>Ga0209487_1004970_pt1 | contig 10054 bp, 8 predicted proteins | sample Poulit2012_FD_187524 | JGI IMG/M metagenome (GOLD analysis project Ga0209487, IMG submission 187524) | Agricultural soil microbial communities from Georgia to study Nitrogen management - Poultry litter 2012 (SPAdes) (version 2) | ecosystem: Environmental > Terrestrial > Soil > Agricultural land...
CAAGCTCGGCATCAGCCTGCTGATGACGATCAGCGCCGTCGGCGCGGTGATCCTCGGCTACGTCGAGGAGGCCGCCGCGCTGGCGTTCCTCTACTCGATCGCCGAGGCACTGGAGGACAAGGCGATGGACCGCGCCCGCGGCGGACTGCGGGCGCTACTCAAACTCGTCCCGGAGACCGCGACCGTCCGCAGTAACGGCGCCTCGGTCGAGATCCCGGCGAAAGACCTCACCGTCGGGCAACTCATGCTCGTCCGCCCCGGTGAACGGATCGCGACCGACGGGATCGTCCGGTCCGGGCGCTCCAGCCTGGACACCTCGGCGATCACCGGAGAGTCGATCCCGGTCGAAGTCGAGCCCGGCGACACGGTGTCGGCCGGGGCGATCAACGCCGCCGGAGCCTTGGAGATCGAGACGACCGCGGCAGGCACCGACAACTCCCTCACCACGATCGTCGAGCTCGTCGAGCAGGCGCAGGCAGAGAAAGGCGACCGTGCCCGTCTCGCGGACCGGATCGCCCGCCCGCTGGTGCCCGGCGTGCTCGTGCTCGCCGCCCTCGTCGCACTCATCGGCTCGCTGCTCGGCGATCCGGAACTGTGGATCACCCGCGCCCTCGTCGTGCTCGTCGCCGCGTCGCCATGCGCGCTGGCGATCTCCGTGCCGCTCACGGTCGTCGCCGCGATCGGCTCGGCCAGCCGGTTCGGCGTGATCATCAAATCCGGCGCCGTCTTCGAACGCTTCGGCACCATCCACCACATCGCCGTGGACAAGACCGGCACGCTCACCCGCAACGAACCGACAGTCACGGCCGTGCTCACAGCGGACGGCGTGACGGAAGCACAGGCACTTCACTGGGCGGCGGCCCTGGAACAGCACAGCACCCACCCGCTGGCCGCAGCGATCACCGCCGCAGCACCAGAAGCACCCGCGGCCGAGGACGTAACCGAGCAGGCCGGGCACGGCATCGAAGGCCATCTCAACGGCACGAAGATCACCGTCGGCAGCCCTCGCTGGCTCGACCCCGGGACGCTCCGCGACCAGGTCTCGGACCTGGAGGAGCAAGGCATGACGGTCGTTGTCGTGCACCGCGACGGCGTGCCGGTCGCCGCGATCGGGGTTCGCGACGAGCTGCGCCCCGAGGTCCCCGAGGTCGTGCGCACCCTCACAGCTCAGGGCGTCGGGGTGACCATGCTCACCGGCGACAACACCCGCACCGCCCACGCGCTGGCCGCGCAGGCCGGGATCGAGGACGTGCGCGCCGAGCTGCGCCCCGAGGACAAATCCGCCGCGATCTCCGAACTCGGCAGGACCGGCTCGGTCGCGATGATCGGCGACGGCATCAACGACGCCCCGGCCCTGGCCGCCGCGGACATCGGGATCGCCATGGGAGCGACCGGCTCGGACGCCGCGATCGAATCCGCCGACGTCGCCTTCACCGGCCACGACTTGCGGTTGCTCCCACGCGCGTTCGCCCACGCCCGCCGCGGCAGGCGCATCATCAACCAGAACATCATCCTCTCGCTGCTGATCATCACCGCACTGCTCCCGCTCGCCCTCTTCGGCATCCTCGGACTCGCCGCCGTGGTCCTCGTGCACGAGATCGCCGAGGTCCTGGTGATCCTCAACGGGCTCCGCGCCGCACGCGGGAAACGCTAGACACAGAGCCGCCCACCGCGCTCCACCACCACATCCGAGCACCGGCAGAACAGGGTGAGGTCGCATCTTCCGGCGAATCAGGCTTCAGGATTCTTGAACTTGCGGGGAATTCCCGCCGCGCGGCTGCTCGTGTCGAACAAGGCCAGCTCGGCCGGGTGCAGCTGATGCTGGGTAACGAAGCTCCTGGCCTTGATCCGCCATAGGCCTTGGCCGACGCCGAGGTTCGGCAAGAGCTGCTGCTCAGTCCCGGTCAGGCCGAGCGCGATCGCCGTCGGGCCGAGTTGATCGGACTCCTGCCGGTACACGATCCGCGTCTCCGCGTTCGCCAACAAGGAGTTGGCCAGCGACCGCATCGCCGAGCCTTGGTCGCCCACATTGTCGAGGTCGGTGAGCTTGTGGAAGATCAGCATGTTCGCGATCCCGTAGTGCCGGGCGAGTCGCCAGTGCGCGTCCATCCGCCGCAGCAACGCCGGGTGAGACATGAGCCGCCAGGCTTCGTCGTAGATCACCCACCGCTGCCCACCGTTCGGGTCGAGCAACGCGGACTCCATCCACGCCGACGAGCACGTCATCAACACCGAGATCAGCGTCGAGTTCTCCGTGACACGGGACAGGTCGAGAGAGATCATCGGCAACGACGGATCGAACCTGACCGTGGACGGCCCATCGAACAGCCCAGCCAGATCACCGGCCACGAGACGGCGCAGCGCGTAACCGACCAGCCGGCCGTCCTCTGCCAGCCTGCCGTCGGTATCCGCACTGGGGGCAAGGATGCGTTCGACGACCATCGGCAGGATCGGCACGTCGTTCTCCCGCACCGTCTGGGTCAGGGCGATGTCGATCGCGGTGTGCTCCAACGGCGAGAGCCCTCGTGCGAGCACGGTCTCGGCGAGCGCACCGATCAGGTCACGACGCCGCGCCGCGACCGTGTTGGTCCACTGCTCATCCGACAGCCCGTCGGGTCGGTGGCCCTCGTCGAGCGGGTTCAGGCGGGTGTTGAGTCCGTGGCCGAGCACGATCGCGCGTCCGCCGACGGCGTTGGCGACCGCGGTGTGCTCGCCCTTCGGATCGCCGGGAACGTACACGCGCCGACCGAACGGCAACGACCGCGTGTAGAGGGACTTGGCGAGGCTCGACTTCCCAGAGCCGACGATCCCGGCCAGCACCACGTTCGGTGCGGTGATGATGCCGCGCGCGTACAGCACCCACGGGTCGTAGACGAAGCTCCCGCCCGAGTAGAGGTCCTGCCCCACGAACACACCATCGGCACCGAGGCCACCCTCGGCGACGAACGGATACGCACCCGCCAAGGTCGCCGAGGTGTCCTGATGGCGCGTCAGATGGAACCGACCTGGCGTCCGCAACCGCGCGGCACCTGTCTCACCGGCTTTCGGGAGGTAGATCGTGGCGCGCCGCTCAGCCCGCTCCTGCTCGGCCTTGACCTTCGCGGCAGCGAGCGCATCCTTCCGCTGCTCGGCATGCAAGCGGGCTTCTGCCCGACGGCGCTGCTTGCGGAGCTTCCGCCGTTCCTTCGACGGTGCCACCAGAACGGCGGTGTGCAGCCGTTCCCGATCCTGGGTCACAGCCCCAGCCCCCGGGCCTGCTTCACCGCAGCGATCTTCGCCGGCTCGAACCACGACCCATCCGACTTCGGGGCCGGAAGGTCGGTCCGCTTCGGAGCGCCCGGCGATGAGTAGGACACCAGCAGCTCCGGGCCGTCCCGCATCGGGGGTGGCCCGGTCTGTGCCGCTTCCTGTGCCTCGGTGTCGGGTTCGGTGTAGCGGCGCAGCAGGGAGACGTACCCGATGTGCAGGTTGACGACCAGCGCGTAGTCGCCGGAGATCGCCACCTGGTCGTTGGTGCCCTCGCCGGGCTCGTCGTAGACGTACCCGTTCTCCAGCGCCGCCTGGGTGGTTTCGTCGCCATAGTCCCACTGTGCGAGGTAGTCCACCGCATCGACATGTCCCAGCTCGCCGAGGATGCGCAACGGCCTGTCGGCCTCATCGCCCTGGAAGAACACCACGTTGACCCACCTGGACGGCGCGGCCTCCTCGACCGCGGGGTCGGGGTGCCAGGCGATCTTGCCGGCCGCGATGAAACCGTCGGCGAGCCGGTCGTAGGCCCGGTCGACGAGGTTCGCTGCCTGGCGCAACTTCTCCGCAGCGGCCAGCGCGTCCCGCACCCCGGCCTCGTGGTTCCCGTCGTCGTTGAACGCGTGCGCAACCTTGCGCTCGTGAACATCGGCGATCTGATCGAGTACCTGCCGCAGCGACCGCATCCCCGACGAAAGGTCACCGATCACCCCATACATCTCGGCGGGCTGATCGAGGCCTCGGCTCGCATGAGCCAACCCCCGCAGAGCCTCGGACGCCTCCGCAGCGTCGGCAGTCGGATCGAAGAACGTGGGCATCATGGACCTCCTGGCACGTCGTGTGTCATGAAGGTGCGCAGAACTCCCACCCGGCTGTCGGCGGTGACTAATACTCTTGAGTCAGGAAGCGGACAGAGGAGGACGCGGCAGGTGGCTGATGAGATCGAGTTGATCCATGACGGCGAGGGGCTGGCCGTCATCGGCGACCCATCGGCCGTCCAGCGCTTCCTCGACTCAGTCGGGCTGTCGTCACTCTCTCGTGAGCTTCGCCTCGACCGGCTCGGAGCTGCTCTTGATACGGGATCGAAGGTCGCGGAAGCGGTGTCCAACATCGCCGAGAACGCTGGCCGGTATGTGAGACTCACCAAGGAGTCTGCTGAGCACGTCAAGGAGTTCGGCCTGATGCCCACGAAGACCAAGGGCATCAGTCACGCCATGCTTGGTGATCCCGGCTCCATCAGCAAGTGGATTCAGATCGAGGATGGTCCAGCATCCCTTCTCACGAACCCTGTTGTGCTCTCTGGTGCTGCCGGAGTAATGGCTCAACTCGCGAGACAACAAGAGGCACAAGAGCTGAAGCAACTCCTCGTCTCCATCGACGGGAAGCTTGATGACGTGCGTCGCAGACAACGTGACGAGGTCCTCGCCAAGATGGATCGAGTCAGTTTCGTGATCGACGAAGCGATGGCGATACGTGAACATGGCGGCGATCGCGAGACCGCTTGGGACAAGGTCAAGACCGAGGTAGGAACAATCGCCGAGGTCCAAGCCGATGCGTTGCGTGCTCTGGAAGCCCTCGCCGACAAGGCCAGCGACCAGTCCGGGATAGGTGCCCTCGCGAAGGCAACCCAGGACATTGAGACCGAGGTCAGTGTCTGGCTTGCTGTACTTGCACGATGCTTTCAGTTGCAGAACGAGTATGCGGTTCTGGAGTTGGATCATGTCTTCGATACAGCGCCAGGCTCGCTAGATGGGCATCGACTTGGACTCGATGCGGCGCTCCGAGAGCGGCGCGGCAAAATCGTCCTGAAGACAGGGCAACTGATGACACGCCTCGATCAGGCCGGTGGCGTCGCACGCGAGAATGTCGTGCTGCACGCTCGTGCCGCACGCAAAGTGATCAACTCGATCAACACCGTCAGCGACTCAATCGATGACTTCCACACTCCGTTTGCGATTGAATCAAACCGGGAGGCATTGACCAGCACCCGTTGGAGAGATGCGGTGCGAGACCCGCAGCAACTGCGAAACGCGGCAGCGGAAGCTGGCCCGAAAGTTGTTGTGGGTGCTCTCGGCATCGGAACCCTCGTCGTTGGTGCTGTGCTCAAGAGCGGTGACTCGAAGGGCTCCTCCGGCGGAGACGCCTGAAAGCTTGAAGTCATACCCGCCGGCAGAGTGGCAGTGCGGCGGCAGTGAACGCTGCGGCTTGCTGGCCGACAAGGAGGCGGGTCTCGCAAGACGCTTGGATCGCGGCTTGCTCGATGGCGGCGACGGCGGCGTCGAGTTCTTCCACAGTGGGGGCGGAGACGGCGATCAGGCCGGTGTAGCGCAGGATGCCGTGCCCGGCGGTGAGGTCGGCTTCTTGCTGGAGCACGTCGTGGTACTCGGCAGTCTGCGAGGCGTCCTCGATCTGGCCGATCTTCGCGCGCTGGGCATGGTCGGAGATGTGCTCGACCTTCTTCTTGCGGATGTCACGGGCGGCTTGGTCGGAGCGCATCGGGGTGCAGATCAGTGAGAACGAGCGCTGGATGCCGGTGGACAGCAGTACCGGTGACAGGAACCCTGGATAGACCAGCGACCGCGGCCACTCGCTGACCCAGAGCACCGCATGGTGAGCGGAGTCGGTGCGCGTACGACCCCAGGTCTCGGTGACTGCGACCGGTCCAGCCGTCGCGAGCGACTGGCCGAGGCGACCGTGACGTTCCAGGGTCGCGGCGATCGCCGGGTCGTAGGCCGAGCGCAGCATGACTGCGATCTGCCCTGGGGTGAGCCATCCCGAGGGTGACAGGTCGGCGGAGCGGAGGGCGGCGACGAGGGTGTTCATCTCTTGCCGCAGGACGGCGGCGGCTCCGCGTATCCCTCCGCCGGCGGTTCTGATCTGCCGGGCGCTGGCTCTCATGTCGAGGCTGAGAGAGAGCGTGGTGGCATGGCGCTCACCAGCGGGACCAGCACGCTCGATGAGTTCGGCGTAGGTGTCGGACGCCCACGATCCATCGGGTGTGCCGTGCGTGGCCCACCATTCGGCCAGGCCGGTTCCGGAGTCTGGGAGGGTGCGTTCGAGGACTTGCAGGGTCGCGATGCGCCCGGAGCGGCACACGGTGGCGAGGACACGGCCCCAGGACGCGACACGGCGTTCCTGCTCGCCGGGATCGAGGAGCACGAACGCGGGATGCGTGACCTCGCACACCACCGTGAGAGTGGCGGCGTGCGGGTCGTGGATCATCCCCGCGCTGGTCTCGGGATCGGTGTACTCGCGCAACCGCGCCATGTCCCCAGGCAGCGCGAGCGTGCCGACGGGGCGCGGGACGACGATCCGGCGACGGTACAGCAGTTGCCCGCCGGTGGTGCGCCACAGCCACCAGCAGGCGATGGGCAGCCATTCCACGATCGGTCGGCCCGCGATGGGTATCCAGGTCAGTGCGGCGGCGAGTAGCCAGATCGGTGCGGTGTAGGCGAGCAGCATCCCGCCTCCGGCGTAGAACGCGCCGATGAGGGTGGCTCCGCCGATGGCGAGGGTGATGAGCTGGGTCAGCGACAGGCCGAGGAGGACACCGCGTCGGGTGAGTCGGGAGAACTTCACCGGCACCAGCTCGCCCGCGGTCTGCCGGTCGTTGTTCGTGACGCTCATCGTCTACTCCTTCGGTGGGCGTGGCGCGGGCGGCGGGGACTGTTTCGGTGGCGGCGGTGACGGGTCAGTGCTCGGCGGGCGCGGCGCGGGACTCGACGGCGGTGCCGCCGCTGGCGTTGCGGGCGGTGGTGGTGTCTGCGCGGCTGCGTCTGCGGTGTGCTCGCCTTGGGTTCCCAGCGCCGTCCCGGCCTTGGGTCCGGCGGTGGCGGCACCTTTAGCGACTCTCGCTCCGATCACCACGCCCGCGGCCACGGGACCGGCTGCGGCTGCTCCGCCACCGCCGGCTGCGGCACCTCCTCCGCCTGCCGCGCTTCCGCTGCTCGCGGCGGGTATAGGTGCCGGGGTCTTCGGCGGTGGCGGCGCACTGCTCCCGCCACCAGTGCTTCCGCCCGTGTTGCCGCCGCCACTGCTACCGTCGAGTACCTTCTTCGGGTCTGCGCCGCCTTGCGGCTTGGACGGGACCGGGATCGGTCGGTTGAGGGCGCTCTTGGCGTCCTGTTCGGAGCCGATCGCGTGGTACATGTCGAACCCGGCGAACGCGATGAACTTGTAGGTCAGATACGGCGCGAACGCCGCCATCGCCATCAGCACGATCCCCGCGATGGGATCACTGATTGACGCCAGATCGGCGTCGATGGGTGCGGACACCTGGGTGACGGCGACGAGGAACATCACGACGAGGACGAGCTTGGAGCAGACCAGGGCGACGACGAACATTGCCCACTTCCCGATCCATCCCCGGCTGGCGTCCCAGGATGCTCCGCTGAACGCGAGCGGCGCGAACACCACTGCGACCAGTAGCAGCGCTTTGCGGACGAGCAGGGAGAGCCACACGATGGCTGCGGCGGTGATCGCGAGGCCGGCCATGAAGATGGTGATGATCGCCCCGACACCGGGGGCGGCGATGTTGATGCCGACCAGTCCCGCTGCGAGGAGGGCGATCTTGTCGCCCATCGACTCGGTGGTCTCCCCGGCGGCCTGCACGATCCCGATGCACAGCTGATCGACGACTTCCAGCAGCAGCGCCGTGAGCGTGATGACCACGAACGAGCCGAGGACGGATTTCGCCAGCCCCAGTCCGGCGCGGGTGAGCGCGGTGGGGTCTCGGCGGATCAGCCCGGTGATGAGTTGGAGGCAGAAGAAGATCAGCATCACGAAGACCGCGATGCCGAACAGCAGGTTGTACACGCTGACGTAGCCGGGTTTGGTGACATCCACCAGCGTGGTGGTGTCGAACACCGACCAGACCGCCTCGAACAGCCACCCGGCGGCGGCACCCATCGCCTGGGCGAGCCAGTCAAACGGGGCCGCAACCAAGGAAGCGGCCCCTTCGCCGACGGCATCGCACACCGACGAGATCACGGGAACGTCGCACACGCCCATCTCGAACTCCAGCTCTCGACGACGCGCGGGTCAGACCTGCTGGCCGACGTTCCAGAAGAAGTTGATGAGCGTCACCGACGCGCCGCAGATCACCGCAGCGCCGCACGAGACAAGCACGCCGATCTTTCCCCGCGAAGCGAGGTGCGGGTTGCTGCTGTTGGCGCCGAAGCCCCACACGATCGCGGAGACGATCAACGCGAGGACGCTGAGGATCAGGCCGATCGTCATCACCGCGCCGACGATGGTGCGCAGCTGGTTGATCCCCGGCAGCCCGTTGGTGTTTGGGTCGATGTTGATGTCCATCGGCACCAGCAGCGGCGCGGACATGACATTGGCGAGCAGATCGAACACGGTAGGTCTCCTTGGCGACGGGCGGCCCGCCCACGAACTCGCAGACGGGGTACACGCGACAGGTGCGCCCGTCCTCCCGCCCTTGTCAGTGGCCGCCCCTAGCCTTGAAGGAGTCCGGGCGTCGCTCGTCCGCACGGGATCGCGGGATCGAGAGGTGCAAGGAACATGAGTCAGTACGGGGTGGACTACCTCCAGCGACTACGCACTGCCGTCGAGAAGTTCGAGGAGGCGTTCAACGCGTGGATGAGCACGCAGGTCGAATCGGACCACATGTCCGCACGCGGCCTCTTTCCGACCGTCTGGACGAAGGAAGGCCAGGATCAGAACGAGGTTCAACGTCTCGAACTCGCGGTCGCGGAGGCTGCCGGCGTGGCAGCGAGCGCCGTTTCGGTAACTGGCGCCTACATTGCGATCGCGGGCATCGGAGCGATAGACCCGATCTCCAACTGGTCGTTCATGTCTGCACCAAAGGCTCCGATTGCACCTCGGGACATCCGCACGACGACCGCCAACGTCAAGGGCAGACTGGACGCGATGATCGTGGACGCAGAGTCCCGCACCGACTCTGACTTGCCGACCTTCGCCCCCGCGCAGTTCCACCCTGTGGTCTGGTCCGGCGCTTCCGCACACTGGACTACGCACCAGTACCGAGTGGCAGTCCGCGAGGCAGCCGAAGGCCTCACAGTCCACTGGAAGGAACGGCTCGGCCGGAACGATGTCGATGACACGGTCTTCTGGCAGCAGACGCTCTCACCCGGCGCGCCGGAACCAGGCAAACCGAAACTCACCTGGCGAGGAGCGTTGGACGACAAGACGGTGAAGAGCATGCGCGGCGGTCTCGAACCGCTCGCGAAGGCACTCAATTTGCTGGCCACCGGCCTGAACCTGACGGTCCGCAACGTGACGACGCATACGCGCACTGAGCTGTCAGAGCAAGAAGCGATGGAACGCCTCGCCGCCTACAGCTATCTCGCGCGACTGCTCGATCGGTGCGAGCCCTCAAGCGCCGACGAAGACCAGCCGGGCGAGTAAGCACAGCCCTTCAGCTACAGACTCGACCCGACTGTGAGGAGCCAGTTCATCCAAGCGACGCCGCCTCCGGCGAGGACTGCGGCGCCGAGGGAGACGAGGGCTCCGGTTCGGCCTTTGCTGGCGGTGGCGTAGTTGCCGTGCGCGGTCGCGATGGCCCATACGATCGCCGAGACGATCAGCATGAGGACGGCGACGATGAGGACGAAGGTCAGGAGCGCGCCGACGATGGCGCGAAGGTCTCCGATGCCGCCGAGGCCGTCGAAGTCGGGGAAGACGCCCATCACGCAACCACCGGCAGGGTCCGATGATGGAGATGACGGAATAGCCCCGGCCAAGACTGGCCGGGGCTATCGGTGAAGAGGGAGAGATACATGCCGGGCAGGTGCGCCGGGCATGTCACGGGCCTGGTGTCAGG
>Ga0209487_1004971_pt1 | contig 10054 bp, 6 predicted proteins | sample Poulit2012_FD_187524 | JGI IMG/M metagenome (GOLD analysis project Ga0209487, IMG submission 187524) | Agricultural soil microbial communities from Georgia to study Nitrogen management - Poultry litter 2012 (SPAdes) (version 2) | ecosystem: Environmental > Terrestrial > Soil > Agricultural land...
CGCCTGCCTTATGAGCTAAAAGCATGTCATTTTTACCAGAATCTCCAACAACATAACATTCATTAATAATTAAATTATATTTCTCTATTGCTTTTTCTACAAAGAATGTTTTGGGTTTTTTACAGTCACAATGATCTCTTCTTGCATGAGGGCACGTATAAATATCTGCAATTTTAACGTTTTTTGCTTCTAATTCATATAATAAGGTATCTAAAGCATTTTGATAATCTTCCAATGTAATACGTCCATGTGAAATATGACTTTGATTAGTGATGATTATATTCAAATAACCATTTTTAGTTGCGTTTTGAAGAGATTCAATTGCTTCATCAAAAAACTCAAAATTTTTATTTATTAATGTAACTTATCCCCACCTAAAGTTCCTAACAAATCCCAAAAAATTGCTTTATTCATATTTATCCCTTCTTCTTCATATTTTGCATTTAGTTTAGTATAAATTTCAAAACCTATTCATTCTTTAAAAGCAAAAGAAGCCGTTAATTATAAACGACTTCTCTATTATAACTTTATCTTTTTGTTGATCTTTCCATTAAATTAATACCAATTCCTATAAATAAAATACCCATCAAGAGGAGTATCCCTATTGGTTGGATCAATTCTCCTAAACTCCGATTGTATTGAAGAGCTTCTAACATTCCAGTTAAACCATGTTTAATCGGAATAAGTTCTGCTAAAAATAATATAAAATCATTTGAGACAATTTCTAGCGGCCAAAAAGCTCCCCCAAGCATCGCAAAACCTGTGGCTACAATTGGTATGATTACTTGTAAAGTCTGCGGAGTGGGGACTAAACCAACTAACAACATCCCTAAAGAAACCGTCGTGAATATAAAGGATAAAACAACAGCGAGCATTGATACATAATTCGTGCCTAAATTAATATTCATCAAATTTGTTAATATAAAAAATGATAGACTGACCTGAATAATCCCGACTAAAAAGTAATGCAATAAATGTCCTAAATAAAGCTGCGTTTTTGGTACGGGTGAAGTCACCAGTCGATTCCATGTTCCAATTTCTTTTTCTTCAACTAAGTTCATCTGTAAAAATAATATGGTATACATCACAAAATATAAAGTCATTCCAACAAGGACTTGTAATTGATAAGCATTATATTCCCCACTTAAATCTCCTTGTGAGGTGGTCTCCATTGTTAAAAATTCTTCTACTTCGATCTCTGTATCTGTAAACTCCTCTCTCACGTTTTCTAACCGTATTTGTTCTCTAAAAATTTGATTGATATGCTGGCTCACAACCGGTAAATGTTCATCTTCTCGTCCTACTAAAAATCGGTAATTATCCTCTTCTAACTCCACAGCAAACGGGGATTCATTCATACGGATATCTTCTTCAGCAGTTTGGGCATCTGTAGCTTCAAAAATCATTGACTCATCACTATTTAAATGATCTAACCACGTCTCCATTTCTTCTGTAGATAAATCTTCACTATAGACGGGCACCGTTACAGATGCATTCATTTGAGCACCACCCATAAAGTACACAAACACTACAGTAAGAGCTAAAAACATAAAGACTAATAAAGGACGTTTAAATAACCTTTTCCACTGGAGTATAAATACATTTAACATCTAAGATAACCTCCTTTTTGGAAAGACTACGACAGCAATAACTAAAGCTATAACACTCATTCCAATTACTCTAGCGACTAATGGAAATACTTCTTGAAAAGTAAACCCTTGAAGTAATTGTAAATACGTTGTCATGATAGCCCCATTTGGTGTCCAATTTCCAAGGTGGGATAAAGTTTCAGAGAATTGATTGACTGGCGTGAAACTTCCTCCTAAAAAGGCAAAGACACTGATGAATGATCCAAAGAAATTTGCTGTGGCGAGGTCATCTGCATACAGCGTAATTGAGGTCAACAAGCTACCTACGCTCCCAACAAGTAAAGCATATATCCCAGTTACATAAAATATATCTCTCCAAAGAGACACTTCTCTTCCTGAAAAAGTTCCAAACAATAAAGTAGAAATAATAAAAAGCAAGAATAATTGGATAAAAGTAATTATTGTTGTAGCAATCATTTTACTTCCTAAATAAGTAATAGGTTTTGTTCCAGCCAACATAATACGACCATATACATTGTTTCGTTTCTCAACAAAAGCTCTTGAAGCAATGCTTGGCGCGGTATATAGGGCAAACATAACGCCCATACCAACTGTATAATATTGAAAAGAATTAATCGGTTCTTCAACAGATAAATTCATTATTTCTCCATAACTATTTTCCGTTTCTGCTGCTTCTGCTTGCCCTTCTGTCGCAATAGCGATCGAAGATTCTAAATTGAATTCAGCAATAAAACTAGATAATATACTCAGTAAAATATTTGAGTAGAAAGAATCTTCACTTATAATATTGACATCTAGCGTAGAAGAAACCTCTTCATCTAATAACATATTTTCCCAAAGCATATAATTAAATTCTTCTGGAAAAACTATATACCCTGTAATCTCTTCATTTTGTACTTCTGTATTTGCGGCTGTTTCGTCAGTAAACTCTTCTATAATCAGTAAATCTTCAAAATCTTCATGCTCCAACACACTCATTAACATTTCAGTAGGATCTGTTTCTTCTGCTAGCTGCATCAATTCTGTTCTTACTTCTTCAGGATATCCTTCTTCAATCAATTGGTTTTCTAAGCGTTCTAAATCTGCTTCCATAGATTGTTCATTGATGATACCCACTGAAAAAGCATCAATCCCACCACCATTTAACAAGACATTGCCTAAAGCAAAGCCTAAAATTATAATCAAAATAAGAGGCATGAGTAACAGCTCTATAAGCTCACTTTTATTTTTAGAAATCGTCAAAAAATCTTTTTTAACTAAGTTAAACATCAAAATACCTCCTTACTACCTAATCCCTTAGTTTACGTCCTGTTAAATGTAAAAAGACATCTTCTAAGGTCGGTGTTTGAATATTTAAGCTTGTAATTTGAGCATCCGTTTGTTTAGCAATTTCAAATATTTCACTTAACAATTGTTCCCCATTTGAAATGATCAAATTATAGCCTTGTTCATTTTCAACCACTCGATTGACTCCCGGTTGGACAGCGAGCTGTTTTCTAAACAATTCATTTTTATGAACCACTTGGATTTGTACAGTTTCTTCATTTGATAAAATACTTTTTAGTTCAGCTTTTGTTCCAGAGGCAATGATCTCACCATGGTCCATGATATAAACACGATCACATAATTTTTCGACTTCTTCCATATAATGACTAGTATATAAAACGGTTAAACCTTTCTCTCTGTTTAAATTACGAACCATATCTAGAATATAATTTCTAGATTGAGGATCAATTCCTACCGTAGGCTCATCCATAATCATAATTTCAGGATCATGCATTAAAGCAACAGCGATATTAATCCGGCGCTTCATTCCACCTGAATAAGTTTCGACTGCATCTTTTTGTCGATCTTCTAACCCAACTAATTTTAAATTTCCTTGGATTTTCTCCTCTAAATTTTCACCCGATAAACCATAAATTTTTCCAAAAAACTTCATATTCTCATACGCGGAAAGTTCAGGATATAACGCGATATCTTGTGGGACTAGACCTAAATCTTTTCTCAACTTTTCTGGATTTTTTAATACATCTTCTCCATGGTATTTCACAGTACCTTTGGTTGGTGGTAATAATGTAGAAATCATTGAAATCGTCGTAGATTTTCCTGCACCATTGGGACCAAGCAAGCCAACCGATTCTCCTTCATTCATATAAAAGTTGACATCTTCCACAGCCACTTTATCTTTGAACGTTTTTCCTAAATTTCTTACTTCAATCATCGTAAGCCCCTCTTTCATATTTTTCTCATCTACAGTATAGAACAAAAAGAGACAGTCCAAACACTGTCTCTAGTCATTTTCAAATATGACTTTTGTCACTAAAATATTATCGATGAATATTTCGTTTTAGAGCATAAATCGCAATTTGTGTGCGATCCCGTAATTCTAATTTATTTAAAATATTTGAAATATGGTTTTTAATCGTTCCTACAGATAAAAATAGCTCTGAAGCAATCTCTTCATTATTTTTTCCCTCACCAATACAGGCAATAATCTCCAACTCTCGCTTGGTAAGGGAATGATCGGTTTCAAAGGTTTCAGACTTATTTTCCATTAATGTAGGCATTACTTTAGCCGCTACATGATCCTCGATAACTAGACCACCTGTTAACGCACTCTTAATTGATCGAATAAGTTCTTCTGCTTCGCCATCCTTTAATAAATAACCACTGACTTTATACTTTAAAGCTTCAATGACATACTCTTCGTCATCAAAAGTGGTCAACATTAAAATGATGATGTCCGGCCAACGCTCTCGGATGATTCTTGCAGCTTCTAGGCCAGTCATTTCTGGCATACGGATATCTAACACAGCTAAATCAAACCTCTGCCTTTCACATAAAGCAATCGCTTCTTTTCCATTACTTGCTTCTCCTGTTATTTTTAAATCTTCATCTGTTTCAATCATTAATTTTAACCCCTGACGAACAAGCGCTTGGTCTTCAGCAAGTAATATTTTAATCATCATTTTTCTCCTCCAATGGAAACTGCCCGATTACATGCAATGTATTTTCTGTTTGCTCAATGGACATTCTACCGTTAATTTCTGCTAAGCGTTCTCGTATATTCGTGAGACCAAATCCTTCTTGAATATGAATCTTTTCCTTTAGTGGATGTCCTACTCGAAATCTTAACTCTCTATTTGCAATAATTCGAAATTCGATCTCTGCTTGGCGACTTGAGCTATGGCGCATCATATTGGTTAAAGCTTCCTGAATAGATCGATAGATCGTTATTGATTGTACATTTGATAAATAAATCCCTAAGACTCCCGCTTGCATAGTCATAGTTAATCGCAGTTGACTTTCTGCTTCTAATTTACGAATGAGCTGAATGATTGCCTGAATACCAACCGTTTCTTCAGATTGAAGCGCCTTAACTGCTTCTCGAGTATCATACAAACTTGTCTGTGCTAATTTTTTAAGTTCTGCAAAGCGTTCTTTTGCTGTTTCATTCGTTGCTTTTATTCGTTCAACTTCTAATTGCATCAGCAAAGCGGTTAAACGGTGGCCCACAGAGTCATGGATTTCACGCGCGATTTGATTCCGTTCTTCTTGACGTACAACTTGTTCACTATTTATGAGTTGTTGTTTTAACGTTTGAAATTCATCATTTAAATTTTCATATTCAATTTGAATTTCTTGTTCTTCAAATGATACTTTTCTAAAACTTAAATAAATCATTCCTGTTATTACTGCTAGAAGTGTCATAAAAATCAATAGGAGCCATTCTTGATAAAAAACATGTGAACTTATAGATAAAATATAAAGGTAGATAACGTAAAAAAGCAATTGGTTTTTTTGAAAAAGATGAACACTCTGAAGAGCTAATGCGATATATATTAGCCATGAAAATCCGTTAAAACCAGGTGAATGAAACATAAATACAATGAATATAGGAAGTATAAGGTAAATATATTGTCTCCAACGATCTTTAAGGAGAGGAATTATAAAATATAAAGCAAAAAATAAAACGCTCATTAAAATCGTTTGGTTAGATATTCCTTCTATATATAGACCAAAGAACCAGTTAACCATTAAAAATATAAAACAAAACCAGAAATTAATCATGATCTGCCCTCTTCCTCTCCTTTTCTCTTAACACTATTATGTATTTTTAGTTTAGCGTAATTTATAAATTAAATCTATATGGATTTCATCTTACTACAAAAGAGTTCATTGTCTTTTTATTGTTTTTTTCTCTATAATAGAGTGTATAGTTTTTGGTTCGCTAATAAGGAATTATAAAGTAACACCTTAATGCATATAGAAAAACTCGCTGATTGGGAGTTTTTCTTATAAGAATTGGAGATGAAAATATGAACAAGATACAGAAAGTTTTAGTAGCTAACCGTGGAGAGATTGCTACTCGAATTATGCGAGCTTGTCATGAATTAGGTATTCAAACAGTAGGAATTTATTCAAAAGAAGATATTGGAACATTACATCGGCAAAAAGCGGATGAGTCTTATTTAATTGGTGAAGGTAAAAGTCCTACTCAAGCTTATTTAGATATTGAAGGGATTATTGAATTAGCCAAAGCGAAAGATGTCGATGCTATTCATCCAGGATATGGGTTTTTAAGTGAAAATGAAGAATTTGCTCGACGTTGTGCTGAAGAAGGCATCATTTTTATTGGTCCTGAATTAAAACATTTAGATATGTTTGGTAATAAAACAAGTGCACGAGAAACAGCAATCGATGCCGGTCTAAAAGTTATCCCTGGTACAGATGGAGCCATTTCGTCTATTGATGAAGTTTTTACTTTCGGTGAAGAACATGGCTATCCAATCATTATCAAAGCTGTCAGCGGCGGTGGCGGAAAAGGTATGCGTATAGTAAATAGCGAAAAAGAAGTAAAAGACGCTTATGACCGCACTAAATCTGAAGCCATCAACTCATTTGGAAATGATGCTCTTTATGTTGAAAAATACATTGATCATCCAAAACATATTGAAGTTCAGATTTTAGGAGATCAATATGGAAATGTTGTTCATTTATATGAACGAGATTGTTCAGTCCAAAGACGACACCAAAAAGTAGTTGAGGTAGCACCAGCATATGGTTTATCCAATGAAATGCGAGAGAAATTATGTGAAGCTGCTTTACAATTAATGAATTACGTCGACTATGTCAATGCGGGAACTGTAGAGTTTTTAGTTTCAGGAGATGAATTTTATTTTATTGAGGTTAATCCTCGAGTGCAAGTCGAACATACTATTACTGAAAAAGTAACCGGAATTGATATCGTTAAAACTCAAATCTTAATTGCCGATGGTGAAAAATTATTTGATGATGTTATCCGTATGCCCGCTCAAGAAGCTATCGAAGTAAATGGTTATGCGATTCAGTCACGTATTACAACAGAAGATCCTTTAAATGATTTTGCTCCCGATACCGGGAAAATTATTGGTTATCAATCCCCTGGTGGCCCTGGCTTACGCTTAGACGCAGGAGATGCATTTCGAGGATCCGTTATCTCCCCTTATTATGATTCCTTGCTTGTAAAAATCACCTCAAGTGGTACAACCATCGATGAAACAATTTCAAAAATGGAGCGAGCGCTGGATGAATTAAAAGTTGTTGGAGTAACAACAAATATTAGTTTCTTGAAAAATATTGTCCTACACCCTAAATTTTATAATGGGGACTATGATACGACTTTTATTCAAGATTATCCCGAGCTATTTGAATTTGTTCCACCACGTAATCGTGGACTTAAAATATTGAAATATATTGCAGATGTAACAGTTAATGGATTTCCGGGAATAGATATGGATCACAAACCAAAGTTTGAACAAAGAGCGGTTCCTAAACTAAAAAAAGTAAAAAACGATGTTTTAGTATCGGATAAGAAAACATTTAAACATCTCTTAGATCAGGAAGGTCCGGAAGCTGTTTCGAAAGCTGTATTAAGCACATCAAATACTTTACTAACTGATACAACATTGCGGGACGCTCACCAATCTTTGTTAACCACACGTTTACGTACGAATGATATGACTCGTATTGCGCCTTATATGAATGAAACGATGAAAGACTACTTTTCATTAGAGTTATGGGGTGGCGCAACGTTTGATGTAGCTTATAACTTCCTAAGAGAAAGTCCTTGGCAACGATTAGAAGAATTACGAGAACTCATTCCAGATATTCCTTTCCAAATGTTGCTCCGAGCATCTAATGCCGTTGGTTATAAAAATTATCCAGACAACGTCATTAAAAAGTTTATCCATACAAGTGCTGAAGCGGGTATTGACGTTTTTCGAATATTTGACTCTTTAAACTGGATGGAAACAATGAAATTGCCAATTGAAGAAGCTTTAAAAACTGGAAAAATTGTAGAAGGTACTCTTTGCTATACAGGCGATATTTTAGACTCTAATCGTTCTAAAATTTATACTCTAGATTATTATGTAAATTTAGCTAAAGAAATTGAAGCACAAGGCGTTCATTTCTTAGGTATTAAAGATATGTCAGGTGTTTTAAAACCTGAAGCTGCTTATTTATTAATTAAAACACTAAAAGAAGAAATTAATATTCCCCTTCACCTACATTCACACGATACTAGTGGAAATGCCATTCCAATGTATTCTAGAGCGATTGATGCTGGTGTTGATATTGTGGATACGGCAAACTCAGCTTTAGCTGGGCAGAATGCTCAACCCGATGCAAATGCTTTATATTATACACGTCAAGGAACTGGTCGTACCGTAGAAGTTGATCTAGAAGCAAATGACCAAATGGCTGAATATTGGAAAGCAACTCGTCAATATTATGCGCCTTTTGAAACTGATTTAAAAACTTCATTTACCAAAGTGTATGATTACGAGATTCCAGGAGGTCAATATAGTAACCTCCGTGCACAAGCCAACTCATTGGCTTTAGGCGATCGCTTTGATAAAGTTTTAGATATGTATCGGCGAGTGAACTTGTTGTTTGGTGATATTGTAAAAGTTACTCCTTCATCCAAAATTGTCGGAGATATGGCTCTTTTCATGGTTCAGAATAACTTAGATGAAGAAAGTGTTATTGAAGATGGTATGAAGTTAGATTTTCCAGAATCAGTCATCTCATTTTTCCAAGGACAAATTGGACAACCTGTTGGTGGTATGGACAAAGAGTTGAAAAAAATAATCTTAAAAGGTCGAGATTATATAACGGATCGTCCTGGAAAACATATTGATCCATATGATTTTGACCAAGCAAAAGAAGAATTAAAACAAATAATTCCTGAACGTGATATTGATAACAAATCATTACTCAGTTATGCTTTATATCCAAAAGTATACAAAGATTATTTAAGATTTTTTGAAGAATACAATAAAATCCAAGTCATCGAAACACCGAGCTTTTTCTATGGTTTAGAGCTTAATGAAAAAATTATGGTTGATCTCGAACCAGGTAAATCACTATTAATCGAATTAACAAGTATCGGACCACTTAAAGAAGGTGGATTACGTACCGTTTACTTTGACTTAAATGGTTTACCACAAGAAGTAGAAATACAAGACCGGAATGTAGAAGGAACGGTTATGGTCCGTCAAAAAGCAGATAAAACCAATCCTAAACAAGTCGGTGCACAAATGCCAGGTACAGTGGTTACAGTCTCTGTGAAACCTGGAGATAAAGTAAATCAAAATGACACTCTTGTGGTTACGGAGGCCATGAAGATGGAATCAGCTATTCAAGCACCTATTGATGGTGTCGTAAAAGCTGTTCATGTCAATGAGCAAGAACAAGTTAAAGGCAATGATTTACTGATTGAATTTGAATAAGAAGTTTTCACTAAAAAAGCAGGGCTTTACCCTGCTTTTTTAGTTTATATGGGAACCTTTAGAATACTGAGATATTTTTAATTCTTGCGCACTTATAACACTCATTCATGTGTGCTGGAATCTCGCCATTAACTTACAGTCTATATCTCTTTAGACAATAAATAAGCTCCGTCCTTTATTGGACAGGAGCTTATTTTTATTCTATATTCTCTTCAACTAACGCAATACATTCTTCGTGGTTATGTTTTCTTGCTGGACATTGATAGCGACCGAAAAAGATTAATCTATGATGAGCGATTGACCATAATTCTTTTGGTAGTTTTTCCATTAATGTTTTTTCAACTTGGATAACGGATGCATCTTCTGCAACGATATTGAATTTTTTTGATACTCGTTCAACATGTGTATCTACCGCAATGGCTGGTTCATCAAATGCTACACTCATTACGACATTTGCTGTCTTTCTTCCAACTCCAGGCAAGCTTTCCAAATCTTTTCGATTCATTGGAACTTCACTGTCAAATTCTTCAACTAGCATTGTGGCTGTTTTCTTTATAAATTTTGCTTTATTTCTGTATAAACCAATTGTTTTAATTTTATCTTCCAAATCTTCTAAGTTTGCTTCCATCATCAATTCAGGTGTTGGGTAAGCTTCAAAAAGTGCTGGAG
>Ga0209487_1004972_pt1 | contig 10054 bp, 9 predicted proteins | sample Poulit2012_FD_187524 | JGI IMG/M metagenome (GOLD analysis project Ga0209487, IMG submission 187524) | Agricultural soil microbial communities from Georgia to study Nitrogen management - Poultry litter 2012 (SPAdes) (version 2) | ecosystem: Environmental > Terrestrial > Soil > Agricultural land...
ACAAAGGATAGGTAAGTTTAATAATGATAAAGATCGAGTTTTCGACAGTTTTCTAGTTGAAATTCTTCTTGTATCGAATTAAAAGGGAGCATTGGATTTTTGTATTGAACGTTTTTTGAATTTCCAGTCTGTTTAAAATGCTTTTTGAGATATTTGCGGATAGTTGACCTGGATATTTCTCCATCAAAAAAATCTACTAACTCAGCGATGGTTAATTCTTTATCGTGGTGGATAACACCGTATTCGCAAATAGTTCGTACAATGGCATTTTCGCGAGGTTCATGCATTCCGCATGAGCACGAGATATAGGATAAGTTAGTATCTAGATTAAAATTGCCACAATGACTGCAACGGATTCCTTTATGCGCGCGCGCTTTGATTTCTTCGGGGATATTGTCTTGTCCGAATGGATTCTCGGTTTCATAGGTCTTTAGGACTTGAAGAATTTTTTGGAGATCGACAGGCTTTCCTTGGTAATGTCTCTCTTCTTGAACAATTTTCCAAATGTAGTTTCTGAGTTGATTAGCCCTTACGATATCAATATCTTCGATAGGGTCATGAATCAGCACTTCGTTATGTGGACCAATAAATATGGCTGCACCTTGAATGTTTACAGGAACGGAGGCATCGGTTAGGATGTTTTTTATATTGATAAAAACTTTTTGCGCTTGTGCGATTGCATTGTGACCTACTTTCTTTCCATTTATTAAACACTGACTTTTTTTAAATTCAAATTGGCCAGTATAATTTTTAATTTCAAAGGGATATATTCCAGCTGTGGTTAATAAAAGCAAATCACATTCGAATTTTCCGAAGTAATCAAGCCACAGATTGGGGAGGACGTGCCAATGTTCGCTACCGAATTGTTGAAGATAGGAGAGGACTTTTTGTTCGCCTTGACGGCCTGTTTCTAGTCGGATTCGTTGGTTATCTAACTCCTCGGGTAGAGCTTTTCGTTTTCCTAGTTCTTGTAGAGTTTCTAATTTTTTGGGGGAGTGTATTTTTAAAATGTTCATCTGTTGTTTGTGATTTATTTTTCTCATAGAAATTACCTCCTATATATATAATTGCCCAAAATTTGCCAATTTCTCGAAAAAACTTTTAAAATAAGCGAATTATTTCATAGTTCGGTTATTGCGAACGATATTAAATCAAATTCGTGAATCATTTTGTAAAAGCTTAATAATACCGAATTATGCCTTGCATTATTGATTTGAACGCTATATAATACACCTTATTATGAGGAGGAGAGTATAAGTGAGTTATTTAAAAGAAAAGTTACTAAAAGACGGTGTAGTATTAAATGAAAACGTTCTGAAAGTTGATTCGTTTTTGAATCATCAAATTGATCCAGTGGTTTTAAAAGAAATCAGTAATGAGTTTATTGAGTATTTTAAAGATAAAGAAATAACGAAGGTTATGACGATTGAAGCTTCTGGGATAGCTCCAGCGATTCTTGTAGCTTCTCATTTAAATGTTCCGATGTTATTTGCGAAGAAAACCGAACCTTCTACTCTTAAAAATCAAGATCAATTTTCAACAAATGTTCACAGTTATACAAAAAATAAAACAAGTCGCGTTCTTGTTTCTAAACAATATCTTTCTCCAGATGATAAAGTTTTGATTATTGATGATTTTCTTGCGAATGGGGAAGCAGCACTTGGTTTAATTAATTTAGTGGAACAAGCTGAAGCAGAAGTTGTGGGAGTTGGGATTTGTGTGGAAAAATCTTTTCAACCTGGGCATGCAAAGATTGAAGAAAAAGGGGTAGATATTTTCTCAATTTGCCGAATTGCTTCTTTAAAAAATAATGAAATTACTTTCGTAGAAGATGAGCAGTAAGTAGATGTCAAATTTTAACTTTAAAGAGATGTCCTCTGCAAAAAATATAGCTGTGAGTCTGCAACATCTTCTTGCTATGTATGCAGGAGCAGTGGTTGTTCCTATTATTATTGCAGGAGCTTTGAATTATACGCCTGATCAAACCGCATATATTATTGCGGCGGATATTATTATTTGTGCCCTAGCAACCTTTCTTCAGATTTATAAAGGCAAATATATTGGGATTGGCTTGCCAGTCGTTATGGCCACAACATTTACAGGCATTGGCCCTATTGTCCAAGCGGGTACCCAATATAGTCCGGCTGTAGCTTATGGTTCTGTTTTTGCTGCAGGAATTGTCATGTTGTTTTTAGCCCCTGTTTTTGCGAAGTTAAATCGATTGTTTCCAACCTTAGTTACTGGAATTGTCGTTTCTCTGATCGGACTTACCCTAATCCCCGTTTCTATTAACTATTTAGCAGGTGGTGACGAAGCACTAAATTATGGGAGCATGGAAAATCTCATTGTCGGCGGCGTGACCTTTATGATTATTTTGCTTTTATATCGCTATACGAAAGGATTTCTTCAGTCCATTTCCATTCTAATGGGTATGCTTGGAGGCATGGCCATAGCTGGTTTCTTTGGACAGCTTGATTTTTCTTCGGTTCAAACGGCTCCGTGGTTTCTAGTTCCCACACCTTTTAAGATTACAACGCTAGAATTTGAGTTAGGCAGTATAGTCAGCCTGGTTATTGTGGGGGTTGTGACCATTATAGAAGCAACTGGAAATTATTTAGCCTTGGGAAGCATGATGGATCAAAAAATTGAAGAATCTGATTTGAGAAAAGGTTATTTTTCAGCCGCTATCGCTTTTATACTAAGCGGTATTTTTAATACCAACCCACAAACAGCCTTCTCGCAAAATTTGGGAGTCGTTCAAATGTCCGGGGTCAAAAAGCGCGAAGTCATTTTGAATTTAGTCGTTTTAATGTTGCTTGCCGGCTTTATTCCCAAAATCGGTATCATCGCAACAGCGGTCCCCACACCCGTTCTTGGAGGAGCGATGATTTTCCTCTTCGGGAATGTCTTAGCTTATGGAATGAGTGTGATTGGCTCTGTAGATTTATCTGGAAATAATAGCTTGATTGTAGGAGCAGCGATTGTTATGGGGGTAGGCGTTACTGTAAACCCTGATGCTTTCGCACAATTACCAACTTGGATCTCTTGGATGACCAGTAGTGGTATTGTGGCGGGAACCATGGTCGCTGTATTATTAAATTTATTCTTCAATGGGTTAGAAAGTGAATAAATGACTAGAGGAGAAGGGCAAAAGGGCTCTTCTCTTTTTATTTATAGAGTTTTGTCTTAAAATAGGCCTATTAGGATAAAAAAATATTTAATAGAGGAAAATAAAATGAAAAAATTATTGACTGAACCAATTCGTTTTTACCAAAAATATATTTCGCCGAACACGGCTCCAAGTTGCCGCTATCATCCAACTTGTTCATCTTATGCACTCGAAGCTATTGAAAAACATGGAGCGATAAAGGGTGGAATTATGGGGGCCGCGCGTATTATTCGTTGTAATCCTTTTGTTGAAGGAGGAGTTGACGAAGTACCTGACCATTTCACGATTTTTAGGAATCCAGAGAATTTAGAGGATGAATATATCCCAGAATTTTTAATGCCGGTGGATAAAGAAGCTCAAAAGAGAATGAGGACTTTAATGGAGACCTACGAAGAGCAGCTAAAAATCTCAGAAGAACTTCCTTCCTCTTTATCTATCCTTCAACAAATCGCTGATGTAGAACAATTAAGTGCAGAAGAAATCAAAAAAGATTTTTCAAAAGAAGAATTGGATCTATTAATCGATATGGACATCTTTCCAGATTTTTCAACAGATGACTACCAATACTTCACACTACCTAAAACGAAAAAGAATGAATCCTTTTTAAAAGAAGTTGAAAATTTTGACTCCGATTTACAACTGGGTGCAGATTATCCGCTAATCGTATTAGAAAAAACAGGAATTTGGTATACCAATATGCCTTCTCTTGCCCAAAATTTTTTAGTTACACGAGGAATTACTGCAACAGATATTGAAAATAAAAGTTATCATTTATGGCTAGTCCTAAACGCGATGGAGGAACTAGATAGTAAATAAAAAGCCTTTAAAGTCATTAAAAATAGTGACTTTAAAGGTTTATTAATGATTAATGATTATTTTGTACATCGACCAGCTCACCAAAAACAAAATAGCGGTCTCCGCTATTTTTTCCGTTAACATAATAACAATTCATCAGTGAGATTATAGGTTTTCCTCGTTCTTCTGAGACTTCATCATAGATCCATTTAATTTCTGAAGGGTCTACTATCTTCGTATCATAGACGCGATATTCGTATATTTTTTCATTATCGGTTAGAAAGATGGCATCATCTATAGCCACCGAAGTCAAATCTGCAAATAAAACATTTTTAGTACTCGCATAGTGACCAGCGATTGGAAAATTTCCTTCTCCCATTGTTAAATCAGGGCGCATGGTTCCAAGCCCCGCATTTAGAATCTGGTTATTTACCCCATTATATACTGTTAAATTTAAATCAATACTCGGAATGAGCAAACGACCAACAATCAAATGCTCGTCAACAGCTCCCCCATTCGATAAAACGCCTGTTGGGCTAATTTCTTCTATTGCATCAAAATCAAAGTCAGACTCACTTTTTAAATTATCTTGTAAGGCTTGAGCAGACATTTCTTCAGTAGCTTTTGCATTTTGATTGGAATGATAATCAATCCACCAAGAAGCCAGACGAGGGGAGAGAAGCAAAAGAAGCCCTGCAGTAATTAAAAGGGTGCTTAAAATAGATAAAAATCGCTGTTTTTTCATTTTGTTTTGTTTCTCCTCGGAATAATTTAGTATAATGGGTATAATGAAATCGTATAAATAAAGATTTCTTCTATTATAATACATCCCTGATAGAAACGAAATAAAAGATTTTTTAAGGTTCAGTTAAAGCCAATTTATTTTTAAAGGGAGAATAAAATAACAAAGTAACGATTAAAGAGAGGAAGGGCTACGATGCGAATATTAATAGCAGATGATGATCGCGAAATTTGTGATTTATTGGAAATTTATATTAATAATGAAGGGTTTGAAGTCGTCAAAGCCTACGACGGAAAAGAAGCCTATCAAAAATTTAAAGAAACAAATCCCGATTGCTTAGTGTTAGATATTATGATGCCTGAGATGGACGGTTTGGAGGTTGTGAAAAAAATCCGCGAAGAATCCCAAGTTCCCATTTTAATGTTAAGTGCAAAAACGGCAGATATCGATAAAATCCGAGGATTAGCAAAAGGGGCAGATGATTATGTCGTTAAACCTTTTAATCCATTAGAAGTGGTGGCCCGTATTAAATCTTTATTGCGCCGCAGCTCTTTTGGTAAAGAAACTCAAGAACAAACGGGCGAAATTAAGATTGGCTCATTAATTATTAATAAAGATCAACATGAAGTGACAACCATTGATGGAGAATCCGTTCATTTAACGGTTTTGGAGTTTGGGATTTTGTATTTGTTAGCCAGCAATCCTAATCGTGTTTTTAGTGCGGATGAAATTTTTGAGCGTGTATGGCAACAAGAAACGGCCGTTCCTTCTAAAACGGTAATGGTACACGTTAGTCATTTACGCGACAAGTTAGAAAAAGTAACAAGTGGAGAAGAAATTGTAAAAACAGTTTGGGGAGTAGGTTATAAAATTGAAGCGGACTAATCATTCTTCTATGGACAATCAAGAAAAATCTTCTCTTAAGTTAACCTCCTATGAGAAAGGAATATTAGTCGGAGAAGGTTTTGTCACTGCTGGAATTATTGTCTTATTATATTATGCGACTTACCAAATTTTTAGAATTCTAGTGAACGCTTTTCCTGCAATTTTTGAAGATTTTTGGTTTTTCGGTGATTTATTTATTGAGATGAAAGACCAAAGTTTGCTTGAGGTCAATCCTTTTGTTTATGTTTTTTTATTGTTGTTGGCTGTGATTGCTATTGTTTGGAGGTTACGCAGGCGGTATCGAAATTATGAAATACGACATATTATTTCAGAACTCCATTATATTGCCCAAGGAAATTTTGAGTACCGGATTCCACCCAGTAAAGATAGTGATCTTCAAGAATTTATTGATAGTATTCATGTTTTAGTAGATTCAACAGTCGCTGCTATGGAAGAAGAACGACGATTAGAACAAATAAAAGATGAGCTTATCACAAATGTAAGTCATGACATTCGCACCCCTTTAACCTCAGTAATTGGTTATTTAGGATTGGTCGAACAAGAACGCTATCGTTCAACTGAAGAAGCGCGTACTTATGTACACACCGCCTATAAAAAAGCGCGGCAGATGAAAGTGCTAGTCGATGATTTATTTGAATATACCACTGTTCGCCAAACCGATACCCCATTAAATTTAATTACGTTTGATATGGTTCAATTGTTAGAACAACTCGCGATTGATTTTCAAATCGAAGCTGAAGAAAAAGGAATGGATATAGAAATTCATTCATCCAAAGAGCGATTAATGATGGAGGGGGACTCAGAAAAGCTTGTTCGTGTATTTAATAATCTTTTAGCCAATGCTTTAAAATATGGAAAAGATGGGAAAAAGATTGTGATTGCCATTGAGCAAATCAATGAAGATTACGTGCAGATCAATATTAAAAATGATGGGGAACCTATTCCAGATGAAGCTTTTGATCAACTTTTTGAACGTTTTTATCGAGCAGAGACCTCTAGATCCCAAGAATCAGCGAGTACTGGCCTAGGTTTGGCGATTGCTAAGGGGATAGTGGAATTGCATTCGGGAACCATTACCGCAGAGACAAGCAATGAATGGACAAATTTCATTATTGAATTACCGTTAAAAGTGAAAGCGAAAAAGAATTAGTGTTTTTTGAAAAGAAGTACAACTTCATAAATACATCTAAAGACTCGTTTATTTCATGATAAATATGTGGTATCCTTTTAGATAGTTTGGTGGGTCTAAACGTATACAAATACTTATTAGAAGCCGACTGAATGATTCTTAGTTATGAAATAAACCAGTTTTTTTATAAAAAATATTATCAAGTAACGAATATCAAATGAAATTAGAAGTTAGGGGAAAGACTTTAAATGTTGAATCAAAAAACAAAAACAATGCTTAAAAAAAATACTGTTATGGGTGTAACGTCTGCCGCTTTATTTAGTGCGCTTGCACCGGGTTTTGGACAAGCTGTACAAGCGAAAAGTTTAGATGTTGATGCAGAAGCATCTATTATTGTAGACTTTGATACCGGTCAAATTCTACAAGGACAAGATATCGATAAGCCATTAGGGATTGCTTCCATGTCAAAAATGATTGTAGAGTATATCCTTTTTGAAGAAATAGCTGCTGGAAATATCTCTTGGGACAAAGAAGTTTCTGTCAGTGACCATGCTTATCAAGTTAGTCAAAATTATGAATTGTCAAATGTTCCTTTAAGAAGTGACGATACATACACAATAAAAGAATTATATGAAGCTATGGCTATCTATTCCGCAAATGGAGCAACTATTGCGATTGCCGAAGCGATTGCTGGTTCAGAACCTGAATTTGTTGATCGTATGATTGAAACGGTTGAATCGTTTGGAGTGACTGACGCTACTTTAGTCAATGCGACAGGATTAAACAATAAATACTTACAAGATAATCTTTATCCAGGTTCTTCGGACTCCGACGAAAATATGATGAGCGCTCGTTCTGCGGCAATCATCGCCAATCATATATTAACCGATTATCCAGAAATTCTTGAAATTGCTAGTACACCAACAAAAACCTTCCGAGAAGGAACAGTAGATGCAGTAAACATGGTTAACTGGAACTGGATGTTACCTGGAATGCTTTTTGAGAGAGAAAATGTGGATGGATTAAAAACAGGAACCACTGACTTAGCAGGAGCAACTTTCGCAGGAACGGCCAAAGAAGATGGACGACGATTAATTACAGTTGTTTTAAACTCTGGAGATGATAAATCCACTCGCTTTGTTGAAACAGACAAAATGATGGACTTTGGCTTTGATGAATGGACCATGCAAGAAGTGACAGAAAATTGGAAAGAAGGCTTAGACTATGAGCCGCTTTCGGTCGAAAATGGTAAAGAAGATGTTGTAAACTTTGAACCTAGTGAAACCCTTGAAATGCTTCTACAATTAGATGACAATGTAGAAGAAGACATAAATTATTCAGTGGCTTGGAACCCTGACATTCTAACGGAAGATGGATCCATTGAAGCTCCTGTTGCTAAAGGAATGGAATTAGGAGAATTAGTGATTGAATACTCTGGAAATGAATTAGGCTATTTAGAAAAAGATAAAACAGCTTCTGTTCCTTTAGTAGCTACCGAAGCCGTTGATAAATCCGGCTTACTTGGTCAAGCGTGGAATTGGATGGTCTCATTCTTTGATAGTATCGCTAGTCGATTCTAAATATAAATGAAATAAAAATATAAAAATTAAAACCCAGAAAAATTAAAGGAGTGTTGCTTCATGTTGGATATGAAACTTATTCGAAATGATTTCGAAAAAGCTACCGAACAATTAAAAAAACGTGGTGTGAATAAAAAAGAGATTACACGTTTACAAGAAATGGATAAAAAACGCAGAGAGATTATTCAAAAGTCAGAACAATTGAAAAATGAACGCAATCAAGTAACAAAAGAGATTGCAGAGAAAAAACGAAACAAGGAATCTGCGGATGAAGCTATCCACTCCATGCAAAAAGTAAGTAAAGAAATAAAAAAGGTGGATCAAGAACTCGAAAAAGTAAAAGCAAAAACAAATGATATTGCTTCAAGACTTCCAAACTTTCCCCATGAATCTGTCCCAGTAGGAGAAACGGAAGACGATAATGTGGAAGTTAAGCGTTGGGGTAATGAGCTCATTGATCGACCAGGAGAAAATCCAAAACCTCATTGGGAAATAGGAGAAAATTTAGGAATTTTAGATTTTCAACGAGGCGCAAAGGTTGCTCAAAGTCGTTTTGTTTATTATAAAGGGGCAGCTGCGCGTTTAGAACGAGCTTTATATAACTTTATGTTGGATACTCATACTTCTGAAAATGGATATGAAGAGTTTGTAACTCCTTATTTAGTTAACGATGATTCTATGTATGCCACTGGTCAATTTCCTAAATTTAAAGAAGATGTCTATGAAATAGAAAACGAGAACCTTACATTAATTCCGACTGCAGAAGTTCCTTTGACAAATTATTACCGAGACGATATTTTAGATGAAGCGGACTTGCCAAAATATTTTACAGCGATGAGTCCAAGCTTCCGTTCTGAAGCAGGAAGTGCTGGACGAGACACAAGAGGATTAATTCGACTCCATCAATTCCATAAAGTTGAATTAGTAAAACTAGCTACTCCTGAAGAATCTTATAATGAATTAGAAAAAATGACTCGTGATGCAGAGGGTATTTTAGAAAAACTAAAATTACCTTATCGCCGTATCGTATTGTGTACAGGCGACATGGGCTTTTCTGCTGCTAAAACTTATGATTTAGAAGTGTGGATGCCAGCCCAAGATACTTATCGTGAAATTAGTTCTTGTTCAAACACTGAAGATTTCCAAGCTCGTCGAGGAATGATTCGTTTCCGTCGTGAAGAAAGCGGAAAAATTCAATATGCTCATACTTTAAATGGTTCTGGATTAGCAGTTGGTCGAACTGTAGCCGCTATTTTGGAAAATTATCAACAAGCGGATGGTTCAGTAAAAGTTCCCGAGGTATTAGTTCCTTACATGGGTGGTTTAGAAGTTATTACGAAAGATAATTAAAAAACATTCAAAACAAACGATTGAAGACCTCTTTTTTGCAAGGGGTCTTTTTAGCCGGTATAATAGGTCTGCTATAAGAAAGTGCTGTATTTTAATGACTACTTAGACTTTTTTTAAAGAAAAGGGGACTTAACATGGCAGAATTTAAAAAAGCAGTTTTTGCAGGCGGATGTTTTTGGTGTATGGTCGAACCTTTTGACTCATTACCAGGGATTGAAACTGTTGTGTCTGGTTTTACGGGAGGGCATGTCGAAAATCCGACTTATAATGAAGTGGTACGTGGAGGTACGGGTCATACAGAAGCAGTAGAAATAACTTACGATCCCGATAAAATTTCCTATGAAGATCTAGTTGAAATTTATTGGCGACAAACAGATCCAACC
>Ga0209487_1004973_pt1 | contig 10051 bp, 11 predicted proteins | sample Poulit2012_FD_187524 | JGI IMG/M metagenome (GOLD analysis project Ga0209487, IMG submission 187524) | Agricultural soil microbial communities from Georgia to study Nitrogen management - Poultry litter 2012 (SPAdes) (version 2) | ecosystem: Environmental > Terrestrial > Soil > Agricultural land...
CCTTAGCAGGGGCGCCTCTTCAGCCTCTTGAGTACTTCCCCATTATGGCTCCACAGGTAGGGTTCGAACCTACGACCGATCGGTTAACAGCCGATTGCTCTACCACTGAGCTACTGTGGAATAATAGAAGTGTTTCTGAATTATTTTAGTATATATAATTTTAAAGTGTGACGCCTACATCTTCTAGATTATTCAAGGATGCTTTATGCTTCGGCGTTACTCGTAGCATATTCGGCGGAAGCAAATGCTTGTTGCTCTACCACTGAGCTACTGTGGAATAATAGAAGTGTTTCTGAATTAATCAATTTTGTATTTCAATGCCATCGATGCCTTGCTTGTTCAACGGCACAAAAAATATAATATAACATTTCTCGTTGATTGTCAACTACATTTTTTATTTTCCTGCAAAATGTTTAAGCGAAACAATCAAGGCTTTATTAATTTAACATGGGAATCATTTTTCGTCAATATTTTTTCGTTTTATTATATAAAAAAATAAAATGACTGATTCCTTCATCTAATAGAAACATGTTATCATAGAATATATCTCTAATCTTAATCAGATACTATCCCTATTTTTAGATGCCTTTATATAGAAGCCTTCAAAAAAACATCAATTATTGTATTTCAATTGGTTGAAGTTTTCCCCGGCACTTTCCGCAACTATATTTTCGTGTGTTGACTTTACGTATTCTTTTATACGTCAAACCGCATTTTGTACACTCATATTTATATTTATATCTGTTTTTGGCGGATGGTAATGGCCCACAAAATCGTGGCGATCCTGTTTCTTTTAACAATTCTTTAAACTCTGCATCACCATGTTTAAATCCTTTTCCTTCTATATGTAAGTGATAATGGCATAGTTCATGTTTTATAATCCCGACAAGTTCCTCTTCTCCCATTTCCAATACATATTTAGGATTTAACTCTATTACTTTCATACTTGGAATATATCTTCCCCCAGTTGTTCGTAATCGAGAATTAAAATAAGCATCATGTTTAAATGGTTTATTAAAATACCTTAATGATAATTCATTAACTAAATTGAGAAGATCTACTTTATCGTTCAATAAATCCATGTTCATCTTCCTACCTGATTTTTTTAATGAGCTAACTAAGATTTTATCATATGTGACGGGGCTTTTCATATATATTTAATATAGCAAATCTATATTTATTTATAATAATTATAATTAGATATTGACTTTTAATATAGTTAAGTTATAATAAGATACAGTTAATAAATAATTGACTAGGAGAGGTGTTAATCTTGACTACTAATAATGAAAATAACAACAAAAAATTAACAACTGCGTTTGGTGCTCCAGTTCCGAATGATGACGATTCTAAAACAGCTGGTCCTCGTGGTCCCCTTTTAATGGAAGATTATTGGTTCCTTGAAAAAATGGCACATTTCGATAGAGAAGTTATTCCTGAGCGTCGTATGCACGCCAAAGGTTCAGGTGCTTACGGTACTTTTACAGTAACTCATGATATTACAAAATATACGAAAGCTGCTATTTTCTCTGAAGTCGGCAAAAAGACAGACATGTTTGCCCGTTTCTCAACTGTTGCTGGTGAACGTGGAGCTGCCGATGCTGAGCGTGATATCCGCGGAACAGCAATGAAGTTTTATACAGAAGACGGTAACTGGGACCTTGTAGGTAATAACACACCTGTCTTCTTTATGAGAGACCCTAAGAGATTCCCAGATTTAAACCACGTTGTTAAGCGTGACCCTAGAACAAACGTGACGAATGCTAATTCTAAATATGACTTCTGGTCTTCATTACCTGAATCACTACACCAAGTTACGGTTGTAAATAGTGATCGTGGTATTCCAGCAAGCTTTAGAAATATGCATTTATTCGGTAGTCATGCTTATAGTATGATTAATGCTGACAATGAACGTGTATGGGTTAAATTCCACTTCCGCACACAACAAGGCATCAAAAACCTTACCGATCAAGAAGCGGAAGAATTAATTGGAAAAAACCGCGACAGTAACCAAGTCGACTTATATGAAGCAATTGAAAATGGTAACTATCCTAAATGGACATTATACATTCAGGTCATGACTGATGAAGAAGCACAAAACATGCCATTCAATCCATTTGATTTAACAAAAGTTTGGTATAAAAAAGACTTCCCGCTCATTGAAGTTGGTGAATTAGAGCTCAACCGTAATCCTGAAAATTACTTTGAAGAAGTAGAGCAATCAGCATTTGCTCCAACAAATATCGTTCCGGGCATCGGTTTTTCACCGGATAAAATGTTACAAGGTAGACTGTTCTCATACGGAGATACGCAGCGCTATCGTTTAGGTGTTAACCATTGGCAAATCCCAGTTAACTACCCTAAAAACGCTAAAAACTTCAATCCATATCACCGTGATGGAGCAATGCGTGTAATTCCTGCTCATGGCGATCGGATTTCTTATAGTCCTAATAGTTATGGAGAATGGGAAGATAGCAAAGAGCATCAAGAACCAGCTCTAAGCTTAAACATGACTGGGGGAGCTGCTGATTATTGGAATTTCCGTGACGACGACGATAATTACTATGAGCAACCAGGTAAATTATTTAGACTTATGTCACCAGAAGAACAACAACGTCTATTCGAAAACACAGCTCGTGATATGGAAGGTGCAACAAAAGAAGTAATGATTCGCCATATCACAAACTGCTATAAAGCAGATCCAGCTTATGGTGAAGGTGTAGCAAAAGCTGTCGGTATTCCTATGAGCGATATAGATGTAGCAGTTGAAACTGTATAATATAAATCCTAAAACACCCTTTCAGACTTTGTCTAGAGGGTGTTTTTATCAGTTAGACTTTATTAATTGATAAAAATTAGTCTTTCAAACAAAAAACTGACTAATAGGAGCTTCTCCTATTAGTCAGTTTTTTGTACTTTTACTCTGATTCAAGCACTTGTTTCATCGTTTTTATTTTACCGATTTCTTCCGCTTCTCGATAGGAAAGCATGGTGAGTAAGTCCCCGTGGGTCTCGACGTGACCATAAGGTACTTTGAACTTAACATTTGATTTCCAAAAAAGTTCATCAAAGCTATTAATCCGCTCTTGCTGATTGATCAAATCTTCTTGCAGTTGCTCAAGCGAAGGCGGTTCAATAGACCAATCCTTAACTTTAATGTCAGAACTAAAAAGCTCAGCATATTCCTTAGGGATTTTATGTGACTTTTCTCGACTTAAAAAGATTAACTTCTCATCAAATAATAATATATTACCAATATGCCAGCGGATTGTATTTTCAAAGTGTTTGGACTCCTGGTCAGCCACCTTTTCATTCAACTCTTGCATCAACGTCAACAAAGAAGTTCTTGTAAAATTAAACTGTTTCAATACGGACATCATCTTTCCTCCTATCAGATTGACTACACTTATAGCTTAGACGAATTAAAAAGTTATAAACTAAACTTTTTCAGGTCTATCGTGATACGTAATTGGGGAATTTTATCAACATACATCGTAAGACGCCTTATCACGATACGAAATTAGGGAATTCTGCTAACATACATCGTGAGACGCCTCATCACGATACAAAACTAGGGATTTCAACCAACATACATCATGAGACACCTCATCACGATACAAAACTAGAGAATTCAACCAACATACATCGTGAGACACCTCATCACGATACAAAACTAAGGATTTCAACCAACATACATCATGAGACACCTCATCACGATACAAAACTAGAGAATTCAACCAACATACATCGTGAGACATCTCATCACGATACAAAACTAAGGATTTCAACCAACATACATCATAAGACGCCTCATCACGATACAAAACTAGAGAATTCAACCAACATACATCGTGAGACGCCTCATCACGATACAAAACTAGAGAATTCAACCAACATACATCATGAGACATCCCATTTTTCGAGCTAGGTTAACCCTTACTCCTTAATCATCGACAAAGCTATTCTACCCTTGTCAATATCCACATTTTCCACCCATACTGTCACAACATCACCAACTGAAGCAATATCCATCGGGTGTTTGACAAACTTGTTTGCCATTTTAGAAATATGGACCAATCCATCTTGTTTGACGCCAATATCGACAAACACGCCAAAGTCGACTACATTTCGAACGGTTCCCTGCATTTCCATGCCAGGTTTTAAGTCTTCCATGCTCAACACATTCGTCTTAAGTATCGGTGTTGGGAAGTCATCACGTGGATCTCGTTCTGGGCGACCTAATGCCGACATAATATCTTCAAGCGTTGGAAGGCCGATTTCAAGTGTTTCGGCAAGTTCTCTTTTATCGAGTTTATTTAATGCCTCGCGCAAATGATCTGTTCCAATATCTTCTATCGTAAGCCCAATCATTTTTAAAAGTTCTTCTGTTTGTTTATAGCTCTCAGGGTGAATAGGTGTCCGATCAAGTGGATGCTCACCATCAATAATTCTTAAAAAGCCTATTCCTTGTTCATACGTTTTAGCTCCAAGCCTAGGAATTTTCTTTAATTCTTTCCGATTTTTGAATTTCCCTTCCTCATTTCGTCGCTTCACTATATTGTTAGCAACAGTTTTACTTAAACCTGATACATATTGTAGCAAAGCTGAGGAGGCTGTGTTCACATTAACGCCTACTTGGTTAACGGCTGTTTCGACAACAAATCCTAACGATTCATTTAAATCTTTTTGACTGACATCATGTTGGTATTGACCTACTCCGATCGATTTAGGATCGATTTTCACCAGCTCAGCAAGTGGATCTTGTACACGTCTTGCAATTGATGCGGCACTTCTTTCTTCAACTTGTAGGTCTGGAAATTCCTCGCGGGCAAGTTCGGATGCAGAATAGACACTTGCGCCAGCTTCATTTACGATAATATAAGGAATCTCGAGATTATGATTACCAATCACATCCGAAATAAACTGCTCCGTCTCACGTGAGGCCGTTCCATTTCCGATAGCGATCAGTTCGATATCATATTTATTAATGAATTCCATGACAATCTTTTCAGCGCCTACTGTATCATTCTTCGGTGCAGTTGGAAACATGACGCCTACTTCGCCGACTTTACCAGTCTCATCTACAACAGCTAGTTTACAGCCTGTTCGATATGCTGGATCGACGCCTAGAACCGTTCGGCCTTTTAGCGGTGGTTGGAGCAGGAGATTTTTAAGGTTGACAGAAAAAACATCAATGGCCTGCTCTTCGCCTTTTTCAGTTAAGGAATTACGAATTTCTCGCTCGATGGACGGCTGGATTAGGCGCTTGTAGCCGTCATCGATAGCCACTTCTAAAATGGCCTTCGTTTCTTCATTTCCTTTATTGTTAACAATCTTCTTTTCTAGATATTCTATTATTCGATTTACTGGTGATTCAATTGATATGCGTAGCACATCTTCTTTCTCACCGCGGTTAAGAGCCAAGATGCGGTGTGAGACTAAAGAACGGACTGCCTCGGAATAATCATAGTACATCTCATAAACGCGTTTTTCGTCTTTTTCTTCGTCTTTAACAGTCGATTCAATCGTACCTCGTTTAAATGTTTCATTTCGGATAAACTCTCGATACTCTGGCTCATCTGAAATCCACTCGGCTATGATATCATTTACACCAGCTAGAACGTCTTCAGCTGTATGTAGTTCATGTTCTTCAGAGAGATAGTCTTCAGCTAGATTAGCAATTTGTTGTTCCTCTTGCTCCCAGACGATAGTAGCTAAAGGCTCTAGTCCTTTTTCTTTGGCAATCGTCGCGCGCGTTCTTCGTTTTTGGCGATAAGGACGGTATAAATCCTCCACACGTTGGAGTTGAGTTGCCTCAGTAATCGCTTGTTTAAGTTCATCCGTCAATTTTCCTTGTTCATCAATCAATCGAATAACTTCTTCTTTTCTATCTGTTAAATTGACAATATAGTCCCATTTATCCGCAATTGTTTTTATTTCAACTTCATCAAGTCCACCTGTTGCCTCTTTACGGTAACGGGCAATAAAAGGCACCGTATTGCCCTCATCCATTAGGGTGATGACTTTAGAGATGATTGATTCTTTAATCTTGGTCTCTTTTGCTACCCAATTAAGAAGAGACGCGTGACTTTCAGTTTCCATAACCTTTGTTCCTCCTTCTGATTCACTCTCTTAGTTTACCAAATAATTTAGCAGAAGCTCAACTATTGGTGCTAATCTTCTATATAAAGCAAAAAAAGACTGACATCTGTTTGTCAGCCTCGCCTATCTTTGGTATTTTATTGCTATTAAGGTTGTATCATCTTTACGTTCAGCATCTGTCTGCTGTTTGTAGGCTTCAATAACATCATCAACATTCGTATGGAGAAAGAGTTTTTTAGATAGCTCTTCATCGGATACACCGTCGGAAAATAGAATGAAATTCATTTGTGATAGTAGCTGTTCACGAACGACTTTGAAAGGGCGCTTAAATCCAGCTAAATATCCACCATTAGGAATATTTCGATTCATTTTTTTCCCGTTATGGATGGTCATGACACCAATATTTCCAATCGATGAGAATGAATACGTTTCGGTTGGAAAATGTAGCCTCAAAATACCTAACACGACACCGCGCTTTCCAATTAATTCTTTATTACATTTTTCAACGAGCTCCCCTACTGTAGCACCAATATTATTTCTAATAATATCAATCGTAATCTGCGAAGATTCCAAAGCGTATTCGCCACTACCTAAACCATCGGCAATAGCACAGATAAATTCATCTTCCGTTTCGATATAAAGGTAACTATCTCCACAATAATAATTACCCTTTTTTGCTTTTTGATAGACTGCTACGTCCACTTTATTTTCAGGCGTCAATCCAAGACCTCCGTAACGTCAGACTGAATCGCTTCCCGAAGTTTCCTTAAAGACCTTCTCTGGATTCGCGACACATGCATTTGCGAGATTCCAAGCAATTCACCCGTCTCTTTTTGACTCATATTCTCAAAAAAGATACAGCGTAAAATGCTTTGCTCTCTTTCAGATAAAATGGGAAGTATTTTTTCCAAAATTAACTTAAAGTCCACATTTTCATACCCACCCTCATTATCGCCTACTAAATCAAGGAGAGCAACTGTACTGCCTTCTGAATCGGCTTCAACTTTTCGATCGACTGAGAGAGCTTTATAACTTCTTCCCATTTCCATTGTTTCCAGTATATCTTCTTCCGAAACACCCAAATATTCTGCTATTTCTGCGACTGTTGGAGTGTGCTGGTTTTTTGCTGTTAATTCTTCGATTGTCTTCTTAATTTTTGGACCCAACTCTTTTATCCGGCGAGGCACATGGACACTCCACGTCTTGTCACGGATAAATCTTTTTATTTCCCCTATTATGGTTGGTATCGCAAAAGACTCGAAAGATTTACCAAATGAAGAATCAAAGCGACGGACTGCCGCCAAAAGACCAATCATGCCAACTTGTACAAGATCTTCATGTATTGTACTGTTTTTTGAGTACTTTCTAGCTAAAGACTCCACTAGATCGTTATATTGCATGACTATTTTTTCCTGGACTTCTTCATTGGTCGGCTCTTCTTGTAAAATTTCAATCCATTGGTAAACCTCATCTCGTCCTTTTTTATCTGGAAGAGATTTGGTCATTAAAGTCCACCTCTGCTTCGTGTAAGTACTTTGTCATTAAGACAATAACACCATACTCATTATTAATTTCCACTTTATCCATTAAGGCATTGATTAAGAAAAGTCCTAATCCACCCTCTTGCAGTGATTCTACTGATTCGTCCGCATGATATGGGCCGATTTTATCTTTAATATCCTTTAAATCAAAGCTTCCACCACGGTCAGCAACCATCACTTCCAGACGCTCCTCGTAGACACCAAGACCTATTGTCACTTCACCAACTTCATCGCTATTATTATATGCATGTTCAACTGCATTAGTCACCGCTTCAGCCACGGCTACTTTCAAGTCTTCAATCTCTTCATAATTGAAGCCCATTCGATTAGCAATCCCTGACACGCTAAGTCGAACAACTCCTACATATTCCGGTTTTGCAGGAACCTTCATTTCAATAAAGTCAAACGTCTCCATTACTCACTTACACCTCGAATCTCAGGTTGTATATCAATAATTTCAATTAAACCAGTAATTTCAAATAACCGCATGACTGAAGATTGTAGGTTAACAAGTTTTAATCGACTGTCATTTTCTTTAGTTGATTTCAAAGCGCTGATGAACACACCGATTCCAGTACTGTCCATGTAGTTCACGTCACTTAAATCAATGATAACTGTATTTCCCTTTTGCGCGGTTAATTTTAATACTTTTTTCTTTAAATCGGGAGCTGTATATATATCGACCTCTCCCGAAACATATACAATCATTTGGCTATTTTCTTCAACGATATCGATGCTTAAATTCATATTTATCCCCCTACTTATAACCTGAAGATTACTTCATGAAAATATATAACAAATAATTCCCCAAGCAGAGTCTATTTTCCCAATTTACTATAATGTTAAACCTCTTTTTTAAAAATAATTAATGTGAAATCATCTCTTAACTGAAAACCTTGGAGGCGTTCAAGGTCTTTATAAACATGTTCAACGATTTCTTGGGCAGGAAAATGAGCGTATTTTTGGATGACCTCAAACAGCTCCTCGGTCTCAATAAATCGCTCGCCTACTTTGCTTTCTGTCACCCCATCAGTTAAAAGAACCACCATATCACCTGCTTTAATATGCCGTTCGTATTCCGTATATTTAAAATCTGGCGTTACACCTAAAACAAGTCCTTTGGTTCTAATTTCTTCAAAACGCTGTTCCTCAGCATCATAATAATAGCCTGGTTCATGACCCGCTGAAGAATAAATCATTTTATCTTCTTTAGGAAGCAATTGAGTGTAAAACATAGTAATAAACATACTGGGATCAACGTTACGCTCCACTACCCTATTAAGATTATTAAGTATTCTACTAGGAGTCATCGACTTGTCTGGAAAACTATCCATTGAATATTTAATCATCGACATACAAAGTGCTGCAGGTACCCCTTTTCCTTTAACATCCGCAATAGCTATCCCTATGGATCCGTTCTCTTCTTTGACAAAATGGTAGTAGTCTCCATTCATTTGATGGGCTGGAATACTGATTACACCTATATCATAACCATCAATGTCAGGTTTTTTCGTTGCTAAAAGTGTGTTTTGCATACCAGCTGCAACGGATATTTCGGATTCTAAAGCAAGCTGTTTGTCTCGTAACACTTGATTTTCTTGATGTGCCATCCCATAAGATATCATTGTTTCTAGTAAAAAGTTCATACCCAAGGTCACTTCTTCTCTGACATTGGGATAAAGTTCACTAAATGCTTGAATATGTAAATTAATGATTTCTTCTGGTAAGATATTTTCTTTAATGAAACCTTTTGTGATTTTTTCTGCTCCATACAAAGCTTGTTCGTCTTGTGTTTCTATAAAGTATTTTAACATTTTTTTATAATTTGAGACTTCCGTATTTAAGGTACTCACAAAAGCCCAACCCCCTAATTTTTAATAGGCTTTTTTTATGGAATTAAATAGCGAGTGACCACTTGATGATGTTTTATCTTAACCATTTTGTTGCCCTAATCGTTGTTCCTTTACCCACTTCTGATTGAATATCAAATTCATCCATAAGGCGCTTAACTCCAGGTAGCCCCGCACCAAGCCCTCCCATGGTGGTAAACCCATCTTCCATCACTTGACTGATATTTTTTATTCCAGGTCCTGTGTCTGTAGCTATCATACACATGCCTTTTCGATCAACATTATCAATTATTTCGAAGCAAACCCTTCCATTACCAGCATATAAATATATATTACGAGCTAATTCAGATATCGCTGTCGCTATTCGCGCTTGGTCAACAGTGCCAAAGCCCACTTTTTTGGAGAACTCTCGTCCAAGTTGACGGGCTCCAACGATATCCCATTCTTTTTGAATAGTAACACAGGAATTTTGGTCCATTCACTATTCCCCCAATTCCTGGTGGAGTTTCATTAGGCCTTGTTCCAGGTCCAAAGCAGTTGGCACGTCTTGTAAGTGAA
>Ga0209487_1004975_pt1 | contig 10049 bp, 9 predicted proteins | sample Poulit2012_FD_187524 | JGI IMG/M metagenome (GOLD analysis project Ga0209487, IMG submission 187524) | Agricultural soil microbial communities from Georgia to study Nitrogen management - Poultry litter 2012 (SPAdes) (version 2) | ecosystem: Environmental > Terrestrial > Soil > Agricultural land...
CATCCCCGCTGGCTGAAGCGGATTCGGAAGCTTCACTCGCAGGCGGGGAATTCGGGTCCCTGGGATCGACTCCGGTGTCGCAGGCGGCCAGCGGAAGCGTGAGCGCCGCAGCGGCGATCCCGAGCGCCAGTCTCGACACTGTGCGCGAGGCGGCCAGGGTTCGAAGCGAAATGTGGTTCGGCATGCCCCGATGATAACGGCCAGCGTTCGGCACGCCCTGAAAGAACACTGATCTCGGGTGGAGGAACCGACTTCTGTACGTTGTGTTCGCTCACAACTCTCATTGTTCTTGCAAAGCGTCGTGACCAAACCGTAATCTTTCACCCGGTTGAAATTCTGATACCCGAGACACGGACCGCCGGCGAACGGTGAGTCGTGTTGAGGAGCCGGACAATCGAAGCACCGACAACGATCAAGGGAATCAACAGTATGCAGAAGAGACTCGTTCAGAGTTCACTGGCGCTGAGTGCCGCTGCGGCTCTCGGCCTGGGCAGCGCGTTCGCGGCCTCTCCCGCTATGGCTGACAGCGGCCCGCAGAAGCTGGATCTTCAGAGTGAAGCTCAGATCCAGAAGGCACTGTCCGGAATCGAAGGCGTCAACGCCTACGGTGCCGACGGCGGCGAGCTCAACATCGGCGTTGCGAAGAAGACCGACGAGATCAAGGATCTCGAGAAGAAGTACGACAACATCAACGTCAACGAGGGCGTCAAGGAACTCAAGCCCTACGCGAGCAACGACCTCGTCGGCGGTGCCGGATACCTCGTCAAGGCCGGCGAGGCCGGCGGGGCCTGCTCGACCGGGTTCACCGGCTGGGACGGCGACGGCAACCCCGTCGTGCTCACCGCCGGGCACTGCTCGAAGATCATCAACGAAGACACGAACGAGTTCGATGGTGACACCACCGTCGGCGAGACCGAGCAGCCGTCGACGGCCGAGGCCAATGGGGGAGAGGGCTTCCAGGCCTCCGGCGAGGGCGTCATCGGCAAGTGGGGCTTCCACAACTTCGGCGGTGACCTGCTCGAGGGCGCCGACCAGGACGAGTGGCCGAATCCCAGCGAGTCGGACATCGACTTCGCCGTCATCGACGTCGACGAATCGAAGTACAACGTCAAGGGCGGTATCACCGACTGGACTTCAGCCGACTCGGACGACCTGTCCAAGTCGACCACCGACATCACCGAGGTGGGAGCGCACGAGGAAGGCGCGATCAGCAAGTCGGGCCGGACGACCGGCAAGACCGATGGTGAGGTGCTGCCTCGCTCCGAGTACGACTACGATTACCAGAACGTCGGCGGGCGCTGGGTCCACGGATTCGGTGTGACCTCGCCGGCGGACGAGCCCTTCTCGCAGCCCGGGGACTCCGGTGGCGGCGTCTACCAGGGCGATACGGCAGTCGGCGTCATCTCCGGTGGCGGAAACCTCGGTGGCGAGTCGTTCACCTGGGTCGCCGACCTCGATCACTCGCTCGAGCAGTCCGGCACGGACTTCAACCTCGAGAAGCCGGGCGACGAGGCCCCTGAGAATCCGGATGCGCCGAAGGCGAAGGACCAGACCATCGAGCCCGGGGAAGAAGTCACCGGCAAGGCCGAGGCCGGCGCCGAGGTCGAGGTGACGTGGAAGCCCGCTGAAGAAGGCGAAGAAGAGGGTACGGACAACCACGCTGGTGAAGAAGGCTCGGAGACGGTCAAGGCCGACGAGGACGGAAACTTCTCCGTCGAAGGGCCGGAGGCCGAGGGCGCCTACACCTACACCGCGACGGCAACTGTCGACGGTGAGGAGTCCGAGACGACCGAATTCGAGGTGACCGTCGAGAAGGACGAATCCGAGACTCCCGCTCCGGACGAGCGTGAGATCAGCGTCGACCCCAAGGAGATCGCGGCCTCTGACTTCGTGAAGGAAGACGAGGGCGTGACGATCACGGTCAAGGGCTTCGACGAAGGTGAGAAGGTCACGCTCGAAGTCGCTTCCGGACCCGAGAACGTCAAGGGCATCACGCTCGAGGAGACCGCAAACGAGAACGGTGCGGCTGCCTTCGCGATCTACGGTACGAGCGCCTCCGATCCGTCGGCCTACCTCGGCAAGTACGACGTCGAGGTCACCGGCGCCAACGACACCGAAGACGAAGACGCTCTGACGGGCTCCTTCGAGGTCGTTGCCGATGAAGACGGCAATGGCGGCGGCACCGGCGGCGATGACGATGGAAGCAGCGACGGCAATGACGATGACGGCAACGGAGACGGAAGCGGTGACGGCGGATCCGACCTGCCGCGCACCGGTGCCGAGCTGACCGGCCTGGCGGCCGGAGCCGGACTGCTCGTCGTGGGAGGGACCGCAGTGGTTCTGACCATGCGTCGCAAGAGGAACAACTGAGTCCCGCGAGGCTGACCGTCTGACGGTTCGCTGAGCACTCAGCCACGGGGTCCCCGGTCGTTTGACCGGGGACTTCGTCTATTCACCCCCGTCCGAAGCACACGACCGGGAGGCCGCACGCTTCTACGTCGCCTGAAGTTTCGTACATTTAGTTCACAGTTTCCGACCTACTTTCTTGGTAGTCGCTGAGTCGAGCCCGTAACCTTGCCGTGACTTAGGTCATCGATTTGTGACATTGTTCCCTCAGAAAAGAGAGACAACTACTTATGCAGAAGAAACTCGTGCAGAGTTCGCTGGCTATGGCAGCGGCTGCGGCACTCGGGCTCGGCGGTGCCTTCGTCACCGCTCCCGCAATGGCGGATGAGCCGGAACTGACTCAAGTGACGGCACAGAAGGCCGCGAAGTCCATTTCCGAGGTCAACGCTTTCGGTTTCGACAACGGTACTCTTCACCTCGGTGTCGAAGGCGAGGGCGACGTCGATTCAGCGGAGATCGAGAAGCTCCAGAAGAAGTACGGCGCAGACAACGTCGTCGTGAAGGCTGGGATTCCCAAGGTCGAGGCATACGCTGCTGACGATCTGGTCGGTGGAGCCGGTTACCTGCTGGACGTTCCCAGCACCGGTAAAGGTGGGGCCTGCTCGACCGGATTCTCCGGTTGGGACGACGAGGGCAACCCCGTCGTGCTGACGGCCGGCCACTGTGCCGAGGACACGGATGGGGAGACCGGAGAGGACCTCGGATCGACCGAACCAGTCGACACCGAACTTCCCGGCAGCGCTCCTGCCCGTGGCGGTGAGGGATTCGAACCCGCCGGGATCGGTTCCCTCGGCACATGGGGCTACAACAAGTACGGCAGCCCGGTCGAAGAGGGAGACGATACGGGCAGCGAAGGTGACATCGACTTCGCCGTCATCAACGTTGACGAATCGACCTACAACGTCAAGAACGGCATCACGGATTGGTCCGATGATGATCTCTCCTCTTCGGTGTCGGCAATCAAGTCTGTGGGATCCCACAGCGAAGGCACCGTTCAGAAGTCCGGTCGCACGACTGGTCTCACGGACGGTCAGGTCATCCCTTACGAGAGCTTCCCGTTCGAGTTCATGAACGTCAGCGATCGTTGGGTGCATGGCTTCGGCGTTGAATCCTCTCCGAGTGATCCGTTCTCCCAGCCCGGAGACTCCGGTGGCGGAGTCTTCCAGGGGGACACGGCAGTCGGTGTGATCTCAGGTGGCGGACCGGCCGAATGGGATGATGGAACTCCGTTCGAACTCGGCTGGGTCGCCGACCTCGACTACTCGCTCGAGCAGTCCGGCGCGGACTTCAACCTCGAAGAACCCAGCGATGAGCCCGAAGCCCCTGCGGCACCGAAGGTCGAGGACCAGACGATCGAGCCCGAGGGAGCGATCACGGGCAAGGCGGCTGCCGGTGCTGACGTCAAGGTCACCTGGACGGGCGCCGAAGACGGCGAAGCCACGGCGAAGGCCGATGACAGCGGTAACTTCACCCTCGAAGGCCCCAGCGCTGAGGGCGAGTACGATGCGAAGGCCGTGGCGACTGTCGACGGAGAGTCCTCGGACGCTGCTGCTTTCACCGTGACGGTCGAGGCCTCGGACGATGCCGGTGCTGACGGTGATGAGGCGAAGGCCGACGCTGACGCCGATGCGAAGGACGATGAGGCCAATGCCGACGCTGACGCCGACGCCAAGGACGCGGAAGCTGACGCCGCCGCTGACGGCAAGGACGATGAAGCTGATTCGGATGCCGATGGCGACGAGAAGCCCGAAGCTCCGAAGGTCGGAGACCAGACCGTCGTCGAAGGCGGACAGATCACCGGACAGGCCGCCCCGAACGTCGAGGTGGAACTGACCTGGAAGTCAGCTGAGGCCAATGCAGGCTCCGCACAGGCTGTGCCCGGCAACGGCAACACGACTGTGAAGACGGACGACGACGGCAAGTTCACCGCTGAGGCACCTGCCGAAGCCGGTGACTACAACTACACCGCAGTCGTCCATGCGAACGGCCAGGAGTCGGCACCGGCCGAGTTCACCGTGACCGTTGAGGCTGAAGAGGCTCCGGCCGAACGCAATCTGACCGTCGACCCGGAGGAGATCGCTGCTTCCGACTTCGTCCAGGAGGACAAGGGCGTGCAGATCACGGCCGAAGGCTTCGACGAGGGCGAGAAGGTCACTCTCGAGGTCGTTGCCGGACCGGAGAACGTCGAGGGCATCACCCTGGACGAGGTCGCGAACGAGGATGGAGTCGTCGGATTCTCGATCTACGGCACCAACGCCTCTGACCCCTCGGCCTACCTCGGCCAGTACGATCTCGAGGTCACCGGTGCCAACGACACCGAGGACGAAGATGCTCTGACCGGTTCGTTCTCGGTCGTTGCCGACGAAGATGGCAACGGTGGCGGCAACGACGGTGACGACGACGGAAACGGTGACGGCGGATCCGATCTGCCTCGCACCGGTGCCGAGCTCACCGGCCTGGCTGCCGGAGCCGGACTCCTCGTTGTCGGTGGAGCCGCAGTTGTTCTGACCATGCGTCGCAAGAAGAACAACTGAGACTGAACAAGGCGGTCGCAGTCTGACCGTTTGAACGAAAGTGCCCCTGGTCTGTAGGCCAGGGGCACTTTCTCAACCCACGCACAGTCTGGCCCGATACGTTCGATCACAGTGAGAGCTGCCGGCAACGAGGAGCCGCGGGCGACGAGGGAGTCCTGTGATGAGCCTGGAATCCGATCCATTCGACTATCGGGTCACCAAGTCCGGTCTCCTGCTCATCCGCCGAGGCGGCCGCACCGTGATGGAGCTCGGCGGGAAGAAGGCGGCGGCTCTCATCCCCAGACTCGGCCACGACGCTGAGCAGGATCAGCAGCTGTTGGCTCGTGTCACGGGCAACTACCGCCACGGAAACGAACGGCGCACGCGCAGAACATGAATTTGGCTGGACGTTCGTTCAGTGATTGGTAGTGTAAGAGCATGACCCAAACAGCCTCCAGTGAATTCGCCCGCTCGACCGCCGTCGAGCGCCAGAGCGACCACAGCTTCAGCGCGGAACTCGACGCCGGTTGGAAGGTGGCAGGTGCAATCAACGGAGGATACCTGCTCGGCATCGTTGGCCGTGCCCTGCGCAGCCTCGGCCCGAAGACGCCGGATCCACTGGTCATCTCCACCTTCTACCTCGGACCGAGTGCGGACGGACCGGCCGACATCTCGATTCGCACTCTGCGCGAGGGCAGATCGACGGCAAGCTACAGCGTCGATCTGTCGCAGAACGGGGCACCGACGATCGCGGCCATGGCCACGATGGGCAACCTCGGCGAGCTTCCCGACGATGTCGCCACCACGGCCACGCCACCGCAGCTTCCCCCACCGGAAGAGTGCATCGATGCGGCCGAGGCCAGCGAAAAGTTCCACAAGGCCGCTCCGATCATCGACCGTTTCGACATGCGGCTCGACCCGGCGACTGCCGGCTTCGCAGTGGGCAAGCCGAGCGGACGCGGTCTGCTGCAGGGGTGGATCCGTTTGGTCGATGGGACAGATCCGGACCCGCTGTCGCTGCTGACCTTCCTCGATGCGTTCCCGCCGGTGATGTTCGATCTCGGCAGATTCAACTGGGCGCCGACGATGGAGCTGACAGCCCACCTGCGTGCTCTGCCGGCGCCCGGATGGATCAGCGCGAAGATCTCCACTCGGAACATCGCCGGCGGCATGTTCGAAGAGGACTGCGAGCTCTGGGATTCGGCGGGCCGCCTCGTCGCGCAGTCGCGGCAACTGGCACGGCAGCCCAGAGGCTGAGCCGAAGCGACGCAGGATAACCTTCGATGACGTCGTCGGGCACTTGCGTCCGTGGTCGATACTAGAGTCGGGGACATCCCGATCCACAGGTGAAAGGACCACGCTCATGGCTTCACTGTCATCGATGAGCATCACTTTCGACTGCCACGACGTCGAAGCGCAGTCGATCTTCTGGGCCGAGCTGCTCGGCGCTGAACTCGATGCCGGTGCGAACGAGTTCGTCGCCAGCATCGGCGGAGTCCACAATTCCGAATCGCCGACGCCGGGAATGCTCTTCGTCAAGGTCGACGATCGGGCAGAGGGGAAGAACCCGCTGCACATCGACCTCGACGACCCGAACTATCCGGCCGACGTCGAGCGAGCTGTGGCCCTGGGAGCACAGAAGCTAGCGTCCTTCGACGAGCACGGCATCGAATGGACGACGCTGAAAGACCCCGAGGGAAACGTCTTCGACATCGGTCGGCGCACGGCGGTCTGATCTCCTCCGCGAAGCCATCGATGGGACGACAGGCGACTGAGTCGCTAGGCTTGGACGCATGACCCACTCCTCGACGTCCGGCACCGAGACCGCACCGGCGCGCCCCAAGAGACTCATCCCGCTCGACCTCGTCCGTGGCTTCCTCATCGGCAGCGCCGAGCTCGTCCCCGGCGTCTCCGGCGGCACCATCGCGCTGGTGACCGGAGTCTATGATCAGCTCATCGACTCCGCCGCTCACGTCGTCTTGGCGGCCAAGAGGCTGGTCACCGGACCGGACCGGATCTCTGCGGCACTTGCCGAGCTGCGGCGCACCGACTGGTTCCTCGTCGTGCCCGTTCTTCTGGGCATGGCGACGGCGGTATTCACCGTCGCCGGAGTGATGGAATCGTTCGTCACCGGCCACCCCGAGGTGGCCCGCGGGCTGTTCTTCGGACTCGTCGCCGCCAGCATCGCGGTGCCGCTGCGGATGCTTCCGGCACGCACGTCGCGCCAACCGGTCCTCCTCGGTGTTCTCGCCTTCCTCGCCGCGGCCGCCCTCGCCTTCTGGATGACGAGTCTGGCCGGAGGAGCCGATGTGGAGAATCCGCCGCTGATCGCGGTGTTCTTCGTCGCCTCGATCGCGGTCTGCGCACTTGTGATCCCCGGAGTCTCGGGCTCGTTCTTCCTGCTTGCCGTCGGCATGTACTCGACGACGCTCAGGGCCGTCGACACACGCGATTTCGGCTATATCGGAATCTTCATGCTCGGGGCGATTCTCGGTCTGGCCGTGTTCGTCAACATCCTCAAGCACGTCCTCCACAACCACCGGTGGTTCACCCTGATCATCATGGCCGGACTGATGTTCGGGTCGTTGCGCGCCCTGTGGCCCTGGCAGTCCGCCGCCGAGGTCGGCGCAGACGGTGAACCGCACGGAGCAGGCGGACTTCTCGCCCCGACCGATCCGGTGCTCGGCCCGATCCTTCTGGCCGTTCTCGGCGCGGTCGTCGTCATCGCCCTCATCATCGTCGAGGCCCGGTCCGCGGCAGCGAAGGATCAGACGGCTCCGGACCCCGACGAAGGTGAGAATCCCCGGCCGTGATCGGCGGATTCTGCTGGGCCGACTCTCACGTAGAGTGGATGTGACAGCAGTCAGCTCTGAAGAAGGAGAGAGTCAAGAATGGCCAACACAGCATTTCAGGGAACTCCGGTCAAGACCGTCGGCGACCTGCCGGCCAAGGGCGAGCAGGCTCCGGCCTTCAGCCTCGTCGGTGGAGATCTCGGCGAAGTGAACTCGCAGGACAGCTCGGGCAAGCGCGTCGTGCTCAATATCTTCCCCAGCCTCGACACGGGAGTCTGCGCCGCCTCGGTGCGTAAGTTCAATGAGCTGGCAGCAGGGCTGGAGAACACCACCGTCCTCTGCGTGTCCAATGACCTTCCGTTCGCTCAGGCCCGCTTCTGCGGTGCCGAGGGCATCGAGAACGTCGTGGTCGCCTCCGGGTTCCGCAGCTCGTTCGGCAAGGACTTCGGCGTGACCATGGTCGACGGTCCGCTCGCCGGCCTGCTGGCCCGGTCCGTCGTCGTCCTCGACGAGAAGGGCACCGTGACCCACACGCAGGTCGTCGACGAGATCACCACCGAACCGGACTACGACGCAGCGACCGCAGCTCTGGGAGCCTGATCGGTGCTGTTGGCCGATGCATCGGTCCGCGGATCCGAATGAACGCGGACTGAATGAATCACGGAGCCGGGTGGGACGCCGATGAGCGTGTCACCCGGCTCTCACATGTCGAAGACCGCGACCGGCAGGGCGTAGTCGACTCCGGCGAGCTCTCCACCGGATGTGGCGATCGAGGGGATCATGTCCTTCGGAGCCGGATGGTCGCTGAGAGCTTCGAGATAGACCTCATGCGCCTCGAGCGAGCGCACGCCGCGATCGACATGGTCGGCGCTCAGCGCCACGGCATGGGTGGGCTCGCCGCCGTTGACCAGCAGATGGCCGGCCTTCCACGCCTCCAGGCCCTCGTCTCGGAGTTCAGTGAAAATCCACGGGTTGTCGGCGTCGCGGATCGCGTCGATGGTGGCCACGCCGGCATTGCGATGATCGACGTGGTTGAGCCCCCACCTGGCCTTGAGGTCGAAGTTCGTCACCACCACCGCATCCGGTCCGAACTGGCGGATCTTCCTCGCAATGGCCCGCCGCAGCTCATGGGAGGGTTCGACCAGGCCATCGGGGAAGTCGAGGATCTCGAGATCGTCGACGCCGACGATATTGCAGGCCCGGCGCTGTTCGGCTGCGCGCAGCTGGGCGACTTCATCCGGTGACCTGTCCCGGATGCCGGCCTCACCCCGGGTGAGCAGAAGGTAGGCGACTTCCTTGCCCTCGTCGGTCCATTTGGCGACGGCCGCCGAACCCCCGTATTCCATGTCATCGGGGTGGGCGACTACGCAGAGGACACGATTGATATCGCGATCGTCGAAGAGCGGGAGTTCAGTCATGACACCAGGCTATGTGCCCGACCCCGGTTCCGCCAGGGCTGGGAGGCGCAAGCTGTGTGGGTACCATGATGGGGACCGTCGGAAGAGAATGAAGGCAGACTATGAAGACCAGACCGTTGGTGGCGGGCGCGGCAGCGCTGAGTCTGCTGCTCGGCGGGTGCTCGGCGATCAAGGTCAGCAGCTCTGAGGATGCCGCGTCGAAACCGGCCCAGGTGGGTATCAGCGATGAGAAGTCGACCGCCTCGCCGAGTCCCACCGGTGTGACGATCCCGGAAGGGATGACCGAGACCACTGTCGAACTGGGCGCCGAATGCCCGGTCGAAGTCAGCCTGGCTCTGGGCCCGGACTGGGCGGACGGTTCCGGATACGAGGGGTATCGGCTCTTCACCACCGTCTCCGAGGCGCTCATCACGGTCAACTGCTACGAAGACGACGAGGGAACAGCGAAGAAGCTGGTGGACAAGTCGCGCGAGCGAATGTTCAGCACCTCGGGGTCGGCGAAACTCAGCGAAGCTTCGGGCTCTCTGGACGGGGGAGAGTACTGGGTCGTGCACGGCAAACTCGCAGCCGAGGACATGCGGGCGGTCGACGAAGAGGATTCCACCATCTTCGGGGTCGTCGCCGGGATCTCCGTCGACGGGCGTCTATTCAAGATCGCCGTCGACATGCTCGCCCAGGCCGATGACACCCAGGCCCAAGAACAGTTCAGGCAGATGCTGCCGACTGTCCGCCTCGACGGTCACGAACTCGAGACTCCCGACCTGCGCTGATCCTGCGCCGAGGCTGCCTTCGCATCCCCGCCAGCGGGTGTCGATCTGCGTGGTTTCGAACGTCCGGACAACCGCCGGAGCAGTTCTCGGGCGGCGATCCTTCCGGCACGGGTGGCACCCACGGTCGAACTGGCGGAACCGTAGCCGACG
>Ga0209487_1004976_pt1 | contig 10048 bp, 9 predicted proteins | sample Poulit2012_FD_187524 | JGI IMG/M metagenome (GOLD analysis project Ga0209487, IMG submission 187524) | Agricultural soil microbial communities from Georgia to study Nitrogen management - Poultry litter 2012 (SPAdes) (version 2) | ecosystem: Environmental > Terrestrial > Soil > Agricultural land...
AGACACTAACTACATTATCAGGTGGCGAGGGACAACGGTTAAGGTTATCGACAGCATTAATGAAGAAAAACAAACAAAAAACACTGTTTATATTAGATGAACCTTCAACAGGTCTACATCCTTATGACATCCAATATTTGTTAGAATTATTCAATCGGTTAATCGATCGAGATAATTCCATTGTCATGGTCGAGCATAATATTCATATGATTCAGGCGAGTGATTGGATCATTGATTTAGGTCCAGAAGGTGGAGTCAAAGGCGGACATATTATTGCAGAAGGAACACCAAGTGATATCAAGGTGAATCAAGCCTCTGTGACGGGGCGATATTTATAATATAAATAAAATGATTCAAAATTTGATGACAGTTAACAAAGTGTATAACCATTGTAGCGACACTAACTTTAATTGTATCCTGTCGTCGTTTCCTTAAATAAAAAGAAGTAACCGCAGTTCAATGGTTGGCAGTTACTTCTTTTAAGTAATTCAACTAATTGGTCAACCGCTCTTTATGCGGTCTGTAGCTGCTAGTACTTAGGCAGGAATCACTGTCTAAGTACTCTTTCTAATTATAGTATAAATTGAAATTTTATACTGTCAATATTTAAATTGCTTACTTTATACAGCGTTTCCTTTTATACGTTTGCTTTATAGCCCCTATGATTACTTGATTTCCGTACAATCTATTGCCTTCTTCTTGCTCCGTTTCTTACATAATAACGCTTCTTTCTTGCCCATAACTCATTAGTTCTTGCAAAAATAGCATCTAATAACGTTGTCACAGCATACGTTGCTTCTAAATCTACAGATTCATCGTGAGAATGCTCATCATGATAACCAGCTGATAAATTCATACTTGTGTATCACTACTTCCGCCGTCGGTACATTTCCAGTGATTTAACCTCACATTACAGGCTATTCTTTCTAAAATCTTCCGTGTTTCTCACTACAAAAGCGCATGCTCCAATTAGATGTCACAATATCACTCATACCACTGTGATCTATGATAAAAGCTGCATCTTTCTCCCATAAGAAATGTAACTCAACTTGTTGCGCCCAAATTAATCCACCTTCTTCCTCCACTGTAAAATAAAATTTTCATTGATATCACTACACTACATCACTCATTAACAATAAATACACATACTCCCTCCATAATTAATACCCGTTACTGAACCCTCAACATTAATCCTGTATAACTTTGAATATCTTCTAACTTCGCTCATGTATCATTTAAGATTTTTAGTTGTCAGTTATTAACATAAAGGCATAAAGAAATCATGTTATCATAACATCGCCCTATTTATAAGTAAATATATATGTTATAATAAAGTTAACAAATATGTTATGTTATCAAAAATATTGTTTTTGAGTATACTAAAAGAGGAGAAATCAATCATGGAGTTTAACAAGGATGGTCTATTACCATCAAAAGATTATGAATTAACCTTAAATGAACTTAGAGCCTCTACATTAGTGCAAGGATTTAAAGGTGAAACTCTATGGGATGTGAACTGGAGATTATGGTTAGTTGATAATTTGGAAGTGATGGTCCAACAACTATGGGAAATTGGAATCAATCAAATTTACATTAACGGATCATTTGTAGAAGAGAAAGCACATCCGAATGATATTGATGGATATTTCGAATGTGAGCTGATGGAATTAGCTTCTGGGGATCTAGAACAAAAGCTAAATGCATTAGATCCTTATAAAATTTGGACATGGGATAGTCGTAGTCGAAAGCATTATCAGGGGTTTTCTAAAAAGCAATTACCAATGTGGCATAAATATCGTGTAGAATTATATCCTCATTACGGGCAAACCTCAGGCATTAAAGATGAGTATGGTAACGAGCTGCAATTTCCAGCTGCGTTTAGAAAAACAAGGGATACCTTTTTACCAAAAGGTATTGTGAAGATCATTAAATGACGGAGGTGTTTACAATGATTAAAACTGAATCAGCATATAAAAAGACATTAGAAAAGCTTGAAGAAGATAAGCGTTTTATCCAAAGTCAAAAAAGAGCATTGGAAGAAATGGGTTTAACATACGAACAAATAAATAAAGCTTTACAACCGTCTATTACATTCCATGAACAGTTAAAGGAAGAAGTAATTTATTATGAAAGAATCCGGCGGGGTGAATTTGAACCAATTATCAACCTTCATAATTTAGGTAAATCATTGATTGCTTATCGTATATACTTAGGTTTAAGTCAACAAGAACTTGCTGAGCGATTGAATGTTTCTGCTTCTCAAATATCGAGAGATGAACGGAATGAATATTACGGAGCTACTATGGAACGAATTCAGGAAGTAATGAAAGCCATGCATATGGTTGCTAAAACGGAAATTGAACCTCAAGACTTGTTGTTAGCCGAGTAAAAATAGTTATCAGCATTACATTTAGTTTTATTAATAAGTATGTCCGTCACAATATAGAAGCAAATTAAAAATATGAAAGATAAGTACAATGTAAATATAATTCGTTATTATAGAGGGATCATGATGTGTGATTATGAACAACTACAAAAAGAAAATCATTATTTGAAAAAGTTACTAGCTAAAATAATGCACGATCAAGGAATGAATGAGTCCAGCAAAATCCTAACCAAAAGGTCTCCATTAGTCGAGAAGGTACAGCTAATGATGCAATTATTTAAAGGAAGAGACGATATTTACGCACTTCGTTGGGAATCAAAAAAAAGGGGTAAAGGTTACACTCCTGCCTATGCCTTAGAATGGCAAAAACCTTTATACAAAAAACCTCTTACTAAGTCGAGCCAGTGTCAGCAACGAAACCTTCTTCCTTTAACTGAGAATGCACTGATTGAACATATGCAAGGTAAAAAGACAATTGGTATTTATCCAATTTTACAAAATGACACCTGTATGTTATTAGCTATTGATTTTGATAAAGGAAAATGGAAAAAGGATGTCTTAGCTTTTTCCAAAACATGTAAAGACTTTAATATTCCGTCCCATATAGAAAGATCGAGGTCAGGTAACGGAGCTCATATTTGGATTTTCTTTACCTCCCCCGTTCCTGCTAGGGAGGCAAGAACCCTCGGTATGATTCTATTAGAAAAAACAAAAGAAAAAAACTCAGGTTTTCAGTTAGAATCTTTTGATCGTTTGTTTCCCAACCAAGATACTTTACCAAAAGGAGGATTCGGAAATTTGATCGCATTGCCTCTTCAAAAAAAACCTGGACGGAAAGGAAATAGTTTATTTATTGATGTAAATTTCATGCCTTATCCGGATCAATGGATGTACTTATCCACGGTTCGAAAAATAACGAAGGGGGAATTATTTGTAGTCATAAATTCCTTAAGTGATAAAACAGATTATGTGAAAATTGCCCCTGAGAAGATGCCAGAATGTATTGATATTACCTTGAAAAATGGTATTTATATTAAAAAAGGAGTGCTCCCTGCAAATCTGATTGAAAAAATAATTGATATTGCCTCATTCAGTAATCCACAATACTTTAAGGCAAGAAACAATAGGTTTTCAACAAAGGGGATTCCACGAGTTATTCAGCGTACAGACGAGAATCAGGACAATCTCATTTTGCCGCGTGGCTGTTTACAAGCATTGCTTCATCTTTTGGAAAAGTCATCTATAAAAGTAAATATAATTGATAAGCAGTACAGTGGAGAAATGATAAAATTAAATTTTCAAGGTACCTTATCACCGCAACAAGAAGAAGCAGTAAAAACGTTACTAAATCATCAACAAGGGGTTCTTTCCGCTACAACGGGATTTGGTAAAACTGTTTTAGCTACCTCGGTTATCTCTGAAAGAAAGGTAAACACACTTGTTATTGTTCACCGGACTCTATTAATTCAGCAATGGGTAGAAAAACTTGCAGCATTCTTGAACATACCAACAACTGAAATTGGCCAAATTGGTGGAGGGAAGAATAAAATAACTGGATTTATTGATGTTGCTACAATCCAAGGTTTAAATTATGGGGGACAATTAAAATCATTTATTACTCAGTATGGACAAATCATAGTAGATGAATGTCATATTATTTCAGCGATTACTTTTGAATCCGTACTGAAGAAAATTCGCCCTCAATTCGTTTTAGGTTTAACGGCAACTCCCAAAAGACAAGATAATATGCATCCTATTATTACGATGCAATGTGGACCTATTCGCTATCAGGTTAATGCAAAATCACAGGCTAAAGTTCGCCCATTTATTCATCGATTAATTCCAAGGAAAACACATTTCAATACGAAGAAAACAAACTTCCAAGAAATATGTGCAGAGCTAATTCTAGACTCAGCAAGAAACCAGCAAATTTTTGATGATGTATTGCATTCTTTAGAAGCTGGGAGGTCACCTATTATTTTAACCAATCGATTACAACATTTAGAAGTTTTAACAAAAATGTTTACGGGTTTCGCAAAAAATATCATTGTGTTAGCTGGAAATAAGAAGAAAAAGGATCAACAAAAAGAACTAGAGAAGCTTTCTAATATCCCTAATCATGAAGAACGCCTTATTATTGCAACTGGTAAGTATATTGGGGAAGGCTTTGATGATGCCCGACTTGATACGCTGTTTTTAACAATGCCTATTTCATGGAAAGGTACTTTACATCAATATGTTGGTCGCCTTCATCGTGATTATGATCGTAAACAGGAAGTCCAAGTTTATGATTATACAGATGCCAATGTTCCATTATTAAAAAGAATGTATGAGAAACGATTTAATGGATATAAATCAATAGGATATATAGATAGCGAAGGAAAGACAACTTCTGAACAAATGAGATTGTTTTAAAAGTGAAAGATCAAAATCTTGATAAACAGTTGTCAATTAGTTGTGCGTAAAAGTAATAATAGATTGTTTTGTTGTTCGATTAAATCACCCACCTCTACTAGAAAAATAGAAGTAGTTCTATCTTTTCCGATAAACTACTTCTCCTCTTTACCCACCAAAACTCTATCTTCACATCCACATCTAATTCAAAATCATCATATAATACAAAGTTAAATCGATATCATTTTCCATATCTGGAAGATCACCACCGTAAACCTTCTTTCCGTCTGCATAAACTTCATGTGATTGAACTTCAATCGTATTATCGCGCTTATTTTTCACTCCAAATGTTACTCCAACTTTTTCTTCATCCCAATCATTATCCACAACTGTTTATTTCTTAAATACATTAAATTATTAAAAAGGGGGGATTGTTCAAAATACATTTAAATGTATTCCGGAGGATAAAGTTAGATATGCATTTGTGAGTATTGTATGAAATAGATTAACAGACCAACCCTTGACAAAACACATCATATACACTGATAATGGATCATACTCTTGTATTTTTATAAGGAGGAACACCTTTGGAAAAAGAAAACAGCACCCTAAAAAGTCTTAAAGCAACTGAAAAGGAAATGAGAAAAAATTTAATCTTACAAGCAACTCTTACTCTATTTGGTGAAAAGCAAATTTCTGAAGTTAGCATGAGAGATATAGCCAAAGAGGCGGGTATTTCAGCTGCATTAATATACAGACACTTTAAAGATCGGGATGAGTTATTTATTGAAGCTTTTATTTTAAAAAGCCAGGAAATGATTACAACCTTTGAACATACAATTTTAGAGAAGGAAATCATTTTAGTTGAAGATATTGGTAAAGAGTTTGTGCAATACTTGGTACATAACCCCTTATTCTTTAAAATGATGACTTATTTTATGCTAGATCATACATTAGTTGAAGATCATTTAGATCGTTTTAATACTACGATACGTGAGTTATTAGCGATTTTCGACACTGGCTTTAAACAAAGTGGCTTAAAACAAAATGTTAGATTACATTCTCATGCATTTTTCGCTGCTTTAAATGGAATTATGATTACTTTTCACCATTATCCTGGTCGTAGCGAAAAAGAGGTTGAAGATCATATAGAAAGATTAACTTCTTTGATTAGCTCATTATTTTCTAAAATAGACTGAAACAAAAAAAGCTTTCTGCCCACTATTATGAGCGAGAAAGCTATTTTCAGTTTAATATCTATCGTTATTATATCCAGATGTTATTAATTATGACCGAGCGGTATCCATTTTTATCAACTCGTGCTTCAATACCTTCCCCGCTCCGTTCCTTGGTAATAGTTCCACAAACTCAACCTTTTTCACAGATTTATAAGATGCAAGGGATTCTTTACACAATCTAATAATTGCTTCCTCCGTTAAAGATGAATCTTTCAAAGTTACTACAAAAGCTTTTGGAATTTCACCCCATTTTTCATCTGGTTCACCAATTACCGCTACTTCTACAATTTCAGGATGACTTTGAATAACAGACTCCAATTCTGAAGAGTAAATATTTTCTCCACCACTAATAATCATATCTTTCAATCTATCCATCACATAAATAAATCCACCTTCATCGATTTTTCCGATGTCACCGGTAAAGTAATTGTTGTCCTTCAAAACTTTATTTGTTTCTACTTCATTTCTCCAATAACCATTGAACACTTGTGGACCACTACATACAAGCTCACCAACTTCATTTATATTTACCTCTTGTTTTGTTTCCAAATCAACAACTTTAACATTTCCATGGAAAACAGTTTTTCCCATTGAGGTAACTTTTTCTTTTCCCATTGTATTTTTCCAAAATGAAATAGCTCCCGTATATTCTGTAATACCGTATACTTGTTGGATATTAATTCCTAACTTATCATAAGTCTGAATTAAACTGGTAGGTACAGCGGAAGCCCCACAAGTTATATTACGGATAGAACTGTAATTAGGCTTTACTTTATCCATTACTTTTAACATAAATTGCAACATAACAGGAATTGTCATCATCGTTGTAATTTTCTCTGTTTCTATGAGATTCCAAGCTACTATAGGATCGAAATCAGCCATTAGAATAGATGTACTCCCATTGTGTAGGTTCGTAATGATTGGCGCAAATCCTCCTATATGGAAAAACGGTGCAACAGATAAAAAGCGATCTTGAGCCCACCAATCAATCGCATGTGACATTCCTACTGAGGCAGCAAATAAATTTTCATGCGTAATCATTGCGCCTTTTGGTTTTCCCGTTGTACCGGACGTATACATAATTAAAGCTATGTCATCTTTAATTGATGCTAATAATGGTTCATCAACTTCATATGAGGCAAGTTGATGATCAAAAGAAGAAGCGCCTACCTCCAATTTAGGAATCGTTGTATCTATCTCTAATTGATTTATTTTATCGGAAAATTCCCTATCAAACAGTATCATGGACGGTTCACAATCTGAAATAATATAATGTAATTCTTGTAGTTCAAGTCGCCAATTAATAGGTACAGTGATGATACCTAATTTAGCTGCACCAAAAAAGGCTGTAATAAAATCTTCATGGTTCTTACAAATTAATGCTATTCTTTCTCCTGGTGTGATATGTTGCTCTTTTAAATAGTTTGAAAACTTATTAACACGTTCGTTCATTTCTTTAAATGAGTATCTTTTTCTCCCAATAAATCCTTCTTCTGATGGGGATAAGTACGCCCGATGTTTCATCATTTCTCCAATATTTAATGCAAACATATACATACCACCTTTTATATTATTTTTAATAAATCATTTACCTTCATTTGTCGTTACAATAGGTTCGTCACCGACTTCATAAAGTGCCTGTTCTTGATATGCTAAAAATAGATCGTCACAGAATTCTTCCCATAATTCAGCTTGTTGGATTGATTCAAGACTAGTTTGAGCTGACAAATCGTATGTTAATAACACGTTTAGCTCTTTAACGAATATAGCAATTGTGGAGGTATCGCAACCTACAAGCAGATGACTAATCATTTCTTCTGGATCATACCAGTTTGATGCTCTTTTCATATCCCGATGAATTTGTGTTAATAGTACATTTCTAGGTCCTTCCCACAATTCATTTACCATTGCGTCTCTGAATAATCTTGGTATAGATGAAAAGTCTTCAATTACCCCATTCCCACCAAATAGTGAAATAGCAAGACGTAATATGTCAACAGCATCTTTTGCGGCTTTAACTTTTTGTAATAATATTAATTCTCTTACTTGAAACTGTTCCTTTTTAAATTGTTCTGTATTTACATTATTTGTGTTGTGACGACTTTTAATATATTTGTTATATACTTTAAAGACAGCGGCTGTAGTTCGTTTAGCTGTTTGCTCAACTGTTCGTATTTGTCCTGCAGCTAAAGGATACTCATTTATCTTCTTACCAAATACATCACGGAATTGAGTATATTGCAAGACTTCTCTTGCAGCTCTAAGCATAAAAGCGGCACTCGCTGAACCAATATCTAATCGAGATTTTGTTAAAACGATTCCTACTGCAATTGCGACTCCTTTTTCAAGCGAACCGACTTGATAAGCTTTTGCTCCATCATATGTCAATTCCGCGGATGGAAGTTCACTCGTTCCAAGCTTCCACTTTAGGCGATTGATTTGAAAATTATTTCTTTTTTTACTACCCTTTTCTTCCCAAGAAGGCACGATAAATGTTGCAACATTATTTGAGTCTTCCACTCTCGCAGTGACTACTGCATAATCCGCGTGTATGGCTGAGCAAAAGAATTTCGTTCCATACAGTTTATAGTGATCTCCTTCTTTAACTGCACGAAGCACATTCGCAGGAATATTTGAACCACCTTGAATTTCCGTCATAAACTGCGCACCTATTCCAAAATCTCCGTCTATTCCTTCCGTACAGTGAAGCAGAATTTCATTTAATTCATGAGATAGCTCATCTCGATGTGCTGTTAATAAATCAACTAATCCATCTGTACATGCAACTGGACACATCACCCCACCTTCTCCATTATGATGTAGAAGGAACCTTTTTACCATCTGCTCCCATGGTTGTGTCTCTTTGGAAAATAATTTTTCAGCAAACACTTGATCTTCCGCTTCTATTAATTCTTTCGGCCTAATAATATCGTCAATTCGATTATTATACGCATCATAATGTTCTACTCTAGGATGATGTTCTCGCTTGGCCATCCTATTAACAATTTCCCGATAATCTTTCGAACTCCAATTAGACAGCGCTTTCATTTCATTACCAATTGATTGAAATTCATTAGCTGTATAATGTTGAATAACCTTTTGCAAGAAGAAATTATCCGTATAATCATCATAACTATCTCTAGAAGCAATATAATCTTCAAAAGAGTAAGTATTATTTTCTGTTGATTTCAAAAAGAATACCCCCATTTCTTTTATATTATAAAATAAATATATCCTATATTAGTAATATTGTCAACGTTGTTTTTATTATTGAACATCGTTTACCTAAATGCATAGAATATCCTAATTTGTAATAAGAAGAAATTATTCGCAATTTATTCTTATTATGAACTTTGTTCTACTAATAATGAAAAAATGAAATGAATTAATGCTAGTATCGTTTCATGAAGACATCTCTGCTTTAGATAACTTTTTCACTTTATTTAGCTAGCTGAATCAATTTCATAATACGGGTTTATCGTAAACGAAACGAATATTTTATAGAATGCTATTCCTATAATTAGTGATGTGCCGCCATAAAATAATACAGCTCAATTCTCATATCAATATCCGCCTTCAGTAATCATATTGAACAAATATTCTTCATGAGAAAAGAGAAGTTATTCCCGAAATATCGATGAATAACTTCTCTTTTATTTTTACATAAAGACGATTGTTTTTATAAATTAAAAACGATTTCTTTATCAGACCAAAAACTAGCTTCATAAATTAACTGCAACTGATCATCATCAATTTCTTGTTCAAAAACCATTGTTCCCGATACATTACCTCCTGGTGCTAACTCACCTGAATTTAACGCTGTATCAGAGTCAATAATTGAAAAGGCAGGATCTTCAATTTGGCCATTACTATTTTTCATTTTAAAGTCATATGGATTATAACTTGTATCTTCATCTCCATTATTTTCAATTGACACATGAACAATCACGTATTCTTTTCCTTCTTTAGGCTTATCAAAATCCTCACCAGTAGATTTTTCTACTTCTACTACTTCAACAATATTATCATT
>Ga0209487_1004977_pt1 | contig 10046 bp, 8 predicted proteins | sample Poulit2012_FD_187524 | JGI IMG/M metagenome (GOLD analysis project Ga0209487, IMG submission 187524) | Agricultural soil microbial communities from Georgia to study Nitrogen management - Poultry litter 2012 (SPAdes) (version 2) | ecosystem: Environmental > Terrestrial > Soil > Agricultural land...
AGAAACATTATTTCAAAATAAAATAGATGCAGAGCATAAAATCGAACCACAAGATTGGATGCCTGATAAATACAGACAAACATTAATTCGTCAAATTTCCCAACATGCACATTCTGAAATTATAGGAATGTTGCCAGAAGGAAATTGGATTACACGTGCTCCAAGTCTACGAAGAAAGGCAGTATTAATGGCTAAAGTTCAAGACGAAGCAGGGCATGGATTGTATTTATATTCCGCAGCAGAGACTTTAGGAATTACGCGCGATGAAATGACTGAACAGTTATTAACAGGTCGAGCTAAATATTCATCCATATTTAATTATCCAACTATTACTTGGGCGGATATGGGAGCTATAGGATGGTTAGTAGATGGTGCTGCGATTATGAATCAAGTGCCATTATGTAGAACCTCTTATGGTCCTTATAGTCGTGCAATGATTCGCGTTTGTAAAGAAGAGTCTTTTCATCAACGTCAAGGTTTTGAAATATTATTAACCCTATCAAATGGTACGGAAATTCAAAAGCAAATGGCTCAAGATGCTCTCAATCGCTGGTGGTGGCCATCTTTAATGATGTTTGGACCGCCAGATGCTGAAAGCCCACATACAGTACAAAATATGAAATGGAAGATTAAACGATTTACAAACGACGAATTACGTCAAAAATTCATCGATGTAACTGTTGAGCAAGCAAAGGTATTAGGATTAAGTATTCCAGACCCTGATTTAAAATGGAATGAAGAGCGAGGGCATTACGATTTCGGTGAAATTGATTGGGATGAGTTTTGGAATGTAGTTAAAGGGAATGGCCCCTGTAATAAAGAGCGCTTGCAAGCTAAGATAGACGCATGGGAAGAAGGTGCTTGGGTTCGAGAAGCTGCAATGGCATATGCTGAAAAAAGAAAAAAACGAATAGAAGAAAATAGAGCTTCTGCATAAATTAATATTAATTAGAAACGTCCTCAAATATTGGGGACGTTTTTTAATAAAAGTACTTCATCACATTAACTCGCATTATTCATGAGATTTATTTTAAATAGCTTTGAGGCATCAAGCTCTGTAGCTGTACTTTGGTACTGCAAAGGGCTTGTAACGAAAAAGATATAAAATAAATCCAAGCAAAATGAAAATATTATACCCCAAATTTGAGTTAAAATTATTTCAACAGCTTTCATTATAAGATGTTATTTATCAACAATTTATATGTAAGACAAGTTTTTGCGGTGACCACGAAGTAGCACCGAAGGTAATAATTCGGGTTAAGAATACCTAAATACTGCAAATATATTAAATAAAATGTATTGTTTAGAAAACCACAAGATAATTTGCTTCTTAAGCCTAAGTGGAAATTTAACTCACTAAAGGATTTGAAATATAAAATCCCAATATAATATTAGGTATTTTAAAAAAGTTAATACTAAACACCTCTAATTTCTTTGTATTCTAATCCCTTTATAGCTTATTATAACATTAGTTTCATGTAAATAATTGTGGAATTTATAAAATACATTCTTGTAGAAAATTATCAAGGCTCAATTTGAATTTTTCAGAAATTTAAATCCTATAAAACCAAAGTTGAATAGAATAATTTAAAAAACAATATCATAAAAAATGATAATTTTTTGGAGTAATGGATGTTTTTATATATTTTGTATTATTATTTAATTTAAAAACTAAAAATTTATGGCAATTGTAAAAGTAATAGAAATAATTGCATATTCTGAACATAGTTTTGATGATGCTGTAAGAAATGCTTTAAATGAAGCGTCAAAAACGATTAAGAATATCGATTCTATTTATGTTAAAGACATGAAGTGTCATGTAAAAGACAATAAAATTATAAGTTACGGTGTAATCTGTAAATTATCCTTCAGGGTAGAGAATTAAAACTTATAATTATAGTATAATAAAAAAGCCTTTCTAAAAATTTAGAAAGGCTTTTTTAGGTGCCCCGGGCGGGACTTGAACCCGCACGGACATTGCTGCCCACAGGATTTTAAGTCCTGCGTGTCTACCAATTCCACCACCAGGGCTTTGGATTAATGAATAAGTTAAGAGCAGAAGACGAGGCTCGAACTCGCGACCCCAACCTTGGCAAGGTTGTGCTCTACCAACTGAGCTACTTCTGCTTATTTTAAAGAACTTTTTTGAGCCGCGAACGGATTGCAAAGGTAATCATTTTTTTTAAACTTCCAAACTTTTAATGGAATTATTTTTAATTAACTTCGCATTTTTCCTCCACCTACATAATATCGTTGCCAATATACATGATCTAAATCGCTAACAACAACTCCCTTACTTCTTGAAGCATGTACAAATTTGCCTTCTCCTAAATATACTCCAACATGCGATATTGCACGTGTTCTAATTTTAAAAAACACTAAATCTCCTACTTTTAAGTCTTCGTAATTTTTTACATATTTAGAAGCTTTAAATTGTTCTCTAGAAGTACGAACCACATCCATATTGTAAACTTCTCCATATAATTCTTGAACAAAAGCAGAACAATCAATACCATTTTTTGTAGTTCCTCCAAATTTATAGGGAACTCCGTACCATTCTTCAATAAAATCTAATAAACAAGGATTATTTGCTTTTCCTACTTTTATTTCTTGATTTTTATAGGAAATAATGGGATTAGGCAGAATTGCAGTATTTTCTTCTTTTATAGTAGAGGTAATATTATAATTCTGCTCCTCATTTATTTTTAATTTCCCCGTTTTATAAGTGGTTTCTTTTAAAGAAATATTTTCTATAAATTGAACTTCTTTATGTTCATCTACATTATTGCTTGTTATTAATTGCTGTGCTGTGGAGCATGAATTAAAGGCAATTAGCAATAAAACACCTAAAGTAATGGATGGTAAATTTTTCACAATAAAAAAAGTGATTTGTTGGTAACAGACACAAAAATAAATAAATTTTTATTATTCTCAAGTCAATTCTTTTAATTTAAAGATTTTTAACTATTTAAATTTCCATTAGATTTGCAAAATGAATCAGAATAAAAGCACAAAGCAAAGGCTGGTATTTACGGTAATTAATGATATTAATTATGATCAAAGAATGATCCGAATTTGTAATAGCTTACAAGAATCAGGTTATGATGTTTTATTGATTGGAAAGGAAAGACCGGATAGTACTTCTTTACATAAGCAAGCATTTGCTACAAAAAGATTGGCTGTAAAACAAAAAGAAGGCAAACTGATGTATGCAATATATTGGATAAAACTATTCTTTTATTTGCTTTTTACTAAAGCCGATGCATTTTGTGCAACAGATTTAGATTCTATTATCCCCATTTATTATGCAAGTCTAATTCGAAGGAAGCCAAGGATATACGATGGACATGAGCTTTTTACTGAAATGAAAGAAGTAGTTACCAGACCAAAAGTAAAAAAAATGTGGGATTGGATAGAAAAAAAATATTTGCCTCGCTTTCAACATGGCTATACTATTGGTCCTGCATATGCAGCCTATTTTAAAGAAAAATATAATTTAGACTTTAAAATAGTAAGAAATGCAACGGTATTGGAAGAGTATAAAAGAAAAGAAACAAATGAAAAATTTATACTTTATCAAGGTGCTGTAAATGAAGGTCGTTGTTTCGAACAATTATTGCCTGCTATGAAATTAGTTCCTTATAAATTAATCATTTGTGGGAAAGGAAATTATTTTGAAAAAGCAAAGGAAGAAATCAAAAGATTACATTTAGAAAAGCAAGTAATTTTAAAAGGATATATTCCTCCTAAAGAGTTAAAATCTTTTACAAGAAAAGCACATATAGGTATTACCTTATTTGATGGTCTTAGCTTAAGCAATCAATTAAGTATGGCGAATCGTTATTTTGATTATATGCATGCTGGCGTGCCTCAAATTTGCATGAATTTTAAAGAATATCGAGATGTGAATACAAAATTTGAAATAGCATATCTAATTCCACATCCTCCACAGGTAGAGGATATTGCCGAAGGGTTAAAGAAATTAATGGAAGATGCTTCTTATCATAAGAAATTACAGGAAAATTGCAAATTGGCAAGAGAGGAGTATAATTGGCAAAATGAAGAAAAAACTTTAATTAAATTCTATCATGATCTCTTTAAAAACTAGTGTTATCATACCCTTTTATAATGCTTCTAAAACTATTATTCGTAGCATAGAAAGTGTATTAAATCAAAGTACAGCTGCTGATGAGATTCTATTAATAAATGATGGTAGTACGGATGATTCTTTATCTAAAATAGAGCTATTTTTAAGTAAAGAAAAGAATATTAATACTATTAAGATAATATCCCTTCTTAAAAATTCTGGGGTTTCTAAAGCAAGAAATACTGGAATTAGTAATGCCCAAAATCCCATACATGTTTTTCTAGATTCCGATGATAGTATGCATCAAGATAAAATTAAAACAGTCCATACATTTTTTAAAACATATCCTAATGCAATAGGTTTTACACATGATTATTCCCTTGAGAAGCAATCAGTTTTACCCACGGAAATCAAATTTATTCCTCATCCTTTTCTAAACAATATTTTTAAAAATAAAGGTGGTGGTTCTTCTATAGTAGTGTACAATAAAGATAAAAAATGGAAATTTAATGAATCCATTAATTATTCTGAGGATTTTGATCTAAGCAATCGATTAAGCTATACAAATAAGTTTTATTATTGTAAAGAAAAATTAGCAATAATATTTAGAAAAACAGCAAGTGCCGGAGGTCTATCAGGAGAAAAGTCAAAAATGCGTAAAGGAGAAAGGCAGTCCTTCAAAAACATTAAGGATTATGCTCCAAAGTATATATGGTTAATTCCAATTTTATTATTGTATAGTTATTTAAAGCAAATTTTCAGATCTATTCTTTAGTATCGTCTTTTTTTATCATTTCTGTGAGCATTTGGTTTTCAATATGCCAAACTCTACCTGGATATTTTTGAATTAAACTATAATCATGCGTTGCCATTACTACTGCAGTGTTCAATTTTTTTGCAATATCCCAGATTAAATTCATAATGGATTTAGTAGTTTCTGGATCTAAGTTTCCAGTTGGTTCATCCGCCACAATTAAACTCGGTGTATTTAATAATGCGCGAGCAATATCCACTCTTTGTTGTTCTCCACCACTCATTTCATTGGGCATTTTATATTCTTTGCCTTCTAATCCAACTTGTTTTAAAACTTCATTAATTTTTTCCTTCATTTTATTTTTATCTTTCCAACCAGTTGCTTTCAAGACAAATTTTAAATTTTCTTCTACATTCCTATCACCTAGTAATTGAAAATCCTGAAAAACTATACCCAAATTTCTCCTTAAAAAAGGCAAATTTTTCCAATTAATACTTTTTAAATCAAAAGAATCCACTCTAGCCTCTCCTTCTTTTAAAGGAATATCGCCATAAATAGTTTTTAATAGACTAGATTTTCCAGATCCAGTTTTACCTATTAAATACACAAATTCTCCTGGAAATACTTTTAAATTAATATTTTTTAAAACTAAGGAGTCGCCTTGGTATATTTGCACATTTTCAAAGGATATAATGGCTTCAGACATATGGATATAATTAAACTATATTAACGTAATTGGAAAATAATTTCTCTTCAAAATTATTAATTTTTATTTACTAAACGTCCTTTTCTTTCAATCTTTATAGAAACTTCATCTAAATGCGTATGTAAAGTACCTGCTAAGTGCATAGTAATGTCACGAGAAACGATTCTTTTATTTTCTAAATCTAAAATATAATACCCTTTCACTTCTCCAGAAACTTTAACAATCAAACCAAATTCTTCTTCATTTTTATTTTCAAATTGGTTTACTTCTGTATAAAAGCTTATAGTAGCAATTCCATTTTCATCCACACTTAATAAGGTATATTTTGTTTTTTCTTCTAAATTAAATCCTAATAATTGTGTATTTCCTTTTTTTTGCCAGCTTTCTCCAATAGCAACATTTGATATTGGTAAATATTCAAATAAGACAGAAACCTTTGCTAATAAAAAATCCTCTCCTTTATTTTGTTTAAAATCAATTTCCTTTCGTTCTCCTGTTTTAGAATTTTCTACTATATATTGTTTTATTTGTTTTTTATTTTCCCAAATAAGAAAAATTTTATTTTCAGTCATTCTTCCTATATCCTTTAAAAATGGATGATCTGAATCTTTATTGGAGTCATATTTAACGGTGGAGCCATCTGCATTAATTAAATCATGCTTTAGATTTAATGGTTCAATAATAGAAGTATTATCTTCTGATTTATTGAATAAGAATTTTAATTGTAAAATTTGTTTTGTTTTTTCTGATTCATTTGATATTAATACAACTTCATCCTTAAATTCATATAATAAATCATTTTCATTATTAGGATAAATGCTTAAATCATATTTTTCTTTAGATGCATCAAAGTAAATAAAGTCTTCTTTTTCATTTTTTTCCTTACACGAGAAAAAAAGAAAAATCAAAGGTAAGATAAATAATCCCCTATATAATTTAACTCTTATGGAATATGCAAACATATTTTGCCGCCTTATTTTTTAATTATCGCCTTCTTCATAGGCTTTTGAAGTCATTAATACAAAGTTTTCATGTTCCTTTATGGAATGATAAGGGTCAATTATATTTCTCACATCAAAGAATCCTTCTTTTTTTAATAGAGAACAAGCTGTCATACTTTTACTGGCATTATCTGCATATACATATGTATGTGCCTCTTCATCTACTGCTGCCATATAAAGTGGATTTGCTAAATGCTTTAATGGGATATGCTGTGATCCATGAATATGATTTATATCAAAATCCTCTATGCTTCGCACATCTAAAAGTAATATATTCGTATCGAATTTATAATCCATTGCCATCTCCTCTGCATCAATTTCTATTACCATATCAATTGGTCTTTTCCCATCCCTCCATTTTTCAAAGCCATTTTCAAAGTATCCTAAAATATTTTGAAATCCTATTAAATTTAAATTTTTAATTGCAGTATTTATTTGATTTTGATCTTCTCCGACTATAATCAAATTTTTTCTATAATCTAATATTTCAAAAGCCCAAAGTGAAAAAGCTTCATTAATATCAATATTTAAAGAAGCAGGAATAAATCCTTTTGCGAATTCTTCAGGATTACGAATATCAAGAATTTGACAATTTGTTTTATCCTTAATAAAATCGTTTAAACTTAGAGCTTTATATGTTTTTTCATTTTTGGAAGAATCTTCTATTATCGATCCTTCCAAATTTTTTTCAAAAAGAAATACTTCTTTATCGGACTTATCTTCAATATCCTTTACAATTTCTTGTATGAAATTTTCTTTTTTAGAAATTGAAAAAACTGATTGCTTGTGAAATTTATTTTTTAAAGTAGTCTGTTTCTCCTTTTCACGTAAACTATAAAGAGTAGTATTGTCAGGTAATTTTTCTTTTAAATACTGCAAACTTTCGTAATACCATGCTGCTAAAGTTTCTTTTTCCACATCTTTTTCAAAAATCATAGGTTTTCCATAGGTATTATCCATAAAATCCCCAATGAACAGTCCGCTGATAGCATTATCTTTATCTCTTGCGACAAAGGAAATATTATGAGCAGTCGGACCTTTAGTAGCTAAAACCTCAATACTTGCTTCTCCTAAAGGAAGAAAGAAATTTTCTTGATTTAATGCTTCTTTTTCTTTTTCACTTAAATGCTTTGGGCTAATTAACTTAGCATTATATTTATTTTGCAATAATTTATATCCTTCTAAAAAGGTATAATGATTTTGGGTACGAAGAATATATTTTAATTCTAAATCATGCTTTTTAATATAGTCTGAATATAGTGTTATATCTAAAATAGGATCTACTATAGCAGCCTGTTTATTATCGATTAAAATAAAAGTTTGCGTTTTAAGTTCAGATATATCAATAGATTTAATTAGCATAGAAAAAATTTGCAAATTTTAACCTTTCAAAATTACAGCAAATTGCTGACAAATTGAAAGAATATAGAATTTATTGTTAAACAAAATAAAATAAAAAATCGCAAGTTGCTTAATTTTACGAACTTGCGATTTAAAAGAGGTATTTTTTATATTTTAAAAGGAAGCATTTCCTGGCGTTCTAGGAAATGGAATTACATCTCTAATATTTGTCATTCCTGTTACAAACAAAACCATTCTTTCAAAACCCAGTCCAAACCCAGCATGTGGAGCAGTTCCAAATTTTCTTATATCTAAATACCATTCCATTTTTTCCCTTGGGATTTGCATTTCTTCCATTCTTTTTATTAAATAATCCAAGCGCTCCTCTCTTTGCGATCCACCAACTATTTCTCCAATTCCTGGTGCTAAGATATCCATAGCTGCAACTGTTTTATTATCTTCATTCATGCGCATATAAAATGCTTTAATATCTTTTGGATAATCTGTTACTATAACAGGCTTTTTAAAATGTTGTTCCACTAAATAACGCTCATGCTCACTTTGCAAATCAATTCCCCAAGCCACATCATATTGGAATTTTTTCTTTTTATGTGGTTGCGAATTTAATAAAATGTCTATAGCTTCTGTATATGTTATTCTTTGGAAGTCGTTATTTACCACAAATTCTAATTTCTCGATAAGCCCCATTTCCTGTCTCTGATTTTGTGGTTTTTGTTTTTCTTCAAATTTCAATCTCTGATCTAACACCTCCAAATCCTCTTTACAATTATCAAGAACATGGTTTATTATATATTTTATAAACTCTTCTGCTAGTTCAATATTATCATTTAAATCATTAAAAGCGACTTCTGGTTCAATCATCCAAAACTCTGCTAAATGTCTTGTGGTATTAGAATTCTCTGCTCTAAATGTTGGTCCAAAAGTATAAACTTGACCTAATGCCATAGCTCCCAACTCTGCTTCTAATTGACCACTTACAGTCAAATGTGTTGCTGTTTCAAAAAAATCTTTTTTATAATCTACCTTTCCATCTTCTGTTTTAGGAATATTATCCAAAGGTAATGCAGAAACGTGAAACATTTCTCCAGCCCCCTCTGCATCAGAAGTTGTTATAATAGGAGTATGTAAATACACAAATTCTTTTTTATGAAAAAACTCATGCACTGCAAAAGCTAAATGGTGACGAATTCTAAATATTGCGCCAAATGCGTTCGTTCTAAAACGTAAATGTGCATGTTCTCTTAAGTATTCTAAAGAGGGTCTATTTTTTAATTGTAAAGGATAATCATCTGGTGAACAAGCCCCCAATAATTCTAATTTCTCAGCAACTAATTCTACCCTTTGTCCTTTTCCTTGAGATAATATTACCTTACCCGTTACTGCAAATGAAGCACCGGCATGAATTTCATTGAATACTTCTTTTTCAATTTTATTTTTATCTACAACAACCTGTAAATTTGTATTTGTAGAGCCATCGTTTAAAGCTAAAAATTGATCATTTCTAAATGAACGCACCCAGCCTTTAATAGTAATTTCATAATCTACGGCTTCATCCAATAATATATCCTTAATTCTTTTTCGCATAATATTTAAAATGCTTTATTTTTTTCACAAATTTATACTTTTTCTATGGGATAAGCATAATAAACCTCAAATTTTCAATATAATCTTCTTTCTAAAAATCTATTTCCTTATAATCATTACATTAACTATAAAATTTAACTTACTATAAATCCTATCTCAAATTATTTCCATACTAAGAATAATTTCAAACTGGTTGCAAACCTAAGGATGCTGCATATTCTAACATAAATGCAAAAGCATCCTCATAATTATTTTTTATTGCACCGTCTAGAATAGCTTCTCTAATTTGCTTTTTTATCATACCTACTTCTCTTGAAGGTTTTAATCCAAAAGTTTCCATAATAAGATCACCTGATATTGGTGGTTCCCAATTTCTAATTTTATCTTTTTCTTCCACTTCTTTAATTCTTCTTTCTACCTCTTCAAAATTTGCAATATATTTTTTAACCTTATATTTATTTTTCGAAGTTATATCCGCTTTACATAATATCATTAAATCTTCTAAATCATCTCCAGCATCAAACAATAATCTTCTTAAAGCAGCATCGATAA
>Ga0209487_1004978_pt1 | contig 10045 bp, 10 predicted proteins | sample Poulit2012_FD_187524 | JGI IMG/M metagenome (GOLD analysis project Ga0209487, IMG submission 187524) | Agricultural soil microbial communities from Georgia to study Nitrogen management - Poultry litter 2012 (SPAdes) (version 2) | ecosystem: Environmental > Terrestrial > Soil > Agricultural land...
TCGGTCCCGACGATGTAGAACATCACGTTGACGTAATCTTCTGCCTGGTCGATGTCCTGAGCCATCTTCTGCAGCGTGAGACGATAATCGGTCAGGTATTCAAAAATATTGCCGTCCAGCATCGGAAAGCCCGTCAACCGGCGGGTTAACTTGGAGTTGGCCGCCACATATGCCGGCGCCTCGCCCACTTGATCCGGCAGATCCAGGTGGGCCGTAGCCCGCCGCAATTCCGAGTTCACGGCAACCTGCCGCGACCGGCGCTGCCCGCCCAGCTGGAATGAGCCCAATAATAAAAACAACAGCAGCCCGGGCAGCGGGAAGAAGAAAATGATTAGCAGCCAGGCCATCGCAACCGCCGGACGCCGGTTGCCCGGAACAATGCCCAGCAGCGCAATACGGATGGCAATATCGGCGCTGGTAAACAACATGCGCGCCCAAAACGGAAAATCCGTGAAATCTGCCACCGACCAAATCATGACCCACAGTCTAGGCGAACACAGCGCTGTCAGCGTCAACTTCGCTGGTCATCACCGAAATTTACGGGGGCCCTGACCCGTCCGATACAGTGGGACGGGGCCCTCACTGGCTCGCATGACTTTAATTTTCAAGGGTGATCATGGCAAAGCTTTTGTATCGTCTCGGTCTCAGCGCCGCGAAACGACCAGTTGCGGTAATTTTCTCGTGGCTCGTACTGTTGGCCATCGCGGCCGGATCGTTCCTCACCTTCGGTGGGACGCTAGTTTCCACGGTCGATATCCCTGGCACGCCGACGGCACAAACCACCGACCGGCTCCAAGAAGAATTCCCCGACGCGGCACGTGGGACCGGCAACGTGGTCTTTCAAACCGAAGACGGGACAGCATTCACCGACCAGCAGCGCGACGCCATCATTGAGGTCCTCGACGACGCCCGTGGAGTGGACGGGGTAGAAGATGTGATCGACCCCTTCGAGACCGATGCCGAACTTTCCGATCAGCAACAACAGCTCACCGATGGCCGAGAAGAATTAGCTGACGCACGCGAGCAGCTCGACGCCGCACCCGACCAACTGGATGCTGCCGAGCAGGAGCTTGACCAGGCCGAAACCGAACTTGAAGCGGCCCAAGAGCAACTCGATCAGGGCAAAGAACAAGCCCTGAGCGCCGGGCTGCCCGAAGCTGCCGTCGAAGAACAATTCGCCACCCAGCAGGCACAACTGGACGCCGCCGTTGAAGAACTGGAAGCCGGCCGAGACCAGCTCGCCCAAGAACGCACCGATTATGACGAAGGGCTGGCCGATTTTGAAGAGGGCCAAGAACTCTTAGACCTCGGTGACCGTCTGCTCACCGCCACCAATGACTACTCCGTGGTCTCGGAAGACGGCTCAGCCGCCATCGCCACCGTCCAATTCGTGGATAAGGATATGGATGTCTCCCCCGATGTCCGCGACGCGGTGATCGCCACCCTGACGGACACCGGGATTGACGGCGTCGAAATCCTGCCCTCCCAAGAACTATCCATGGCCGTGCCCAACGTCCTGGGCTGGGCCGAAGTACTCGGCCTGGTCATGGCCGGCATTGTCTTGGTGGTCATGCTGGGGACCTTGATCACCGCCGGACTCCCACTGCTCAACGCCCTAGTCGGCGTGGGGGTCGGAGCTCTGGCCGCCTTGGCATTCTCTTCGGTGTTTGAAATGAGCTCCGTGACCCCGGTGTTGGGGGTCATGCTGGGGCTGGCCGTGGGGATCGACTATGCACTATTTATCGTCCACCGACACCGCACCCAGCTCAAAGCCGGGATGCCGCTGCGAGACTCCATCGGGATCGCCAACGGCACCTCGGGTAACGCCGTCGTATTCGCCGGCACCACCGTGGTCATCGCCCTGTTGGCGCTCAACCTCACCGGAGTCCCCTTCTTGGGGCTCATGGGAACCGTGGGTGGCTTCGTCGTCGTGATTGCCGTGCTGGTGGCCATCACCCTGACACCCGCCATGCTGTCCCTATTGGGCAGACGCGCCCTGGCCAAACGCGAACGCCTCGCGCTGGCCGACCGGGTCGAACGTGCCAAACCCACCAAACAGCTCAAACCGATGTCCAATGCGCGTGCGATCCTCACCGCCATCGGTACCATCGCCGTGCTGGCCATCATCGCCATTCCCGTATTCTCCATGCGCCTGGGCATCCCGGATGGCTCCGCCGAAGCCCCAGACACCACCGAATATCAGGCCTATGCGGCCCAGTCCGAACATTTTGGTGCCGGCACCAACGCCCCGATCATCGCGGTGGCCGACATCCCGGCGGATCTGTCAGAGGAAGACCTCTTGGCCACCACGGTGGAACAGGCCGAACAAATCGCGGCCCTGGATAATGTTGCCCACGTGGTCCCGGTGGGTGAAAACGAGGCCGGCGACATCACCATGTTCCAGATCATTCCGGTACAGGATGCCAACCATGAAGCCACGGTCAACCTGGTCTATGACCTCCGGGGGCTGGACCCCGCCGGGGAGGTCACCCAGCTGGATCTGGCCGGTCATGCCACCGGCGTCATCGATATTTCCGATGCGCTGGCCGACGTGCTCCCGCTGTATTTGAGCGTGGTGGTGGGACTGTCACTGGTGATCATGGTGCTGGTCTTCCGCTCCCTGGTGGTCCCCATTATCGCCTCGGGCGGGTTCGTACTCTCCGTGGCCGCCGCCATGGGCGCGGTCGTGGCCATCTACCAGTGGGGCTGGCTCGGGGAAGCCTTCATGGTGCACAATCCGGCCCCGGTCCTATCCTTCCTACCAACCATTATGATCGGTGTGCTCTTTGGCCTGGCCATGGACTATCAACTGTTCATTTCCTCGGGCATGCGTGAAGCTTTTGCCCACGGCACCGAGGCTCGCCTGGCCGTCCAAAAAGGCTTCGTGCAGGGCCGGTCGGTGGTGGCAGCCGCGGCCATCATCATGGTCTCGGTCTTCGGCGGGTTCATCTACGCTGATGACCCCTATATCCGTCCCATTGGGTTTGGGTTGGCCATCGGGGTGCTCTTCGATGCCTTCCTGGTGCGCATGCTCATGGTGCCCGCCCTGATGCACCTGCTGGGCCGCCACGCCTGGTACCTGCCAAAATGGTTGGATCGGATCTTGCCCGACGTCGACGTGGAAGGCGCCAAACTCGCCGAGTTCACAGCCGGCGACGACGACACACAAGACCCCACCAAAACACGCACCGATGTTCCCATTACAACGGGCGCCCGTAACGTCTAAGCTAGAACCACACCACCCGCGAGAAAGGCAACATTATGAACAGTGTCATGCAACGACTCCTCCGCACCGGCGTTTCGATCGGTGCCGGTTTTCTTGCCACCAAAGCAGTCGAATCCATCTGGAAGGCCGCCACCGGTGATGAGGAAGCCCCCACCACCGATGACGAGCAGGCAACACTGTTGCGTGTCGTCACGTTCGCCACGATTTCGGCCGGGGTTTCCGCCCTGCTGGAAGTCGGATCGCAGCGTCTGGTGTCCAAGGCCATGTCCAAAACGGCCAAGACCGCCACAAACCAGCTGGGCTCCGCAGAAGTTTAACCACCTCGGGTAGCCGCTACCAGTGAGCTCGAGCGGTTTCCGTCGCCCCAGAAATTTCGGTCAGCCCGGCATCCAGGACTCGAACCGGGCGATCCGCGGCCGCCCACTGCTCTCCGGTGCTGGTGACTGCGCGGATGCGGAAACCATCCTGCCGCCAGGCCACCAACACCCGAGCCGCATCCGAGTCCCTGGCCGCGCACCGCTCCGAGAGGTGCTCATACGCCAACTGGGCCGCGTGTCCCACCTGAGCCGCAGCTTTCCCCGTGGACAGCTCCACCTCCGGGGTCAGTTCTACGGTCACCCACGCATCATCTTGGGTGGAATCATGCAGCCGCGGCAACTGGGTGCCACCCACCTGTAGCTTACGGATCTCGGGTGGCACCGAAGACACCGGGCCGGGGATGAACGCCCGAACCTGTGCACGACCTGACGCGGCTGTCACCCCGTCGAGGCGTTGCACGTCGTCCCAACGCTTATTTTCGGCACGCCGGACGACCTTGCGAATCCAGCCGGCACGCCAGTGTGCCACCGCAGCCGCCCACGGGTCCTGCGGATCGGTGCTGCGCGGATCAGCCAATAATTGCACCACCGCCATCCCGGCCGCTTCCAACACGTCGAGGTGGTTGGCGGGGTCGTGTTTATTGCGGTGGATGACCAATTGCATGGCCCACGGGTGTGCATGATCAGAGTGTGCTGGCCGAGATACAGGATGGTTCATAGGGTCACTCTAACGTTGATTCTGGGCCCAAGCCTTCTAGGGTGGAAGATATGGATACCTTGCTTGGCGATAGTTGGAAACCGTGGCGGGCCGCCTCACCGCTGGGAGGCCGTCGGCCAACCAAAACAGATTTGGCACACGCCGCACACACCGGCATGACCCTAGATGACGTGCTCCCCTACCCCAGCGATGCCCAGAACGCTGGCCTGCTGCGGCTGCTGATCGTCGGGACCAATCCCAGCCCCTGGGCGGCAGCCGTGCAAGCGCCCTTTGCTCGCCCCGGCAACCGTTTTTGGAAGGGACTCCAGGCCGGCGGGATTACTCCCGGCCTGGTCAATGATTCTAATGGGATGGATCGTGCCGATGAGCGCATGCTCACCCAGCGGGGTGTGGGCATCACCAATATTGTGGCACGGCCGTCCTCGCGAGCCAGTGAGTTGAGCCGGCAAGAACTCACCGACGGTTGTGCCGTGCTGGTGGAGCGCGTGCGGATACTGCAGCCCCGGGTGGTTGCGTTCACCGGTATCACCGCGTTTCGTACGGCATTCCAGATGCCGCACGCGCAGCTGGGTCGTCAACCCACCGACACCATTGCCGACTGGCCGGACGGTACCCAAATATGGGTCGTGCCCGACCCGAGTGGACTCAACGCCCACGAGAACGTCGCATCCCTGGGCCTAAAATGGGCTGCAGTGTGGGCCGAAAGTACCCGACCAAGAGAGTAGTTCCTCATGCATCACAGCCAGAAAACTATCCTGCTCACCGGGGCGACCAGTGGTTTGGGGCGCGCGGTTGCCCAACAGCTTGCGACCCCAGGCGTGCGGCTGGTGCTACACGGCCGCAACCGGGAGCGACTGGAGGAGGTCGTTGCCGAACTGGCCGATACCGAAGCGGCGATTGATGTCGTCCAGGCCGATCTGAGCGATCTGGGTCAGGTGCGACAACTTGCCGCCGATGTGACCGAGTTAACCGAGCACCTTGATGTGCTGGTGCACAACGCTGGCGTTGGCAAGGGTGCCACGGACCGTCGCCAAGTGTCCGTGGATGGCTACGAGTTGCGTTTCGCGGTGAATCACCTGGCACCATTTGCGCTAACGCAACACCTGCTCCCGCTGTTGCGGGCGGGCGCCCCCAGTCGGATCGTCAATATTGCTTCGGCGGCGCAAGAGCCGCTGGACTTTGCCGACCCGCAGTTGGAACACGGGTATTCGGGCAGTCGAGCGTATGCCCAGAGTAAGTTTGCGATGGTTGCCACCGGTTTTCGGCTGGCCACACTGCTGGCGCCCGAGGTGATAACGGTCAATAGTTTGCATCCGGCGACCCTGATGCCCACACGTATGGTCCAGGAAGGCTACGGTCACACCGTCGATGAGCTGCAAACCGGAGTGGACGCGGTGTTACGGCTGGTTGCGGCACCCGAACTGGCGGGGGTGTCGGGGCAGTACTTTTCATCCCAACAGCAGGCCGCTGCACACCCGGCTACCTACGACGTCGATGTTCAGCAACAGCTCTGGTCGCTGAGCGAGCGGCTCACCGGTCTGACGCAGTAACGGGTGCCGCCGGGACCTTACTGTTGTTCTTCGGCTTCGCGTCGGTCTTGTTCTTGCACGGCGGTGGCGAGGTCATCCACCGCGATATGTTTTGGATCCAAATGGTGGGACCGGTATGTGGCGCGTCCTACCAGGTGTGCCGAAACCGGGGCGGTAATCAGCTGCATCAGCCAGGCCACGATCAGCACCGGAATAATCGCCCACGTTTTCAGCGCGAACCCTAGCCCAGCTAGGGCCAAGAGGAGGCCGACGACTTGGGGTTTTGTGGCGGCGTGCATGCGAGATAAGACGTCGGGAAAGCGCATCAAACCAAAGCCTGCGACCGCCGACAGCGAGGTGCCCAACACCAGCAGAATGGCAGCAACAATATCCATCCAGGAATCAAACGTGATCGCCATATTAGGTGTCACCGCCTGTGGGGCCCTGTTTGGGTTCGGGTTCTGCTTGGTTGGCGTGGGCTCCTTCAACCGTAAACCTTGCCAGTGTGGCCGATGAGATGAAGCCGATGAGCGAGGCGACCACCACCACGATCACGAAGTCCGTGGACTGATTCAGGGCCATCCACACGGCCAGCCCGGACGAGAGCACGATGAGAATGACATCAACGGCGATGGCGCGGTCCAACAGGGCGGGTCCGCGGATGATCCGGTCGAAAGCCCCGAATGCTCCGATTGCTAGGAATACGAGGCTAATCCAGCCGGCAAGCGTCAGTACACTCATGATGGGTCCTCCTGGTCGAATTCCTCGATCGGTGCAGCCAGCTCAGAGTGTCGCAGGATGACGCCGTCGTCGGCAGCATCTTCAGCTTTGACCAGCCGGTAATCGCGTTTGGAACCAAAGCCACGAATCATGCGGGCTTCGATATTCAACGAGTCTGCCCGAAATGCTTCTGCTGCGGCTTCGTCGGGCACGTCAATAACGTGCAGGAACAGGGTTGAAGACGGCCGGTCAACATCGATGACCAGCGAGCCCGGTATCAGCGCGTACACGTGCCCCACCAGAGTCAGTAATAAGTCATCCTGGGTGCGAAGTTTCACCGCGACCACCGAGTTGATGACCTTCGGGCCGGGATGCACAGATTTCACGGCGACATCCCAGGTGGCCTGGGTGATTTTCCACAGGAAATAGCCAATAAATTTCAGCGTGTGGTACACGTTCAAGCGGTCGGCAAACGGTACTGGCGGCAACGGCAACAGGAATAATAACGCGGAACTGACAATGATGCCCAACACGATGGTCGGTGGGGTGAAATCTTCCCATAAGGCCACCCAGATAAAGGTGAGCCCAACAATCATCGGCCACTGGGAGCGACGCGAGCGCTGGTCTTCAATTGCCGAAGGACTGCCCTCGTGCGCGAGGGGTTCGTTATTCGGGGTGTGTGACATTATTGTCCCTCTCCTTCCGAATATTGTTGTGTGCCGGCACCGTCGGTTCCGCTGATACCCCAGGCGTCTAATTGATCAGCTTCAAGCTGTGCTTCCTGGGCGGCCTGTTCGCCTAATACGGCTTCAATATACGGGGTCCGATGGATCATGTCATCGGCAGCTTCATCAGCGAAGTCAAACAGCGGGCCCGCCACGACCGTCAGGGCAACCCCGACGGTGACCAACGCGACGGTTGGTGCGACCAACCCCGGTGAATCTCTACGCAACCCTTTTTGGTTGTTTTCTGCCAGTTTGGCTTCCTCCATGCCGCGCATGGCGGGGTCTTCGGCATCTTCGATGGGCCGCCAGAAGACCCGAGACCAAATACGCATCATGACCAGCAGGGTGAGTAACGATGTGATGATGGACGCGGCAACCATGACCCAGGCCAGCCCGGAACCATTGTCGACACCGCCGGTGACGAGCCCAACTTTGCCGATAAAACCGGAGAACGGTGGGATCCCGCCCATATTTAGTGCCGGGACGATAAACAGGATGGCCACCAGCGGGGAGATCTTGGCCATTGATCCGAGTCGGTCGATATTCGCTGAACCGGTGCGGTATTCAATCAGCCCGGTCACCAGGAACAGTGCGGTTTGGATGGTGATGTGGTGGACCACGTAAAAGACGGTGGCGGTGAGTCCGATCTGGTTGGAGACCCCGACCCCGAAAATCATGTAGCCGATATGCGAGACCAGGGTAAAGGACAGCACACGTTTAATGTCGAACTGGACTAGTGCGCCCAGGATGCCCACGATCATGGTCAGCCCAGACACGACCAGCAGCAGGGTATTGACCCGATCGCCGGGGAACAGCAGGGTTTCGGTGCGGATGATTGCGTAGACGCCCACCTTCGTCAGTAACCCGGCGAAGACTGCCGTAACCGGTGCCGGCGCCGTGGGATACGAGTCCGGTAGCCAGAACGACAGTGGGAACACGGCGGCCTTGATACCAAACCCGACCAGCAGCATCAGGTGGAGTACTTGTTGTAGATCCGGATCGAGTTCACCGAGTTTCATGGCGAGATCTGCCATGTTGACCGTACCGGTGGCACCGTAAATCATGGCGATGGCGACCAGGAATATCACCGACGAGACCACCGAGACGACCACATAAGTCACACCGGCTCGCACTCGCGGGCCCGTGCCGCCGATCGTCAGCAACACGTAGGACGCCGTCAGCAAGATTTCGAAACCGACGTACAGGTTGAAGAGGTCGCCGGCCAGAAATGCGTTGGAAACACCGGCGGTGAGGATCAAGAAGGTCGGGTGGAAGATCGACACCGGCTGCTGGGGCGACTCATCACTACCGATGCCCTGCGCGGAGGAAAACAACAGGACTAAGAGCACCACAATGGATGAGACCACCAGCATGAGTGCTGAGAATCTGTCCACCACCATGGATATGCCCACCGGGGCTTCCCAGCCACCGAGCAGGACGGCTTCGGCACCACCGTTAATCCACACGTCGACCAGCAACCATATTTCCAGTCCCATGGTGATGGCCATGGTGCTCAGGGTGACTGCAATCTGGCTGATGGGACGACGTACCAACGTAAACGCAATTGCTGCGCCCAGGATGGGCAGCAGCACCGAAAGCGGTGCCATCGTGACAACGGAGAAATCAGTCACCGGCGGTCACCTTCTCTCCGGTAGGTTGGACGCACGGTCGGATCCGACTGACTGGTGTGCTCGTAGTAAATATTTGGGTCTTCGTAATCTTCCAGGAATTCCGAGTCTTCCGAGGCAAGTTCGGCGTCGTCTTCGGCGTCGTAGGTTGGCTGTTCGGCCACCTGGATATCCTCAATATCCACTTGAACCTCATCGCGACGGGCCAGGACCCAAGAGCGATAAATCAAGGCCAAGAGAAAAGCCGTGACCGCAAAGCTAATAACAATGGAGGTCAGGGTGAGTGCCTGTGGCAGTGGGTCAAAATATTCATCCGCAGCCACACCGTCTCGAACAATAGGCGGTAGCCCAGCCGGACCGGCCATAATGATGATCAGCAGGTTTGCACCGTTGGTGAACAGCATCAGCCCGAACATAATCCGGGTCAGGGTGCGATCCATGAGCAGGTAGATTGCTGCGGCGAACATCACGCCCATCACAATGAGCAGGACAGCATCAATTGTCACGGTGACCTCCTGGCGTTTGTGCGCTGGCTCGCGCTGCGGTCATGCGCTGCTCCGCTTCGGTTCGGTCACGTGTTTCAATCTCATAGCGACGGTCAATCTCGGAGCCCAGCGAACGCAGGACGTCGATGACCAGACCAATGACCACCAGGTAGACACCAATATCAAATACCATGGCCGAGGCGAAGTGCACGTGCCCAAAGAAGGGCAGCAACACTTCGACGTCGTAGGCCTGGAAGACTTGTCCACCAAAAAATAGTGGGACCACGCCCGCGATGGCGGCGATGGCGAGCCCGGAACCCAGCACCATACCGGCCGGAATTTTGAATGATTGTTCAAGTTCGAATCGTCCCCCGGCGACATAGCGGATAGCAAAGGCGATTCCCGCCAGCAGTCCGCCGGCGAATCCTCCACCGGGTAGGTTATGGCCGGCAATGAGTACATATAGCGATACCAGGATGACGGCGTGGAATATCAGGCGGGTGGCGACCTCGAAGATAATCGAGCGACGCTCCGGCGCCATGGTTGCCCCGGCAACAATCCACGGTTGGCTTTTGACGTTGAAGAAGTTCGCGAAACTCCGAACTTCGGCGTCGTTCATCGGTGACTCTTCGACTCGGTATGCCCCGACGGTGCCGGCGGCGATGTCGGTGATGTTCTTGCGCCGTTTCTCACGTTC
>Ga0209487_1004980_pt1 | contig 10043 bp, 6 predicted proteins | sample Poulit2012_FD_187524 | JGI IMG/M metagenome (GOLD analysis project Ga0209487, IMG submission 187524) | Agricultural soil microbial communities from Georgia to study Nitrogen management - Poultry litter 2012 (SPAdes) (version 2) | ecosystem: Environmental > Terrestrial > Soil > Agricultural land...
CTGTGCCACCAGGATCAGGGAATTCCTCACCCCAGAATTTAAAGACCCCATCCGTTACAATGGCTGTTTCCTTATCCTCTGGTAGGGACATTTTTACGGCCCATCCATTCCCGGCATCATAGAAAGCCCGTGCATTCTCAGCCGTTCCATCATCATAGCCAATCTCTCCACCCGGAACCGTGTAAAAAGGTTCTAGTTCAGCATTGACTTCAATATCCTCTTCAAGTGAAACTTCTATTTCTTTACTGTGGTACCCTTTTGCAATGACTTTTAGTGTGTATGATCCCGTATACGCTTCAAGCGTATAGTTTCCAGAATCATCTGTTTGTGTCGGTTCAACATTCGCATCTTCCACAAGAAGTACGGTTGCATCGGCAATCGCTTCTCCTGTTGCTTCATCCGAAATCAAACCACTCACAACAGCTTGTTCGATTTCCTCCAACGTAAAGTTAGCTGTACTCGATTCATCCGCACTTACCGTGACAGCTTGCTCCTTAGATTCAAAACCGTATGCTTCTGCTTGAACCGTATATTCACCTGTTGCATGCATCAAGGAGTAAGTCCCGTCCTCTGGATTTGCATGAACGGAGCGACCACTTTCAAGCACACTAACTTGTGCACCGATCGGTAATAAAGTCGGGTTCAGCTGTCCGTCTTCTATAATCGGTTGATCCTCTTTAGATTGTGGTGTTATTTTATCAGGATCTACAAACGGTTTTGCTTCTATTTTTTCATCCGTTTCAACAACACCTAATCCTTTCGCAAACGATTCGTTACTAAAACCATTGACACGGTTATTATCATTAAATAGCGATGATTTGCTACTCATGGATGTGTCTGTTAGTCCGACATCATCAATATACCATCCATCGTTTTGGATACTGCCATCTGACGTCACATTGAATGCTATATAAACCCGTTGTCCACGGTATTCGGATAGATCAACTTCGGCGTCCTCCCAATCCTCTACTTGCCCTTCAACTCGTAATAGTTGTTCCCATTCCTCTTTATCGGTGGAAACAAACACATGTCCAAAATCATACGCATTTCCTGAATCATATTTTTCAAAATCATACCACTGTTTAAATTGTAAATAAACATCATTGTCCGGTAAATCAATCGGTGGCATTTCTAATGATGCATTCATATTAGAACCATATGTCCCTGCTAGGTTTGTTGCATAAACATTGTCACCTGAGGCAGCCTGTTCAGGTCCCGATGTAGGTTCCCCCCATTCCCAGGAATTTTCTTCTCCATATGTTGTCCAGCCGGCTGGCTTGGATTCAAAGTCTTCAAGGTAGCCTGTTGTAATCCCGGATTGTACGTCAATTGTATATTCATCACTAACGACCTCATTATCTCCATAGTCGTTAACGATCCAGCGGTAGGTGAACGAATCCCCACTGATCTCCTCTCCGGAAATCGTCGCTACATACTCTCCATCTAAATAATCGCCTGATATAAGATCCGCTTCAACACGTTCCCAATCTTCACCTGTTTGATATTCCAAGGTGACGGAGGCAACGCTTACATTGTCGCTTGCCTGAATAAATAGTTCCAAATCCATCCCACTATACGTCTCTCCTGGTGCAGCATGCTCAAACACTGGTGCTTCAGTATCTTCTCCCTCTTTTGTCACTTGTCCCTCTATTTCTCCGAGCCCATCCATCATCGATGAAATCGCATCATAAGCATTGATCAATCCATGACCATACGCATTATTAGGTGTTTCTGGATACTCGTTATCTGTTAAAGGTGTTGCTGTATTTATTAAGACCTCTTCCATTTGATCAACCGTAATACTCGCATCTGCTTGTCGTAGCATTGCGGCTATACCCGTAACGGCAGGGCTGGCCATTGATGTTCCACTATTATCAGCATACCCTCCATCAGGCATTGTTGAACGTATCCCAACACCTGGAGCAGCAATATTCGGTTTGATTTCTTCATATGGAGATGGTCCACGTAATGAGAATCCAGCAATCTCATCATTGTTATCTGTTGCTCCAACAGCAAATGACTCTGGATAATTCGATGGTGCCACTACTGATTCAGGCCCACCCGGATTAAATAAATCCGTGTTACCAGCTGCAAACTCTGGGAATATTTCCGCAGCTCTCCAAGCCTGTACCGTATCCCGATACCATTCATCTAAGCCAGGCCCACCACCCCAAGAGTTGTTGACCGCATCAGGTGCCATATCAACTTGACCTCCAGGTGCAATAATCCATTCAGCAGCATCTAATAAAACAGCATCTGTCGTCGAACCTGCTTCATCAAATACTTTCGCTGCAATCCACTTCGATCCTGGTGCTACACCAACTTGATTGGAACCATCTGGCTCCGCACCAACCATCGTCCCAGTGACATGTGATCCATGTCCATTATCATCATAAGCCTCTTCTTGGCCACTTGCTGTCGCATCGTAAAAGCTATATTCATGATCAACATCGCCTGTTTCTGAATCATACCCGCGATATTGCTCGATCAAGCCCGGATGCTCCCAATCCACTCCCGTATCTAAACTTGCAACGACAGTTCCCGATCCGTCGATCCCCATCGACCATGCTTGCGGGGCATTCACACGATCAACGTTCCATTCAACATCCTCCTGTATAGCATCAGGTACTTCCGCCTCTTCCACAAATGTGTTATTTAATTGACGTTTTTCGTTTGGTAAAATCTTCTCAACTTCATCAAAGGAGGCGATCTTTTCAGCAATCTCTTTATTCCCTGTTACGGAAATTCCATTTACGATGAAGTACGGATTGAAATCCTCCACATTTCCCGACTTCAATTCCGCTTCCAAAAACTCTACAACATTTTGTTGTGATTCTAATGACATTGATTTAAGTTCAGATACAACGGCAGACCGCTGTGTCAACTTAAGCTTTTGCGCCGATAAACTTTTACTTTCCCCAGCTTCTTTCGCTTGTTTTGCAGCCTTTTCTGTATCTGCCTTTTCCGTAAACTTGACTAAGAATGTTACTTTGTCGTCCGCTTTAAATTCATCTTGAAGACGTTCACTTAGTTTTGCTGTAGCCATCGCTTTCGAATCATGCATGGATTCATGCACGTCACTTTTCGATTCAGCTCTAGCAATCCCAGGTGTTAGCAATGAAAAGATCATGAGTAAGGAGGCAACGATACTGAATAATTTTGCTGGTTCAGATGTTTTTTTATACATACAGCTTCCCCTTCCATTAATATAAAAAATGCTAGTTTTTCTGCTAGGTTTTCCTTTTTAATAGACTCTTCATTGACCAAAATGAAATTCATGAACTTAACTACAAAGTAAATCTCTCGCCTCCTCTACTCCGATATGTTTCTGTCCCTTGCCATGTTGTTCTCTTCACTCTAATTGAAATCTATCGTAAAAGTTGTCAGTTCTTGTCGAAAATATTGCTACTCTGATAAATGAGTGATTAGTACTAGATTTTAATACGCAACAATCTTTCGGCGAATCAACTTACTTCTTCGATACAACGAACCATGACAAGGATATAAACAATTAACTCCTTAGTAAATTTTAAGAAACGAAATCTTTCCTCCAAAAGGGCAATAAAAATGAATCAATATACCTATTTTTATGACAAAAATTTACATAAATTCCTATGTACAGAAACTAACGTTTGATTCCGGGACTAAACTAGGTCTATACGCACAAATAACTTTCTGCTATAAAGGTCTTTTGGCTCACATCCCTAGAATCATTAAGTTTACGAAAAACTAGATATTGTGTAAACTTACCTTAAGATCATCTTAAAAGGAGAATATAAATGATGAATTTAAATGAAGCATTTGACAAAGGTCTCGAACCAGCATCCTATTTAGCTACCATGGATCACCATAAAGATAATAGCGCCCATATTTACAAAACGTATCAATTGCCAAAAGACGAGCATTTTTTCCAGGGAGTAAAGGATAAAAACATACGTGTTGTTGTTTTAGCTGAAGTGTGGTGTGGACATTGTATGTTAAATATCCCAATTCTACTTCGTTTAGCGGAACAGACAAATATGGAAGTTCGTATTCTCCCACGTGATGAGAACCTCGAGCTGATGGATCAATACCTCACAAATGGCAATCGAACGATCCCTATTTTTATATTTATTGATGAACAAGGGCATGAAATCGCGAAATGGGGACCGATAGCACCACGCACAAAAGCATTTGTTGATCAACATAAAGACAAGGTGCCTGCTAAGGATGCCGATGATTATGAAGAAAAGTTCAAAGCGTTCATAAAAGTGATTGGAAACAAATTCAGTCAGGATACAGAGATTTGGAACGGTGTATATGAAAGTATGAAACAAACACTAGAAGAACATATTGAGTAGACACATACTTTCTAATCCGCTTAGTTGAATAATCCCTAGATTCATGCTATAATATTTACTTGTGTGAAATAAGTGAATATAGGTATAGGAGTGTTCAGCATGACAAGTAAAATTGAAGTAGGGCAAGTAATTGAAGGAAAGGTAACAGGCATACAGCCATACGGTGCTTTCGTTGCTCTAAATAGTGAAATCCAAGGTTTAGTTCATATTTCCGAAGTAACACACGGATTTGTAAAAGATATAAATGAACATCTAACAGTTGGACAAGAAGTAAAGGTTAAAGTATTAAATGTCGATGAAAAGAACAACAAAGTTTCATTATCGATTCGTGCAACAGAAGAAGCACCAAAGAAACAGACACAAGCACCAAGACAGCAATCAACACAGCAACAAGGTGATGGATCAGCTGGATTTAATTCGTTAAAAGGAAAACTCGAAGAATGGCTTGAACATTCTAAAGCGAATAAATAATAACGACTGGCTCGAAATTAGAGGCTTTCTCACGTAACAATTGTCTAAACATTAGTCAATGTTGGTTGAGATAGCTTTTTTTTTTACATTTCTACCCATATCAATTGATTTGCAAACTTTTGTTCGCTAAAGTTAGATTGCCTTATAATTTAATTCAGGAGGATTCAAAATGACCCATATTAAATTCACATATGATAAAGCCTTTGATTTTTTCCAGCAAGAAGAGATCGACAATTTAGCAGACACCGTTGAATTAGCTCATTATGTTTTACATAATAAAACAGGACCAGGTAGTGACTATCTCGGTTGGATCGACTTACCGGGAAATTATGATCAAGCGGAATTCGCTCGGATCAAAGCAAGTGCCGAAAAGATTAGACAAGATTCGGACGTCTTGCTCGTCATTGGAATTGGTGGTTCTTATCTCGGTGCACGTGCAGCGATCGAAGCCCTTACCCATTCCTTTCAAAATATATTATCGAAAGAACAACGACAAGCCCCACAAGTAATCTTTGTCGGTCATCACATGAGCTCTACGTATATGAATGAACTCTTTGATGTTCTTGAAAATAAAGATGTTTCCATCAATATTATTTCTAAGAGTGGGACAACGACGGAGCCAGCGATCGCCTTCCGACTCTTCAAGAAATTCCTCGAGGACAAATACGGACGGGAAGAAGCACGTGAAAGAATTTATGCGACGACCGATAAAAGTAAAGGCGCTCTAAAAACAGTAGCGGAACAAGAAGGATATGAAAGCTTTGTCATTCCTGATGACGTAGGTGGGCGTTATTCGATCCTCACAGCTGTTGGCTTACTCCCGATTGCAGTGAGTGGCATTCCAATTGATGAGATGATGCAAGGCGCCCAAGCAGCTATGAATGATCTAGCAGAGCCCAAGTTAGAGAATAATCCTGCGTACCAATATGCTGCTGTACGGAATATTTTATACAATAAAGGGAAATCAATCGAGATTTTAGTGAATTACGAACCACACTTACAATATTTTGGGGAATGGTGGAAACAACTTTTCGGAGAAAGTGAAGGAAAAGATCAAAAAGGGCTATTTCCAGCATCTGCTAACTTTACGACAGACCTTCATTCCATTGGCCAATTCATTCAAGAAGGCCGGAGAGACTTATTCCAAACGATTTTACATGTCAATGAATCTAAACACGACATTACTTTAACAGAAGAAGATAACAATGCGGATGGTTTAAATTACTTAGCTGGTAAAACCATTCATGAGATCAATGATAAAGCGTTCCAAGGTACGATCTTAGCTCATAATGATGGAGACGTGCCCAATTTAATACTTGAACTACCAAAACTGGATGCCTACACATTCGGTTACCTCATTTACTTTTTTGAAAAAGCTTGTGCGATTAGTGGGTATGTACTCGGTGTGAATCCATTTGATCAGCCAGGTGTGGAAGCATATAAACGTAACATGTTCGCCTTATTAGGTAAGGAAGGATATGAAGCGGAAAAGAAAGCATTAGAAGAACGGTTATAAAATATAATAAAAAGGTTTAACAAGTGTGATACAGGGTATACTTAATACTGTAAGACTTTCTCGTATTCCCCCTGTAAGCAAAGCGTGAAGACGCTTTGCTTTTTTTTTCGTCTATATGTTATGCTATTTTTTTAAGAGTCACACTCCCCCGCTCCCTGTATAGGAAGTTAAACAAATGTACATTTAAGAATGAATGTCTATACTATTAATAGAGTAGCAAATGATGAGGAGGTATCATAATGGAGGATTTTAACACACCATTTAATCGACAGAATACGGCTTCCGTAAAATGGGACATGTTACAGCCGGTGTTTCAGTCAGAAGATCTATTACCAATGTGGATTGCTGATATGGATTTTAAAGCACCACAACAAGTAAACAATGCTTTAATCGATGCAGTAAAACATGGTATTTTCGGATATTCAATCATGGATGAGCCATTAAAGGATTCCATCGTTCAATGGGTACATAAAAGACATCACTGGCAAATTCATTCGAACTGGTTATCCTTTAGCCCCAGTGTTGTGACAAGTTTGTATATTGCTATCCAAGCCTTTACAGACCCGAAAGATAAAATACTCATTCAGACACCCGTGTACACACCTTTTTATGAAATGATACGAAATCATGATCGGGAAATCGTCAGAAATTCTCTCGTTCTAAAAGATAATTATTATCAGATTGATTTTATCGATCTGGAAGAAAAGATGAAAGCAGGCGTCAAGGCCTTTATTTTATGTTCACCACACAATCCAGTTGGCCGTGTCTGGACAAAGGAAGAATTACATAAAATCGCTGCATTATGCCTGACCTATGATGTGCTGATTCTATCGGATGAAATCCATGCGGACCTTGTATTTTCGGGCTATCAGCATATCCCGATCGCTTCTTTATCAGCTAAAGTGAGTGAGCAAACCGTTACTTTTATGTCACCCACCAAAACATTTAATTTAGCCGGACTCCAAGCATCATATATTGTAACATCGAATAAAAAGCACCGTGATCAACTCAATACCTATTTACATTTACAAGGGTTAAGCGCCTTGAACACGATGGGAAGTATTGCTTTGCAAACGGCTTATCAAGAAGGTGAGTCATGGCTTCAACAATTAATTGAAATCATAGAAGGCCATCGTGACTATGTCGTCCACATGTTTGAACAACATGCTCCGATGCTACGTGTCATTCATTCAGAAGGCACCTACCTCCTGTGGATCGATTGTAGTCAATTACATATGGATGCGAAAACATTGAATCGTTTTATGATTGACGAAGCAAAAGTTGGCCTAAGTCCTGGTATTAGTTACGGAGAAGAAGGTGCTGCATTCATGCGCATCAATATTGCTTGTCCCAAAGAAACGTTAGTTGATGGTATCAACCGAATCATTCAAGCTGTGAATTACCGGTAAATAAAATAGAGAAGCGATCTATGTTAAACGACGATTCGCTATATTTAAATAAATTGCTATACTAGACATATTGTTGTGAGGGGAGGATATAGATGCAAGGTTTCAGACTATTAATTAAAATTATTATCGCAATTGCTTTAGGGGTACTACTCGGGGCGATTGTGCCAGGTTGGGCGATTAAATCATTCGCAACATTCAATGATTTATTCGGTAGTTTTCTCGGGTTTGTTATTCCCTTAATTATTATCGGTTTTATCGTTCCTGGAATTGGTTCATTAGGTAAAGGGGCCGGAAAACTACTAGGATTAACGGCAGTAATCGCTTATCTATCGACGATAATTGCTGGTATTGTTGCCTTTTTCGTCGCCAAAGGGCTGTATCCGACTATTTTACAAGGCCAAACAGCAGCGGATTTAGATGATCCAAGTGAAGGCCTTATAACCGGTTTCTTAGATTTCGTCATCGACCCACCGATGGAAGTATTGACAGCATTATTATTATCCTTCGTTTTAGGGATCGGTATATCCGCGATCAAAGGTGATGCTCTGTTAAATATAATGGAGGAATTTAAAAAGATTATCGAACTCGTCATTAATAAAGTTATTATTCCGCTTTTACCATTCCATATTTTTGGAGTATTTGCGAATATGACATATGCTGGACAAGTTTCAACGATTATTACTGTCTTTTCTAAAGTATTCTTACTCATCATCACCTTGCATTTATTATACTTAGTCTTTATTTACGTGACAGCAGGAACCATGAGTAAACAAAACCCGTTTCACATGCTCAAAACGATGTCTCCTGCATATTTTACAGCATTAGGAACCCAGTCATCGGCTGCAACGATCCCGGTAACATTGCAAAGCACGAAACAATTAAAGGTTCGCTCGAACGTGGCAGACTTTACGATTCCACTCCTCGCTAATATTCATTTAGCAGGAAGTACGATTACCTTATTATGTACGGCGCTCGCTGTCATGTTTATTCAAGGTGAACCAGCAACATTTAGCTCTATTTTACCATTCATTTTAGTTCTTGGCGTCACGATGGTCGCGGCACCTGGGGTCCCAGGGGGTGCGGTAATGGCTGCTATTGGACTACTCGAGTCTATGCTCGGATTTGGTCCTACAATGATATCCTTAATGATTGCCTTATACTTAGCCCAAGATAGTATTGGTACAGCATGTAACGTGACAGGTGATGGTGCGATCACTACCATCGTTGACACCTTACATGATAAAGATAAAGTAACTTAAAATCGGAATCAAAAAAGCGGTTGTACAATATATGACGTTGGTGAAGAAAAAATCACGTTTCTCTCTCGCAGAGAAACGTGACGTAAATTCACTAGCGTTTTTTTCATTTTACATTAGAAAACAAGTGAATTTCCCTGTAGAATAAAAGTCGACCAAAACCATACTCTTGGAGGGAAATCACTTGTCTATTTCTAATGATATAAGAAATCTACTCGATATTCAAGACGCAAATATTATCTTTGCAGAGAATTGCTATATTTCTGAGCATACGAATGCTCAGGTCGTCATCAAGTCTACTGATGCACAACCATTAATTTCAATTGCGAGAGATTGTTCTGTATCACCTACGACAGTTCAGCGTGTTATTACTAAATAATAATGGACGGATGGAAGGGATCAACAACAAGATAAAAGTACTTCATAGAGTCGCATATGGCTACAGAAACTTCACAAATTATAAGAATCGAATCATGCTTCATTTCAAGCTAAAACCTGTAGAAGCCACATGCAATACAGGACATAAAGAAACACACCCCAACGCTGCTTAAACAGACATTGAATTGTGTGCAATAATGAAATTACCACTCTTTAAGCTGACTGGAACGGAAGTCGACGGACTCCTGCGGGAACAGCACGAGTCCGAAGACCCCGGAGGAAGTGGTTTTCTTCCGAGGAGGCTGAGGCCGTGCCCGCGGAAAGCCTGTCGACTGTAGTGCAAGTCAGCGAAATAAGAGCGCAAGCTTTGATTGTTATCGTTCCACTTAATTAAATATTCATCGACTTAAAATTCTTCACCAACGTTATTTGACAAAGAACCAAAGAATCAAAAAAAGCTAACTTCCTATTTAATAGGGAAGTCAGCTTTTTAAATGCGTTCTAATAAAGATACGATCCTACTCAGACTCTTCTTTATTCTTTATGTCGGTTTCCGTTGGATCTGTTGGTGTTTCTAAAGATGACTCTTCCTCATCTTTCTTTAACTCTCCACAAATGATTCGCGTTCCAGAATTACCGCTCGGTTGGCTGAGGCCATCATCTGGATCCTCAT
>Ga0209487_1004981_pt1 | contig 10043 bp, 9 predicted proteins | sample Poulit2012_FD_187524 | JGI IMG/M metagenome (GOLD analysis project Ga0209487, IMG submission 187524) | Agricultural soil microbial communities from Georgia to study Nitrogen management - Poultry litter 2012 (SPAdes) (version 2) | ecosystem: Environmental > Terrestrial > Soil > Agricultural land...
TATATAGTATAACGGAGATAAAACCTCTCCCTGAGAGATCGGATAACCGTAAAAATAAAGCAGACGCCCGGGAGCCAGAAACCGGAAAATATAGATCAGCAAACTATAACTGCCGAGAACCAGTCTCTGACCTGCCGGAAATGAATCCTCCACATTCAAAACACCGAGATGATTCTGGGAGGACCAGTACCAAAACAGAAAAGCAAGAACAAAGAAAGGCAGCTTTTCGATCATCACTTTTTTCGTAAAATGTACCTTCCCGCTCTTATGAAGCACTCCGTCAAGAAGCAAAAGATTGAGCGGAAAGATAATCGCCTGCTCTTTCGACATCATCCCTGCTATATAGCACAGTATGATAAGAATCAGAAAACCAAAGCGATTCTTCTGCTTATAATACAGGTAAAAGAACAAGCCCAGCAGTGTAAACAAGGCATACAAGAGCACCTTGGAAGCACTGATCCAGGCCACGGATTCCACTTGAAGGGGATGAACAGCAAAGATCAGGGCGATAAACCCGGCGGATAAAACGGCTTTTCTTTCTGAGTACTCTTTTCCTACCCATTTCATCAACCGGTACACCAAAGCAAACACCAATACCACATTTGTAAAATGCAACAGCAGAGACCCGGCATGATAAGCACCAGGATCAAAACCGAATAAGCGGTATATTCCGATATAGTACAATTGATTCAAGGGAAAGTATTGCCCCCGATCATAATGGGTAAAATAATACCAGATATTCGAGGGGCTCTGATCCATGAGCATGGGATGCCGGAGCACCATCCACTGATCATCCCATTCATACTGAAAATCATGGGTCAGGGAAGGATAGAAAATCGCGAAGGTGATGCTCAGAAGAAGTACAGGAACGACAATCCTCATCCCCCTCTTCCCGGTCAGGGAAGTGAAAAAACGATATTTTCCCGGTATCTCTCTGATCACACTCACAAGCATACGATTTTATGATTTCTGTCCTTCGTCAGAATCGTAATTTATAAAATCGATTTTACGGGATGCACCTAACATAACCCGAATAAACCAATTCTACAAATTTTTTAACAATAAAATCAAATAATATTTTTTCTAATATTGTGAAAAAGATATTAGAAACTTCATCGGCAGCAAGCAATACTTTGTTATACGACACTTACATCCGAAAAAGGAGATGAAATAGAAATACAGTGAGAGACGAAGAAAAAGGAGAGCCGGACACTTTCATTTAAAAAATTCCAGGATTGGGTAACTGTTTTGAGGCCAGCCGGGTGTTCGATATCATCTCATCCGTGATCATTCTTTTCTGTCCAAGCAGATCCATATATGACCACCCAAAAACCAATCCCTTCCCGGATAGTTCCATTACAGATGCGCGCCCCTAAAAACTGAATGTACGGAACATCTGTGTCCTCCTAATACACTTCCATTTCGAAAATACAATCTCGCTATTATGAAAATAGTCGTACGAATTCCCTCTATGACGTAATTCTCAGATCATAGAAGTCTAATACGAAAATTCAAATATATCTTCATCAAGATGCCCTCTGCCCCTGCCATAAATAATCCTTTTTTCTTCGTCTACTTCAAATTTTATAATCTGATGTTCCATCTCATACCGGGCAAGCAATTCTCAAAATTATCGTCCCCGTGAAATCGGAAATTTAATCCAACTGGATTCTGAATAAATATCCAGTCCTATAATGAGGCGACTTTCTTCATCCACTTCAAAATTCCCGATAGGAACATCCAGTTCGTACCGCTCCAATAATTCTCCGTTCCAATCGAATTTCAATATGGTGGTAATAGCGGATATATCCGTTTCAAGATCAAATTCGTCCTCATTGGCAGGCTCCGCTGCCGGTTCTTTCTTTCCGGAATAACTCACATAAAATCCATCCTCTTTTGCGACGACAGTACGATATCCATACCAGGTTTTATCCCGAACGGGTCGCGGCTCAAATTCCCGGATAGTGCTTTCACTGAGGACCGGCGGGTCAAGATGCGGACCGTAGATCGATCGAATCTTTTGATTGTCGGAATCATATATCTCCAGAAGATCGGAATATTTGTACACACAGACATACCGATCCCCTGTCGGACGAGCCATGATGTCGCAGAGATTTTCCGCAAGACGCAACCGGTGATCTCTATAACCGCTTCCTTCCGGAAACGGGTGTTTCCCGAAATAATTGATAGCCTCCAGTGTGTATGGATCCAGCCGGGCAAATGCGCTGTCCGGATGATTATAATCATAGTTTTTGGTGATAATTTCATCCCCGGCCCTCGTTATATTTCCGACGATCGGAAAAGAGGTATTTACAGCGTATTGCCGGCTGTTTTCCGGGGTCAACTCCTTCGGAGAACGGACGAGGGAATCTATCGATGTGGCGATCATTCTCCGGGACAGATAATCGATGACGTAAAAACTATCCTGATGAATAAAGTAATCGAAAATCGAGATCAGCTCCAGCGGGGCATTTCCGGGAGGGATGATTTCTCGGAGAATCTTTTCTTCCCTTATATCAATTAAAGCAGCCAGATATTGATTTTGATTCAATTGCATACCGAAAAAAATATTGTCTTGCAATTGTCGAATTCGAAAAATGGGACCTATAATCATTTCATCACTTAGATATACACTTTCTCCGGTCAGGCTTTTGGGGTTTTGATAGACCGACACCTCGCTGATCAGATAAGTACTGGGATGATCGGAAGGAATCTGTTCCTGTCGGCAGCAAATAATCAGGAAAAAGAAAAGAAGATAAAAAGAAAATCGAGCCCACACATAAAAAGAATTATATAAGGATTTATTTAATGCATTATCACCATTGTGTTTCATATTATTTTAATTAGTATCTTTATATAAAAAGAACATTGTCATTTGACAGCCTTATCATTGAAAAATAAGCCCATCCATCGTAAACTATAAGAAGCGATCGATGAGCTTATTAAAGTTTACGCTGCAGGTCTTCTCCAGCCATCACATTTTGCTATTGGGCTACCTGCACTATCCCTAATTATACAAGAGTACTCACGGTCCCTTGTACACACTCCATCACAATCGCTTCTAGATAGGTGGAGTGTTTCCTCTATCTTAATTGTCGCCTCCTCACTCATCCCATATAAAGGATTGGTTAGAGAGGTGCTTACCGTAAAGAACAGCATCAGCAGAAATATACTGATACCGATTGAATAAATTAACTTTCTCATAATTTAAAAATTTAAAGTTATTAAAAACAGTTCTTAAGGGATTGTTTATCGGCGAAAAAATCAAGGCGGATGCAAGGTCTCCCGACCGACTTTGGATTTTCTCAAATTGTTTTTTTCTTTTGCCGGAGGGCGATCTATATCCTTCCTTTGGTGGTAGAAGGGCGTGTAGATGGATCCGGTACAGGATCCATGGTGGTCTCCGCCGAAATGAGATACCCGGGGCGTCCCCTCACTTGCAGGAATATTTTTCCGATGTACTCCCCCAACAGTCCGATCAATATAAACTGAATACTGCTGAAGAAGAGTACCACCACCATCAGAGATGACCAACCCGGTACCGTCCTCCCGACGATCGTATGTATATAAAGCACCCAGACCAGCAAACCAAACGCAAAAAAGATAGAAAGAACACCCAGATGTAACCCATACCGCAAGGGCCGGATTCCCGTAGCGGTCATTCCATCCAGAGCCATGACTCAGGGAAGGATAGAAAATCCCAAAGGTAATACTCAGAAGAAGTACAGGAACGACAAACCTCATCCTCCTCTTCCCGGCCAGGGAAGTGAAAAAACGATATTTTCCCGGTATCTCTCTAATAACACTCACAAACATCCGATTTTATGATTTCTGTCCTTCGCCAGAATCGTAATTTATAAAATCGATTTTACGGGGTGCACCTAACATAATCCGAATAAACCAATTCTACAAATTTTTTAACAATAAAATCAAATAATATTTTTTCTAATATCGCAAAAATGATATTCGAAACTTCGTCGACGGCAAGCAATACATTGGCGTATGACATTTAAAATCTACCCGCCCCACAGTGATCAATCCACACAATGAACAGATCTTGGAAAGAATATTCCACCCAAACAATAGGATATTCATAACAATTATTTTATTTTTAGAAAAATTGAACCGGATCATCAATCTATGGCAGTAGTGGATCATGAAACACCTTTCCGCCTCTCTCCTTTCCGGATCGTCCTGATGGCGACCGTAGCAGGGCTGTGCGGACTGGCGGTCATTCCATTCCTGTCGATCCAGCTCAACCCGCCGCCGCGGAGCCAGGCCATGCAGATTTCCTATCATTTCCCCGGCGCCACCCCCGAAATCATCGAATCGGAAATCACAGCGCCCCTGGAAGGAATCCTCGCCTCCGTGGAAGGCATCGAAAACATAGAATCCCGCTCCTCCGAAGGCCGGGGACAAATCTCCATCCGTTTCGGCGATCAGCATGACATCAGCAAGAAAAGACTGGAGGTATCCGCCCGCATCCGGCAAATGTATGAACAGTTTCCCGCCGGCACCTCCTTCCCCGAGATCAGATATCAAAGTGATTTTGAGTCGGAACAGCCCCTTCTCACTTATGCTGTGAACAGCGATATGCCGGCTTCGGAATTACATGATTTTCTCTCCCGCCATCTCCTGCCCGATATCGCCGCCCTCAAAGGGATCGCCTCTGTCAATATCCGCGGCGCTCCCCGCAAAGAAATCCACCTGAGAATGGATCCCAAAAAACTACAAGCCCTCGAGGTATCCCCTTCTCAGGTCGATCAAGCCGTCCGCCAGTCCATCGAACAGCGAAGAATGGGGAAAACCAACCGTCCTTCCTCCGGCTCCGATCCCACCCCCCGCTATGTCTATGTCCAGTATTCGGGGGAAGGCAGCGACACGGATCCGGTCCGGTATATCCCTCGTATCCCCGTCACACAACGGGAGGACCGTATCATCTATGTCCGCGATATCGGGCAGATTTCAGAAAATACCGAACCGCCGAACCAATACTTCCGGATCAACGGCCTCCAGTCGATCCATCTCACCATCACGGCAGATCGCTCCGCCAATCTCATTCAGCTGACAGAGCAGAGCCGGGAGATCATCGACCGGTTCGAAGAGGAATACCATTCCTTCATCCAGGTTTTTGAGTCGTACAATGCATCGGAATTTCTAAAAAGAGAACTCCGTACCATCATCCAAAGATCGGTTGCCACGATGGTGATTCTTCTGCTCTTCATCATCGTGATCTACCGCCGGTGGCAGCAGGTCTTCATCATATTTTTCAGTCTCCTTCTCACGCTTTCCGCCTCTTTTTTATGTTACTACCTCACCGGTCTTTCGCTGCACCTGTATTCGATCGCCGGCCTCACCCTCTCACTTGGGATCATCCTGGACAACATCCTCATCATGTCCGATCACATCCGCAAAAAAGGGAACAAAGACATCTTTCTGGCCGTATTTGCCGCGACCGTCACGACGATCGGTGCCATGGCGGCTATTTTTTTGATGGAAAAAAGTCAACGCGAGAATCTGGTCGATTTCTTTCTGATATTCAGTATCAATCTGGCGATGTCCCTCCTCACCGCCCTCTTTCTGATCCCGGCCCTCAGCGAGATGTTCCCCCTCAGGAGGTCGCGCAGATTCAAATTCCGGATTCCGCGGCGCGTCCTGATTTTCAACCGGATATACAGCGGATATCACCGATGGGCCGTACGATGGCGATGGGTGGTACTCACCCTCTTTATCCTTCTCTTCGGGATTCCTTTTTTCCTGCTGCCCGACAAGATCGAAAAAGAAAATATCTGGGCGGAAAAATATAATAAATTCCAGAAAAATGAAACTTACTCCGATCAGATCCGCCCCTTCATGGATCGGTGGCTCGGCGGGACCTTCCGGTTATTCTACAATCATCGCGATCAGTTTTTCTTCGGCAGCCAGCAACGGGAAGAAACCAAACTTTATCTGAACGCTCAGATGCCGGCCGGGGGTACCCTCCGGCAGATGAACGAGGTGATGCTCGATCTGGAAGCTTTTCTCAAAACCCTCCCCGAAATTCGGCAGTTTCACCTCAACATCACCAGTCCGCAAAACGCCCGGATGGAAATCTATTTTAAAGAGGAATTTGAAAAATCAGGATTCCCCTACTGGCTCAAGGACGAACTCACCACCTTTGCCGTCTCATCAGGAAGTGCCGATTTTCGAATCTGGGGCGTAGGCGATGCTTTTGACAATGTCCTGCCGGGGGAATCCGTCTCGACCCACATCATCCTGACGGGGTACAATTATGATCAGATCTGGTCCCTCGCCCGAGCTTCACAGAAAATGATGGAAGAGCATCCCCGCATCAGAAAGGTCTTCATCAATTCCGATATCAATTATTATGTGCCGGACCACCATTACTTTTACCTCGATTTCAAAGATCCGGCCTTCCTGCTGACCAATGATATTCACCCGTCGATGATGGTCTCTCATTTTGAAACCGCTCAGCGGGATTTCGGCGCCATGACACAATGGAATCATCAGGGAGAGAGGATTCCGATCCGAATCATGCAACACCTGGACCGGGAAGATCAGATGTGGTCTTTCCTCCATCATCCGATCCGGCGGGATTCTGCCTCGTTTTTCAAACAGGAAGATGTGTTTTCACTGGAAAAAGAAAGGGGCAGTCAGGACATTGTCCGCAAAAATCAGGCGTATCACCTGGTGCTGGAATATTCTTTCATCGGAAATTATCGGTTGGGCGAAAAAGTGCTGGAAGATAATATTGAGCAAATAAGCGCTTTCCTACCGGTGGGTTATCAGGTAGAATCCCAGCGCTATTATTGGGGGCGCGATCAGGAAAAATCTCCGATCCTGTGGATCATCCTGGCGGGCATGCTCTTCATCTGGATCCTGGGCGGGATACTCTTCAATTCGATGCGCCAGGCTCTGCTTCCGGTGCTAATCATCCCTTTTTCCTATATCGGTATTTTTCTCATGACCCACTTCTTCCATTTCCGGTTCGGCCAGGGCGGGCTGGCTTCTTTTCTGCTGGTGGGGGGCTTATCGGTGAATGCGGTGTTCTTCATCATCAACGATTACAACCGGATCCGGATCCTGCAACCCCATCTGCCGATTCCGGCCGCCTACCTCAAGGCGTACAACGGCAAAATCGTCCCCATCCTTCTGACTGCTCTGTCCACCGTCCTGGGTCTACTTCCCTTTGTGTTGTTCGGGAGTAAAGACCCCTTCTGGTATTCTCTCGCGCTTTGCACCATCGGAGGAATGATCGCCTCCGTCATTGTCCTGGTCCTGCTTTTGCCTGTGTTTTATAGATCACCTAAAGCTTAGGTCCTAAGTTCCAGGTCCCAGGTCCCAGGTTTGGAAACAGATATTCGTGATGATAGTCAAGGATTGCATTTTCATGCTAAGGGACTGAAGGGATATATTTCTTTTAAATATTATTAAAAAGATCGAGATTTTCAATAAATCGAAAATCTTTTACATTATAGGTGAACAGCTTTAATTGTGTCACTATAGCTGTAGCTGCAATAAAACAATCAGGAATAGCCATTCCATGACTTAATCTATATTTTTCAAACAGTTCCATTGCCTGTTGTGTAATGTCATCATTGATAAGTGCTGTATGAAAACGTTGCAATTTCAAAGATATCATTTTCATTTCGTCTTTATCAGATGCACCCATCAATAATTCCATTTTGGTGATGGCTGAAATAATGACGTTATCGAGTTGAATTTTATCTTCTATGATACGTTTCGATTCTTGATATCGACTCGAGTCAGAATTCCAATATTCGATTAGAACATCGGTATCGCAAATGATCAGATTTTTCTCTTCCATGCCTCTCTTCGAAGTTGTTTTGCGTCCCAGCTTTTATTGGTAAAAACGGATTCAAGATCAGATGTTTCGATTGCTTTGTTGCCGGGGATGACCGTGACACCCTTTATATCTTGTCGTTTTACTTCCTTGTTATGATCTGGATCAATCACGGAAAAATTAAAATACTTTGCAATGTCTTTTAACATTTTCAATGTTTTTTGATCTTTATATTTTACAATGACTTCTGGCATATCTCATCACATTTTGGAATACTACGCTTAAATATACAAATTAATCATGAAAACTTACCGACTTCGCTGGGAGTGTTGCTGGTCTCGTCACAGAATGTCTCTGCCAATCCATTCCGCGACGAGATTAGGTCGCGCTATACAACAAGCTTTCCAGGATTGCTGCAAAGAGGCAGTTTGTCATTCTCCTTGCCGGTTTCTATCTGCATGATTTGCAAAAAGAGGTTTTCTTCCTGTCAAAAACTATAATCTAATCAATCATTCAACCGGCAAGGTATCGAAAAAATAGTGGTTCATGTATCTTGCCGATTCCGCCACCGCAAATCGAAAAGGAGGCAATTTGTTATAAGTGTAATAAAATCCATATCTTGTAGGAAATTCCAAAAATTTTTTAATTCGACAATGATGGTGAACTTCAGGAAAAGGTATCGATGTCTATTATTCCTCTCTTGCCTTGTTTTCGGAATTTATTCTTGTAGCAATCATCAGTCTTTTAAGGAATCAGAACATTTTCTAATCCCCGATGAAACTGCTACTTCGGATATAAGAGGTGACGTTGAATTCCTTTCCTTAAAATGGCCGGAGGATGTGATGATGAGTCATATCACAGATATTAAAGTGTATGGGGATTTCATTTTCATCCACGACAGAGATGGAACTATGACCATTACTGTTTTTGATACACAAGGAAATTTCATCGATCAATTAAACCGGGTGGGCAGGGGAGCGGGAGAATATTTGGATATAGAAGCTTTTGCTTTTGATATAGAAAATGAGAATTTGGTCATTTATAGCAGAACTTCTAAAGAATTTCATATTTATACTTTCCCCGGGCTGGATTTCTTGCAAACTCTTCAAAAAGGAAAATACGTAATTAATTTTGAAATTTTTGATGAAGACAATTGGGTCGTTATGTGTGATGAGGAGTCTGAATATAAATATCATGGCATTGAACGATGGGATGCACACCTCACAGACCGACCTGTGGGTAAGGAGTGAGCAGATTCCCGATGTCTGTTGAAATGTCTCTTTCGAATACGATGAGATGGAGCAACAAAAATTTATTTTATGCGAATCCACATGAACTGACAACCGTTTTTCAATACGAAAACGAATCTCTCACACCTATTATGAGTATTGATTTCGGGAAAAATAAAATTCCTTCCGAAATGTGGAATACTTCTTACGTCGAAGAATTTGAAGAAATGCTCGAAAATGGTTCTCCTAAATCATTTTGGCCACACAATCTGATCATAAATGATTCCACCCTCTCCTTTTGGTATTTTTACGGAGGATATGAGAATGAGTATTTTGCCATTTGCAACAGAAATACAGGAGATTGTGAAGTTATTTCAGAACTCACATTGGAGGGAGGGAAAGGTCGTCTTCCCGCACCGATCAGTATTGCAGGAGATCGCTATATCAGTCTGCTTTATACCGAGCTGTTAGATCCCGATGAAGTATCGATAGACGAGGAATTACAAAAAGCATATCATGAGAGTTTACCGGCATCTTCTCCGATATTAGTATTCTTTACCATGAATCAGATGCAAAAATAATGTTGCGAAATTTACTTTAAACCATGTTTTCCATCCGTTATGAACTCAGGATTGTGTTTTCGAAATGGGGCTAAACAATCCCCGGTGGCTTTAGGATGAAGGGCAACAGGTAGTTATGCTTACTAGCAGACGAGGATCTCGTCCACAAGACGAGACCCCTCCCAGGTATTCACCGGCTCTTTTTCAAGAGGACAGGTTTGTGTTTCCGAAGAGAATGTCTCACAAATGGAGATATCTGTTTTAATGAGGATGGTGCCGCTGGTCTCGTCACAGAATGCCTCTGCCAATTCATTTTGCGACGAGATTAGGTCTCCCGGTGGCATCAGGACAAAGGGCAACAGGTAGTTCTGCTTGTGGGCAGATGAGGACCTCGTCCGCAAGACGAGACCGTTCCCAGGGATTCACCGGCTCTTTTTCAAGTAGACATAG
>Ga0209487_1004982_pt1 | contig 10043 bp, 7 predicted proteins | sample Poulit2012_FD_187524 | JGI IMG/M metagenome (GOLD analysis project Ga0209487, IMG submission 187524) | Agricultural soil microbial communities from Georgia to study Nitrogen management - Poultry litter 2012 (SPAdes) (version 2) | ecosystem: Environmental > Terrestrial > Soil > Agricultural land...
AGTCCCCGTGCTACGGGATGAGTGATTTTTGCGATATTCAGCAACACGGAACCAAACATCGCACCAAACATGCCCGTGATCATGACAAAACCGGCAACTAGGGTTGGGTTTGCATCCAGAATATAAGCGACTTCATCTGCAATAGGAATGGTAATTGATTTTACACTTAATGAACGAATCATGACATCTGATAAACCGAACCAAATCGCCATCGCTACCGCAGAACCGATGGTAACGATCGTGCCTAACATCATCCCAACCATAATTGGAAGCATATTCTTTTTAATCATTTTTCTTTGCTTATATAAAGGTACCGCAAGAGCGACTGTCGCAGGCCCAAGCAAGTACGTCATGATTTCCTTTGCTAGATGGTACTCTTCATAGGAAATGCCACCAATGACGAAGACAGCAATAATAACGATCGTACAAAATAAAATCGGCATGGTAAATATAGAGGGTCTTTTTTTAAATACCCATAAAGAAAGGATGTAGACACTAATCGTTAACATCATACTAAATAATGTGATTCCAATACTCACGTTGGCACCATCTTTCTATTTACTCATCAATCTCTGTGAAACCCGACCTGTAATGGCTCCTCCTAAAATAGCACTTCCGATTAAGATAACAAACAAGAGGAATCCATGGTGTTGGAAAGTCGAACCGAGCGTCATCATTCCTACTGTGATCGGAATAAAGAAAAAAACGAGATGCTTTAATAAAAATGATGCAGCTCTCTCAATCCATTTGAGCTTTATGACCCCCGTTATTAATGAAATAAATAAGATAATCATTCCCAGTACATTACCGGGAATGGGAATATGTAGATACTGCACAATAATCGAGCCGACTTGATAGATCAGCCAAAGCATACCTAATTGCAATAAAAATATAAGAACCCTCTTTATTCTCAGTTCAACCGGCCCCCCATTTATATGTATTTCAATTTTGTTCTCGTACATATCTTACTATAAGTAATACGGTAATGAAAATTGAACCGCGGCATTTGTATTTCTTTAATAGAAATGCATTTACATGAATGAATTTCATAATTGCCAAAATCAGCAACATCGGTACAGTATGTAGTTAAGAACGGTTCGTCGCAACTATATGCTGTATCGATGTTGCACTAAACGGGTATTATGAAATTCATTTACATATGACCAATAAAGGGTTATAATTATGCTAATTTTCTATTAAATTAAGGAAGGGGTAGATGATCATGAAAGATGGATATTTTGGGGAATTTGGTGGTAGTTTTGTTCCACCTGAACTACAAGAAGTTATGGATCACATTGCCCATCAATTTGAGGAATGTAAAAATGACCCTTCTTTTGTAGATGAATATCACTATTATCTAAAAGAGTATGTTGGGAGAGAAAGTCCACTCACTTTCGCCGAAAACCTAACCAAATCGGTTGGTGGTGCAAAAATATATTTAAAACGTGAAGATTTGAATCATACTGGGGCCCATAAGATTAATAATGTCATTGGCCAAATCTTATTTGCGAATCGGATGGGTGCCAAGCGAATTATTGCAGAAACAGGTGCTGGTCAACATGGAGTTGCTACGGCAACAGCTTGTGCCATGTTTGAAATTGAATGCGTCATTTATATGGGGGAGGAAGATATCCGACGACAAGCATTGAACGTCTTTCGGATGGAACTTCTTGGGGCCAAAGTTGTACCGGTTACAAATGGACAAGGTCGTTTAAAAGATGCGGTTGATGCGGCCTTAAATGATCTGATTGAGAATCATCAGCAGACATATTATCTTCTTGGATCAGCCGTCGGACCTCATCCTTATCCATCAATTGTCAGGTTTTTTCAATCCGTTATTAGTGAGGAGTCTAAACGCCAAATTATTGAAAAAGAAGGTAAGTTACCAACCGCAGTCATTGCCTGTGTTGGTGGAGGAAGTAATGCGATAGGAGCATTTGCCCATTATATTGCGAATGAAGAAGTGCAATTGATTGGTGCAGAGCCGTTGGAAGCTGCCTCTTTATCTAAGGGAGTTCCTGCCGTTTTACACGGATTTAAATGCCATACATTATTAGATGAACAAGGCGAACCAGGTGCAACACATTCGATTGCAGCTGGTCTCGATTATCCAGGTGTTGGCCCGGAACATAGTTATTTAAAAACAACGAATCGTGCTCAATACCATGCCGTTTCAGGTTCAGAAGCACTGGAAGCATTCCAAGTCCTTTCAGAAACAGAAGGCATTATTCCCGCTCTTGAAAGTGCCCATGCCATTTCTTATGCCATGAAATATGCGGCTACTTTAAATCATGATGACATTGTTATCATCAATTTATCTGGACGTGGGGACAAAGATGTTGAACAAGTTTTTGATATGCTCAAGAAATAACGATCTTTGATTTCATATAAAAAAACTACCATTGTGGGGTCGCCACCCTTTTCATGGTAGTTTTTTCATATGATCATTTCCGTTTATGATAAGTGCTTTTAGTACACACTAATGATCAACTAGATCAGGCTAGTTAAGTTCACTTATGAAGAACAAGGATGTGATAAAAGATGAATATGTACCTTGAATTACTCACAACAAATGAACCACTATTCAATGCATTTGCTACGGCCTATCCAATTGTTTTCTTACTCGCGATTTTGTCACTTGGATTTTCGGCCATCTTACGTTCGAAGCGTGTCTTTTTCATACAAGCTATACTATTTTTGGCCATGTTTGTGTTCGATAAAATGATGATCGATCTCCTATACCTTCCACTAGCGATCGTCCAAATTGTCTTTACTGTCTTCCTCATTTATCGAACAATTAAAGCAGTTCATTATGACTACTTTCTTATTATGGAAAAGACGAATCAAATCGAACGTCAGATCACGAAAGATAAGGCAGATGGTACCAGATCATCATTCTTTTAAACAATCTTACGGAAACAGACTGATCATCAAGCAGAGGGTTGATTCGGATGACCGATCAAACCCTCTGTTTTTTGTTTTATATGGTGGAAATAATTTCATAATTGCCAAAAACAGCAACATCGATACGGCATGTAGTTAAGAATGGTTCAACGAAACTATATGTTGTATCGGTGTTGCACTAAACCGGTATTATGAAATTCATTAGGTGGAAAGAATTATCCTTTATCTTCTTCAATTTCATTGATAAAAACCGATCGCATTAAGAATGACAACTCCAATAATCGTGACACTTATCCCAGTTAAAAAAGTTAATCCGCCTGTTTTAACTTTTTTTGTATCAAACCATACAACCGAATGCATTTCATAATTGCCAAAATCGGCAACATCGATACAGTATGTAGTTAAGAACGGATCAACGAAACTATATGTTGTAGCGGTGTTGCACTAAACCGGTATTATGAAATTCATTAAACCAACGTCAGTATAATTGAAAACAACACTCCAAAGAATACTGAAGAATAAGGATTTGTAGGTGTAATCCAATCGTACCAGTTTAAAAACTCCACGGTATCACTCCTTTTTAAATTAAAGTTACTTCGCTATTTTTTCTATCTAACAGAGGATACTAGAGCACGATGTGAGTTAGTATCCTCTGTAACAGGCTTTTTATAGTGTTTCCCCACGATAACCGAACGACTTAACGAATGATCTATATCTTTTATTCATCGTATTCAGCACAAGCACTCATCACGAGGGTGAATAAGCTCGAACATATGTGGGATTAGCTGTAATATAGAGTCCACTCTTCAATTGATACATGGACCCTCCACCGACTTTAAATTTATCTTTACGAATCGTAAACACATCATGCTTATTTACAATGACTGCCCGATCATCCCAATTTGCTGTATGATAGGTCCACAATGAATCTACGAGTATTTCTAGATATTTTTTTGTTCCTCCATCCTCCCCACCACCTGATTTTTTCTTTAAATTAAACGCTTTTGCTAAGCCATTCGTATATCCACGTGCTACAGCCTTAATCCATGAAGACTGCTTCATTTTTGCAGCGTCAGTAGCATGATCAATGAATCCATTTTCACCGAGCATTGCTGACATATTGCTTTCACGTAACACATGAAAATTCGCCTTTTTCTTGCCACGGTTTGGCAGATCATTCAATTTAATAACTTCTGCATGAATGTCATTCCGTAAGCGTGCTGTATCGGATTGATCTGATAAGTTTTGATGAATATAATCTTCATATCCCGTACCCCCACCTGCATTAATATGGATACTTAGGAAGTAATGTGCCCCCCATGCATTCGCTTCATTTGTCCGTGCCGTCAAGCTAACAGTCTGATCTCCTGTACGGCTTCGTTTTACCGATACATCTTGATATTCTTGCAAATATTCGTGAATTTGATTAGAAATTTTCAGTGTAACATCCTTCTCTTTCAACCCATTCGCTTGTGCTCCTGGGTCATTTCCACCATGTCCCGGATCAATATAAATGTTAACCATTTTTTTCCTCCTCTAGCTTATTTTCGAACCTTTTTATCAATCACATGCTTACTTGCTGAATATAGCCCACTGGCCGATAGTCCCAGCACCAATCCAACCATAACTCCGCCTTTTAAATCTACAGGATGAACATAAAAAACACCTGCGGCTATCCCAAATAGTAAAGCTACAATAGGCAGCCATTTCTTTGGTAAGCCAACTTCCTTTAGAAGTTCTACGAGAGCAACGATCAGTGCAATCAAGGCGAAGTCATATACTTCTATCATTTTTTCCACCTCCTTGGAGTAGTTTATGTCTTACTTGTCCTCCCAGTAACGGTATGAATCCCCTACTTGTCCAAAATGAAAAAAATGACTATCCGATCAAAAGGTGATTGGCATCCTCGCCTTGATTCACTTTTATTGAACATCATAGCTTATCCATCCGTGTTAAGATGAAAACGAATAATAAAAAACGTAACGAGTATCCACTCCTTTAGAAGATGAGTTTTACACGCTACGTTTAGGGATAAAGCTAGATTGTTTGCTAATTTCATTTCCAGAGTTCATTTTTTAACGATGACATGGATTCCGTAAAGGCCTCCCCATTTTGGCTAAGCCTTTACGTTAATTTCTATTTCTATCAAAAATTCCGAATTTCTTATATTTTAATTATAATCCTATCATTGCTTCATTCTCTTCCTTGTAAAACTAACGTATAACGCTAGCCCACTTATCATGAGAAGAAGACCAATTCCAATCATATTAAAATGATCTGTCGCCGTGTCAGGTAGTTTTCCGCCTGAACTGGCTTTTTCTTTCGTGTGCACGGGTCCTGAAGCATTTTTCTCACCAACATATTTTTCTTCCTGATTAGACATGCCTGCTCCTATATTCTTTCCTGATTTCTCCTCAACATTTTCATCTATATTTCCTACTGTATTTCTCTCCTTTTCTCCTTCTTTCTCTAACTCTGCATCTGCATTAGGATTATTAGGAGACTTGATTAACAGAGCAGCTTGAATCATTTTTTCATTCGTGATGGTTCGTTGTATTTCTTCTCCATCATTTATAATTTCAAATGCATGTACACTGTTATCCAAATGATAGCCCTGTCGTGCTTTTGTTTCTTGAAGCGAATAGGTCCCATATGTCAACCCCTTCACCAATATGACACCGCTTTCATTTGTTATCTCCGTTGCTACAATCTCTCCAGATTCATTAGATACTGTGAATTCTACGCCTTGCAAGGGTTCTCCAGTTTCCAAATCTGTTTTCGTTATTTCAAGTGTTCCTTCAATTAGGCGATTATCCATCTCTGCTTTTATAACATCACCGTCTTCCTTAATCTCAAATGGATACGGGTTTGCATCGATTACATAACCTACTGGTGCTTCGATTTCTTCATACGTATATTTTCCATACGGTAAGTCAGAAAATCGGGCGAGACCATTTATATCTGTCTTCCCTTCGACAATGACATCTCCTGCTTCATCTTTTATTTGAAATGTCGTATCTGGCAAAGGTTCATCATTAACAACATCTGTCTTCAGTATTTCTAATGTTCCTTTGACACGTCGATTTTCTATCGTGATTTCCGCATTCTCATCCACCAATTCAACATCTATTTCATTTCCTTCTTCTGTGATTGTGTACCCTTCTGGTAATCCCGTTTCAATGATCGTATATTGCCCACGTTGTAGATTAGAAAAGATTAACTTTCCATCCTCAGCAAGTTCTTCTGCTATTTCCTCCCCAGCAGAATCAAGGAGTAAAAATGTGGCACCATCAAGTGGTACATTGTTTTCATCGACCTTCATAATAATAATATCAAATAATGGCTCGGTAACCTCAAACTCCATATGATCACGTGCTGTATTCAGTTCGTCCCCAATCCACAATATTCGTTGTAGATCCTTACCACCTCTGCCTATTTCACAATCCATCGGAATATATTTATGAATATTTGCATATGAAACTTCCCCTATGATGCTCAATTTAATCGCTTGATCTTCAAGAACATCTTGTTTATCGATTCTTAGCTTAAATTCATTGCCTGCTAGTACATAAACTTCTTCTACGATATTGCCCTCGGTATCAACAAAATACGCCTTACCTAACTCACTTCGATCAATAGAAAGCTTTCCCTTTTCGTTCGAGTGCTCAATACTGATTTTATCCGTTTCATAGAATGTTCCTTTATCTACAAATTCATTATCATCTTCGGAATGAATGGTCACGTCGATCGTTTCTTCTCCCGGGACAGAGAGTAAATTGCTTTCAATGTATGATACATTCTGTTTAATAATATTCAACATTTCCGAAGAATGCTTTACCTCTTCATATTTTCCATCATGCTCAACAAGCGAATCAAGCGTTAAATATTGGCTGTTCAAATCTTCACTTAAAATATAGGTGGTTATTTGAGTCACATAATATCGCTGATTATCTGTTAGCTTCTTATTATTGATTGTATATTCACCAGTGATATCTTGAGTTCCACCAAAGCCAAACACAATAGCTGAATACTCCTTACTCGTAATTTCTTCATTTGATTTAATATATTCATTTCCCGAGAAGTCTGGACTTTCTAAATCCCAATTTAAGCAATACGCTAAATTATTGTTTTCATCTGTCTTATATCGTGATACTAATAATCGGTCTTCTATTATTGAATCTACCCATCCAAGATATTTTGTTCCTTCAAAGTATGGAATATTCCCTTTGTAAATTAAATTCCCTCTATCTTCTGACTTAAAAACCTTCGATGACTCGCTTGCTTCTACAACTGTTAATGGTATCGTCAATGCGAAGATAGCTAGAAATGTAAGTACAATGCTTAGTCTTTTCATATTCCTCTTCCCCTCCAGTTAAAATAGTAATGGTAGTAAATCAATCTAGAAACCACGATTGAAGACGATCACCCCCCTTAACTAAAACTATGAAGAATAAATGGAAGTTCTAGGCTTGCTGGATCGATATTCACCTTCTAAAAAAGGTATATAACATCCTCTTACTCATTGAAGATTCAATCAATTTATTTGGAACATAATGGTAGACTACTCGATAATGCTTGTTATGTATATTCCAATCTTACTAATCTGACCGTTTATGTTAGCGCTTACAAAACAAAGTGAATATGTAACTAAAAAATCTCCTTTTCCTCATCCAACATAATAGTTTTCTTATCTATTGGGTTATTGAATGAAATTCATAAATTATGTCATTATATTGAATTATTTAACAGTAAAAGCGCTAGATTTACCCTATATAAATAAAATGATCCAGGCTGTACCTCATCTTTATTATAGTTTATCTGAATGAATTGCATAATTGCCAAAATCAGCAATATCGATACAGTATGTAGTTAAGAACGGTTTAACGAAACTATATGTTGTATCGATGTGGCACTAAATCGGTATTATGAAATTCATTAATCTATTATTATTTTTGTATATAAGAACTATTACATTTGATTATACCCATTTTTTGTAAAAGTACAACAAGTATTTTCAAATAATAATTATAGGAAGTTAGCTATATCCACTCGTTTAAAACGGTATCCGGTTTTTTTTGGGGGGTGTGGATCAAATAACTGACACAGTCATCATTCGTAGGATAATAAATAAGCGAAGCAGACGGAAAAGTAGGGTCGCCAATATCCCCTTCCTGATAAGCATGAGGCTGCCTTTTAATCGTTCCTAATAAAGCACCTTTTCATAGCAGTGAAGGGGGACAATGGCATTTAACTGTGACTGCCCATTACAAATCATCTCTTTTTAAAGCTCCATATCTTCCGTAAACACATGTTTTATTTCTGATTAACGATCTTTCGTAAATGATGTTTCAATACTTTTCCACTACCATTCTTAGGTAGCTCATCTACAAATTCTACATAACGTGGCGCTTTAAATTTAGCTAGTTTCGAACGAGCATAGTCGATAAGATCATGTGCCTGAATATGGGAATGTTTTTCTCGTTTTACGACGACGGCAAGAGGTACTTCTCCCCACTTCTCGTGTGTCATAGCGACAATGGCAACTTCTTGTACAGCTGGATGATCATACAAAATACTCTCCACTTCTAAGGAAGAAATGTTCTCACCACCACTAATAATAATATCTTTTTTCCGATCCACAATGGATATGTTTTGATCAGGATATACGACTGCTAAATCCCCTGTATGAAGCCAGCCATTGCGAATCGTTTCATTCGTAGCAGCAGGGTTCTTCCAGTATCCTTTCATCACGCCAACACCTCTAACGATGATTTCCCCAACTGATTTTCCATCATGTCTCACTTCTTCCCCGTTTTCAAGCACGACCTTTACTTCCGAGCCTATTAATTCATAGCCTGTTTTCTCTTTTAAAGAAAGTTGTTCTTCATATGGAAGCTGTTGCTGTGTGACACGAACATCTGATGTGGTAATAAGCGGCGTCGTTTCCGTCATGCCATAGACCTGGATAAATGTCCAATTCAGTTCCTCTTCGACTCGTTTAATAAATGCCAATGGAGGTGCAGCACCCGCAACAAAAATGCGAAGTCCATGCTTTGTCTTTGGCACTTGGTTTTCTTTAGCATATTCTAATAAACTACTTAACACGGTTGGTGCCATATGCATCACGGTCACACCGTGCTTCTCAATCTTATCAAAAATCTGCCTTGGTCTGACTTTATCCAAACAAACATGGGTGGCACCATTTGCTGTATAATTAAATGGTGACCCCCACCCGTTCACATGAAACATTGGTAAAACATGCAATAACACATCTTTGTCTGATACTTGTAAATGATGCATACTGCTCATCGCATGAAGGTAATTATTCCGATGTGTCAACATGACTCCCTTAGGATCACCCGTTGTTCCACTTGTATATAACAATGTCGCTAGGTCGTTTTCATCAATATGGTAATAGTCGATGTCATCCTCTGGTTGAGAAGCTAACATATCTTCATATAAAATAACTCCGTCTTTATCAAATTGTTCATTGGAAATAATTGTTTCCACTGTCATTAACTTATCTTTTACCGGTAAAATAGCATCACTGAAAGTTTTATCTATATAAAGCACCATGGATTCACTATGATTTAAAATATAAACATAATCTTCTGGCTCTAATCGCGTATTCATGGGAACAAATACAGCACCAAGTTGCAAGACACCATAAAACCCTTCCAACATTTCAGACGTATTCGCCGATAAAAATGCGACTCGATCCCCTTTTTTCACCCCGTGATCCTTTAAACTATGGGAAAGTTGATTCACTCTTGTCTGAAATTCCTTATATGTAAAATAGCCATCATCCTTGATAACAGCAGTCTTATCACCATATAACTTCGTAGCCCTTGTTAAAAACTGTGGTAATAATAATGGAAAATTCATGATAAACTCCTCCTTACAAATGGATTCCCGATGTTTTTATATCAACTAACAATTTCTATTTATTATTAATGAATTTCATAATACCGGTTTAGTGCAACATCGCTACAACATATAGTTTCGTTGATCCGTTCTTAACTACATACTGTATCGATGTTGCCGATTTTGGCAATTATGAAATTCATTCATTATTATTTCTTTAATATAGTATAGTGAACTCGGCCTGATTTTTCTAGCGCTCTCAATAAAGTTAATCT
>Ga0209487_1004983_pt1 | contig 10041 bp, 8 predicted proteins | sample Poulit2012_FD_187524 | JGI IMG/M metagenome (GOLD analysis project Ga0209487, IMG submission 187524) | Agricultural soil microbial communities from Georgia to study Nitrogen management - Poultry litter 2012 (SPAdes) (version 2) | ecosystem: Environmental > Terrestrial > Soil > Agricultural land...
AGACCTTGCCACCCTGATCCGTTACACTCAACCCCATATCTCCTACTGACCAGTAGAGCCGGCCGTCAGGCCCTATTTTGAGGCCTGAGACCCCGTGGCCTGCAAAAATAAACTGCACACCGAATCCGTGTGCAAGAGACTCTTTCTCATCCGCATATCCGTCGCCATCGTTGTCACGCAGACGCCACAAATCGGGTGAAACCCCTAAAAAAAGATCCCCTTCATGGTAGAGAACTCCATTGGCCACATCGGTCACCTCCTCATGAAAATCATGAATAAAGAGTTGCGATCGATTCGCATGACCGCTGCCCGACTCATCTTCAAGCATAAAGACAGACTCCTTGTGTGTTGTGAGATCCTGCCAGTCGTGCACACCGTCTTCATTAAAATCATCCAGCCATTCACCGGTCTGTTCACTTCGTTCGGGAGACATCTCCCGGTACAGAAAATTTCGGCGGTCTTCCAGAGTCTCAAATGTGATCGATTCAACCATCCAATCTCTGTGTCGGCGGATATCAAGATCCACCGACCTTCGTCGCTCGGTACTGGTAACCCATGCACGTCCCTGATCATCCATATACAGAGCCACCGGATCACTCAGAAGTTCTTCAGAAGCCCAAAGGTGAGCCGTCAATCCGTCTGCCAATGTAAAAGAGAGCTCGTCCAACAGTTCCTGATTTCTCTGTTCCGCCTGCTCAGGAGAGATTTCATACTCAACGATATCCGGTTTTTCGACCACTCCGGTACATCCCCATACCCCGATAAAGATAACAGCGAGAAGGAAAATTGTATATACACGATTTGCCGTACGGTTTTTAACTATCCGTTCTTTCACCAAAGATTTGTTAACCATCCGCTCTTTCACTACACTTTTTTTCGTCATTTCGGAATCAACTGCATCCACTCCGTTGTCCATTGGCTCCGGGTATCTCAACCAGCCCTCATCACACATCTGCATTCTACCCTCCAGCTGACTTGCACCATTCAACTGCCCTCGACCGTCCAACTGCTTGTACATCATCTATCTACTGCCCAAATAAATCCATTAGCTATCATATTCAGGAACTCTTCCCGCTCGAAAATCTCATTATTATGCCCGAGTGTAGTGGCAAACACTTTGACGCCTTCATTCTCGTGGGTCCATGCCACAGGATGATATTCACCTGTCTCTTCGCCCCATGCTCTTGCCAGCGGAGTAATTTCGCCCCAGAGCTCTTCAACTACGTAGATCTCATCGTCAGGGGTGATCCACTTTTCGGGTGAGCCCTGCATGATAGGATGTTCCGGGGCAATATTTTCCACCTCTGATGGGCGTTGACCCTCATGCCACATCGATTGAACACCTGTAAAACCAAACCAGGGATCTGCCGGTTCGGCGTACCGATAGCTGTGCACTGCAGCGTGTATCAATAATGCCGGGGTTCCTTTGTGATGCTCCACCAAATGAGCCACATACCCGGGATCTGTAACACGACCGAAGCCTGTATTATGAACAATTATATCGTACCCTTCCGTCCAGTTCGGCTGTTGCAACACTGAGACGTGATGATCCGGCTGGGTATCGCCTTCGTGAATGATCGTCCACTCAATCACACGCTCACCCATTCGCTCATTGATACCATCGATAAGCAGTCTTTCCTGAGTTACATAGTCGTGCCATCCTCCCCCTGTAATCAGCAGCGCACGAACGGGCTGGCTGGCATCGCGGGTACATGAAGTCAATATTGTGAGAAGAAACATCAATCCTGCAAACAGGAGATAAGAAAAGCTATTTTTTGCAACTGCCATGGGGATGGTTCAATTATGTAATCAGATTGAACCTAAATAAACGAAAATTCCGCTTATTTGCCCATTACAATTTATTTGGAGATCTCCTTTTCCAGTAGTCCTTTCAATCGTTCAAGGATCACTGGCTCTTCATTAGCTATATTCCGGGTCTCTGCCGGATCCACTTTCAAATTATAGAGCTGATCTTCAGGATAGAAACCTGTATAAATATCCGTTCCCCAAGGCACCTGCTCTGGCCCATCATGAGGACGAATATATTTATATCCATCTTGATCTACGTAGGAGAGTACATTTTGAATGGCCTGGAGTACAACACCGTCTCTGCCGCTGGGGTCATCCCCCATAAGTGCCGGCCAGTGATTCTGACTGTCAACGGCATCTTCTTCGTTAAACTCTTGCCGATGCCACGCAGCAAACGAAGCCAGGAAGTCAACTTGACTGATCAGCGCTTGAGATTCCCTTCCCGGTACGATCACCCCTGGCCACCACGCGATGAGCGGGACTCTTGTACCCGCTTCAAAAGCACTGTATTTACCACCGCTGCGTCCGCCAAAGGGGTCGTGATCACCAATTTTTTCATTGGCGTCATCCTCATATCCGTCATCCAGAACCGGTCCGTTATCAGACGTAAAGAGAATCAGGGTTTGGTCCTGCAGCCCTCTCTCCTCAAGAGCCGCCATCAACGCACCTACTTGCCAGTCGAGCTGCGCCATCATATCTCCGCGCGGACCAAAGGGTGTAACACCCTCAAAACGTTCGTGTACAATCCGGGGCACATGAATATCGACCGGGTTGTAGTAAATAAAGAAGGGGTTGTCAGGATCGTCATCCATAAAATCGATCGCTTTATCCACCAGGATATCGGCAATATCCTCATCCCTCCAAAGAGCCGATTCCCCACCTTTCATATAACCGATCCGGCTGATCCCGTTGGTGATAGTCATGTCATGTCCGTGAGAGTAGGGCATCTTCAGCAGATCCGGATTATTTCGTCCTGTCGGGCGGTCACTTATGTTTTCACTATAGCTGAGTTCAATTGGATCATCTGGATCCAGATTTACCACATGGTGATTCTCTACAAAAACGGTGGGCACACGATCGTTGGTTGCGGGAATGAGCCAGGCATAGTCGAATCCAATCTCAAGTGGACCGGGAGTGATTTTGGAATTGTAATCCGTTCCTTCAGCTCCGCCAAGACCAAGGTGCCACTTCCCAATCACGGATGTCCGGTAACCCGCACGCTGCATCACCAGCGGCCAGGTATCGCGACCGGGCTCGATAAGTGATGGAGCAACACCACTGGCTACACCCGTTCCCTGTTTTCTCCAGGGATATTCACCCGTTAGCAGGGAATATCGACTGGGTGTGCAGGTAGCAGATGTGGCATAGGCGCTGGAAAACATCAGCCCCTCTTCGGCCAGTCTGTCAATATGTGGGGTTTCGATATTTCCTCCATACGCGCCAACATCCCCATAACCCACATCATCTGTGTAGATAATGATCACATTCGGAGTGCGCGCATCTGAGGAGTGGGTGTCTTCAGGAGGCCCCTGTTCATTGGAGGAGCAGGAGATGAGTAGAAGGGTGAGAGCTGCCAGAAAAGCCGTACTTGTATGTAGAAATCGAAAATTAATGCGCATTTTAAGCATGGTTTAATTTATAACTCTGAAATTTTTATCAGGATCGTTCCAATCTTTTAATTGTATACAAAAAGTGTAATTAGTTATCTGAAGTACCAGTCATCAATCCGTTATGGCTCAATATCTGGTGGAGACGGTATGTATACAACAGTATTCATAACATTATAGCCCCCTCATATTCAGGATTTTCTTTCGGTAACTTGGCATCCATATCCCTCAATTTTTCAAGAAGAAGTGCATTCAGGTCGTTTACCTTGTCAGGCATTTCATCAGCCAGGTTGTTCTGTTCGCCGATGTCTTCACGTAGATTATATAGCTCAAAGCCTGGACCTTCCCACCATCGAATCAATTTCCAGTTTCCACTTCTGATGATACTGTATGGACGAATGGTCAATCCAACTCTGTAATGCGGAAAGTGCCAGATCAACTCTTCACGATCCAGAGGCCCTGCAACATCAGTTGTTATATGACTCAACAAAGATAGACCGTCGATCTGTCTGTCAGGCGGCATCTGTGCACCAGCAGCTTCTATGATGGTTGGCATAAGATCGATACTCAAGACCGGCTGATATGAAACCTGAGCCGGCTCTACTTGTTGCGGCCAACTTATAATCAGAGGAACCCTGATCCCACCTTCATAGGGATACCCCTTTCCCGAACGTAACGGTGCATTATCGGTATATCGATCTCCATTTTGATCTATCAGACCTCCATTATCCGAGGTGAAAATGATCAGTGTATGATCGATAAGCTCCAGATTTTTCAATTCATGAACGATCCTGCCTACCGCCTGATCTACACTATAAACCATAGCTGCATATTCAGAATCTTTCTGATTGGTTGTTGGCTTTGCTTCAAACCGTGCGATAAGTTCCTGCTTTGCCTGGATGGGTGTGTGTACGGCATAATGAGCCAAGTGGAGAAAAAACGGGCTATCCTGGTGATCCCGAATAAATTTTATCGCTTCATCTGCTTCACGATCAGTTAAATACTCTCCTTCTTCCCGCGACTGAAGATTTTCAATATACCCTTGTGATTCATTGTAATACGGATCAAAAAATGAGGGTGGCTGACCAAAGTCCGTACCTCCAATATTGATATCGAAGCCCTGCGTCTCTGGGTACCAATCTTCTGTACCCAGATGCCATTTCCCAATATGAGCCGAAGTATATCCCGCCTCTTTCAGCACCTCTGCAACAGTAACCTCATCGTGCTCCATCCATAATGGATTGGGCGGTGTCTGCAACTTCTTGTCGGGTTCGACTACATATTCGGTCGGGTTCCTTCTGTCCTCTGGAATCGTCCCTTCCTGGAACTCGGATCGTATCCAATCAGTGATTCCAATACGAGCCGGATATCTGCCCGTCATAATGGCTGAACGTGTTGGAGAACAGACCGAAGCTGCTGCATAGGCATCCGTAAAGCGAATACCGGCTGATGCGAGCCCATCAATGTGAGGAGTTTCATAATAGGTACTCCCTTGCACCGATAGATCCGCCCACCCCAGATCATCGATGTTTATGAGTATCACATTTACGAGTTTATCAGAACTGGAATCGTTAGCACATCCAAAAGCAGTAAGGAGTGCTAGGCAGAATAGAGTAATATACCGGATCATAGTCAGTAACTTCGTTGCATCAAATTAAATTTATGATACTCTTCATTTGGCATGGGTGCAAGGAAGGGGTATGAACTATTTTACGGTACCTTCGCATCACCCGAACCGAACGCAGATCGGTATAGGGTCAAGAAACAGAGTATGGATTATCTCATGGCACCTTACCATTCCGAAGAACGTGCCCATCAATAGAATAAATTTCCCGCAATCCGTCATCACTATATGCGTTTGTGGATGTCAATGCAGTTATCGTCGAATCATTTTTAACAAACAGTGAGTTCCAGAGAGCTGATTTTGATGCATCGACACTAAACGGTTCTGTTACCTTTGAAAAATTTTGAGCATTTTGATCGCCAATTGCAACTGCCATGGTTGATTGAGCCCAACCCCCACCGCGGTCTCTTGTTGTTTGAAAAGATAAAACTGTTTCACCACTTGGCAGCTGAACCAGATAAGGTGCGCCGCCATATTCATGGACTTCTAACTGATCACCCTCACTTAACGCTCTCCATCGTTGGGTAGAGTGTCCCTCAATGTAGGTATCACCCAGGTGATCCACCGATGGGAAGCTAATGATTGCAGGCTTGAACTCGCTGCTCTGCATGCCGTTATCTTCAATCGCAATAGCAACTTTTCCACTTCCTTGTAAGATCAATGGAACCGGCATCCCATCTCTGAAGCCCTCTCTGTAACTAATCCTGACCGGGCTTGACCAACTCTCCCCATTATCAGATGAACGTACCAGGCTGATCTCCTGATCATGACTCTCCGAGTAGGGGTGTTCATTCGCGAAAAAAAGTAGAATTTCGTCGTCATGCTGCATCATAAACGGTTCCCAAACTCCCCTTGTCCACTCAAATCCACCCTCATAAACCGTTACCGGATCCGACCAGGTGTCACCCCCATCCAGGCTCTTTATCGTTTTAATGCCAAAAAGCAGTTGTTCATTATCGTTATCCTGAGGCGGACGGGTATTATATGCCAGCAGTAAATCTCCATTTTGCAGCTCTATGATATCAGGTACGGTTGCCTGAACATTACCATTTGGCGGAACAAGGGTTTCTGGCTGCAACCAGGTCGTACCGTGATCTGTGCTTCGGGTCAGCAAAATAGCGCCTTCACTTTCAAATATGGTAAATAAATCACCCCCGGTTGGGGATATCATTCTGGGATAAAACGATTGAGTGTCACCATAAATCCTCGTTAAAGTGGTATAATCCCAAACAATTTGAATGTCATCCGCTGTTTGAGAGAGCTCCCCCATCTTATTATTTAATTCGGAATTTGAACATGATATAGTGCTTCCGAAAACGAGGAGAAGTATAGTGATGTAATTCAGATAATCGATGGTACGTGATGCTGACAAATGCATTTACACTAATCCAAATACTTTATTTATCAATAACCCTTGTCCGACAAAGGTAAGAGTTTTCTCTACTTTCTAATGGGCAAGTTCCAGAGATACGTACAGCTCGATTATTTAGGGGGCTTTGTAAAACCGTTATTTTGCCCGCTTTCTTCCTTATCGCAATCATAAAATCCTCGAATAGGAAACTATGCTCCGGTTTTATGAGTTGCTCTGGCGTCGAAATCAACCAAAATTCCTGGTTTTTCAAAGCTCCCATTTATTGAAATATTTTTGTTTGGAAGATTTAACGGACGGCAAATCAGAAATAGCTCTTGCTACCTTCACGGGTCGATCCGATTCAATGATATCAATTCCATGTTTAACAAGCCTTTGGTACGCCTGCAATCTTTCAGCCTCAGTTTCCAGGTGATCATGGGATGGAGCTGATCCAATCATGATCATCACCCCTTTATTATGCAGTTTATCATATAATTCCTGCTTTTGCTCCTCAATACGAGGCCCCACATAAGCGATCATCTGACCCCATGGAATCCCCTCTGCATCATAATCATCAAATTCCTCCATCGTTCTCACAAATGCTGAGAACATAATATTCGGAAGTCTATCCAAATAAAACCGGGCTTGTTCTGCTGAGTGTACTGTAACCATAACATGTGCTTCTGCATCCATTTTGCGAATGATCTCTGCCGTCATTTCGAGAGGCACATCTTTCCGATCCAAATTTATAATGGTTTTGCCACGACTCCATTCAATGACCTCAGCCAGAGAAGGTATTCTGTTTTCGGTTTCATTACCTAAATGATCGACCAGCCTAAATTCCTGTAATTCTTCCCAAGTATAATCGGATACATTGCCCGTGCCATTTGTTGTTCGATCAAGTGTTTCGTCATGCATTAAAACGATGATATTGTCTTGCGTAATTCTCGGATCAACTTCAAAAAATGCATGTGTATAGCCCAATGTATTCTCCAATGCAGCGATACTGTTTTCTGGATATCCTTCAACAATCCCACCTCGATGGCCACTTACCAGTGGAATATCATTACCGGTATATCTAAAAAACTCGTGGAGGTCTTCAGCGGAATGAATATGTACAGTCTGCAATTTCTCCTGAGCGGTAACTGATTGGAAGGGTAAAACAGCACTTGTTACCGGAAGAATTGTTAGAAAAAGCACTCTGGTTAAGAGTTTTGTTGCAATGTTCATGATGATGTCTTTCGGTATATGTAAAGAAAATAGCGTTTTGTTTACATATCTAATTAGTCTCTCTATGTTAAACCATTCTACTGGCTGATAGTATCTTTCTCTTTATTGAATAGTCGTTGATCCAGAGAGTATTTTCCGGGACCACTCAAGAAAAGAGTAATCCATGCCACCAAAAAGAACAGCGGAAGTTCTTTGCTACTGAACGGGTCGTCTGCATGAGCGATAAAAGTAATAACAACCATATTGATTATTAATGCAATCAGAGCCGGACGCGTCCATAGCCCAATGATTACAAACGCGGCGCAGAAAACTTCAGCAAAGATCACCAAAATAAGGGATAACTCTGGGCCAAGACCAATTGGATCAGCAAATCCAAAATTCCCATCAAGAACCCGCAACAGTTTGGGGATTCCATGTGTAAGCAATAATCCCCCTGCACCTATTCGAAGAATAAGAATAGAAAGTTGAGAACTTACATTTGTGTCAGATCGTGTGGACATTAACTTGTTGAACATAGAGTATTATAATTCGTATTCGTAATTACCGGTTCAAATTATTTTAACAAACTCGATCTACTCACAACCGGTAGTTATAATAACCAAACGAGATTTCGTTCTTTAGGGTATGTTTATTTCATTAGTTTTGCAAGCATCGTATTGAAAGTTAACAAAGACTAAACAATTAGATAGACTTTCTATAGGTCAAAATGATCCTGTAAAATTATCACATCCCCTGATCAGGTAAAACAGCATCATGAATAGCTGGTTTCTGATCCAGTATATTCTGATATATTCTGAAGTTTTTGCCGAATCTGTAGTTCTTCTTCATCCTTAGCTTTGGTAACCTGCCACAATACAAATTCATCGAAACCAAAATGATAGGGGCGATTTACATCATCCCAACCTTTTACTTTTTGATTGTAGATACCATTAAGTTGCCATTTCCCTGCTATCAGTGTATGATACCCTGCATCCTGAAGAAGATTACCAAAAGTTATTTCGGACGGATCCAAATAACCGAAGTCAGTATAGTTTCGATAATTGTGCTTACCAGTCATAATTTTAACGCGCGAGGGAGTACAAAGTGGTTGAGAAAACATATTGGTAAAGAGCACACCCTCGGCTGCCATTTTATCTAAATTCGGTGTCTCGTATACCGCACTGCCATAGACCCCCAGCGTTTCACGCCCCATATCATCAGCCATTATTAATACAATATTCGGGCCTTTTTCCTGCTGACCAAACAATTCTGAGTGAGACCCAAATAGTATTCCAAACATACCCAATATAAAGAGCGTGTATTTCATAATTATGATTTTATATAAAGAATACTTTGCAAAACCCATCCATATAGCCTGCCTGATGTAATCAGCCATCTTCAAACACTGTTTAAGGTGGGTGCATTGTAAAACCATTAATTAGATGGACTCTGAGGATAGCCGGTCGTGTAACGTTCGCCAACAATTTCAATTTTGGATAAATCTTCTGTGAGTCTTGCTAACTCCCCTGAGGTAAATTCATAGTCTGCCGACCACAGATTTTCCTGCAGGTGTGCCAATTTGGTTGTACCCACAACGGGAACAACAAATGGTTCCTGTGCCAATAACCATGCTAAAGCAGTCTGTGCTACAGTTAGCCCTCTTTGATCACCAAACTCTTTTAGAATATCTATTATGCCCCAATTAGTAATGATGTTTTCAGGTTCATAACGTGGCAACGAAAATCTGTTATCATTATCCGGATTGAATTTTGTCCGTTCATTAATATACCCTGTAATAAGACCACGACTCAACGGGCTATATGGAACAAAGCCAATCCCCAATTCTTCACACAGGCTTAAAACACCATTTTCCGGGTTACGAGTCATCACTGAGTATTCGCTTTGTAAAGCTGTTACAGCTTGTTCAGCGTGTGCTCTGTGGATGGCATCCAACCCATCTTTACTTGTGTTAAAATCCCGCTCACTTAAACCAAAATACCTCACTGCAATAAGGTCTTTTACCGTTCCTGCAACATCTTCCATTGGTATGTTTGGGTCAATACGGTGTTGATATAACAGATCTATGTAGTCTGTTCTTAGGCTTTTTAATGAATTTTCGACTACTTGTCTAATACGACCAGGGCTGCTGTCTAGACCGAGTTCCGGCCTCCCTTCTTTGAAACCGAATTTTGGAGTTGCCCCGTTATAGTGGACATTCTTATACTTGAGAAAAAGGAGGTCCCTTATGTCACGAACACGATTACCCTATCCGAAAGAATTTCGCCAAAAAATCATTGAATTAGCTCGTAGCGGGCGTTCTGTTGTTGAGCTTGCCAAGGAGTTTGAACCGTCCGAACAAACGATCCGTAATTGGATTCGACAAGCGGACATTGATGGCGGGCATCGCCACGATGGGGCGAGCAGTGAGGAAAAACAAGAAT
>Ga0209487_1004984_pt1 | contig 10039 bp, 9 predicted proteins | sample Poulit2012_FD_187524 | JGI IMG/M metagenome (GOLD analysis project Ga0209487, IMG submission 187524) | Agricultural soil microbial communities from Georgia to study Nitrogen management - Poultry litter 2012 (SPAdes) (version 2) | ecosystem: Environmental > Terrestrial > Soil > Agricultural land...
CGTGCCTTGGGTGGTGCGCTATTCGTAATAGGTATGCTCTTGATGGCATATAACACCTTTATCACCATCGTGGGTCAGAAAAAGGTCAACCCTGTTGTACCGCTCCAGAACCCCGATGCCCTGGACCCTGCTAATGTTGGTCCCGCAGCGGTTACGGAATGAGGCATAGCATGTCAAAAAAGAAAAAGTTTTTTTCCCACGCGACCATTGAGACAAACGTAGGTTTGCTCATCATTTTAAGTATTTTGGTCATCTCTTTTGCTGGGTTGGTACAGATCGTACCGTTGTTCTTTCAGTACTCAACAACGACACCTACCGAGGGGGTAGAGCCATATAGCCCCCTCCAATTGGTTGGTCGTGATGTTTATATTCGCGAAGGGTGTGTGGGATGTCACTCGCAGCAGATTCGGATGTTGGAATCCGAGGTGCAGCGCTACGGCCCCTACTCGTTAGCGGGTGAGTCTGTTTATGACCACCCCTTCTTGTGGGGCTCCAAGCGTACCGGTCCAGATTTGGCCCGTGTAGGCGAGCGCTATACCGACGAGTGGCACCGCATTCACTTGCGTAACCCCCGTGATGTTGTACCCGAGTCCAATATGCCAGCTTATCCCTGGTTACAGCACAACACTGTCGAGGACTGGGACGTACAACGCCGCATGGAGGTCATGCGTACGCTCGGTGTGCCCTACACTGACGAGGAGATTGCGGAATCTCCTGAAGACTTGGTTGGTAAGACCGAAGAAGACGCCTTGGTTGCCTACTTACAAGGGCTAGGTGTTGGTGGTTGGGCTGCAGCAGCGGAGGCAGTCGCCGAAGGGAGACGCTAATGTGGTCTTTTCTTTATGCATTAGCCACCATTTTAAGCATGATTACCTTTTTTGGTATTGTTGCCTGGGCATGGTCGAGAGGCCGTGCCAAGGCCAACAAAGAGGCGGCTAGTCTGCCTTTTGACCTGCCTGACGAGGAAGACCAGGCAAACCAAAACCAAAAAAGAGAGGTAGGGGATTCCAATGAGTGATTTTTTTAGTGTGGGTTGGTCCATTTGGATCGCTTCAATAGCAATTTTAGGTATTATCTTTTGCCTTTGGCTGCTATTTAGCCAAAGAAACGAGCTGACAAAAGGCGAGGACCCAGAGAAGCCCATCGCCAATAAAGTCTGGGACGGTAACATCGTCGAGCTGGATAACTCGGCGCCACGCTGGTTTACGATCATGTATGTAGGCCTGTGTGTATTCGCGTTTGGTTATCTATTGCTCTATCCTGGCCTAGGTAGCTTTAAGGGCTTTCTGGACTGGACCGCTGCCAAGCAGGTACAAGAAGAGCAAAGAGAAATCAACGAGAGACTTGACCCCATTTACGCACGTTTTGCAGATATGGAGATCGAGGAAATCGCCGCTGATTCCGAGGCCATGACAGTTGGTCAGCGTTTGTTCTTGAATAACTGTGCTCAGTGTCACGGTTCGGATGCCAAAGGCAGCCCCAGCTTTCCCAATCTAGCCGATGATGCTTGGTTATGGGGGGGCGAGCCCGAGGACATTTTGACGACCATCACTAACGGCCGCAATGGGGTCATGACTGCACACGCAGATTTAATGACACCTAATGACGCATCGGATATCGCTCAGTATGTGCGCTCTTTGAATGGTTTGGCGCATGACTCGCTGCGCGTTAATGCCGGTGAGCGCATGTATCAGCAGTTCTGTGTGGCTTGTCACGGTGCGGATGCCCAGGGTAATCAGCAGTTGGGTGCGCCTAACTTGACCGATAACAATTGGTTGTATGACAGCTCTGAGGACAGCATCGTCGAGGGTATATTGCAAGGGCGTAACAATAAAATGCCGGCGCAAAAAGACATCCTGACACCCGAACAAATTCGCGTTTTAGCGGGCTGGGTATGGGGGTTGTCTAACGATCCGAAACAGGCGGCGAGTGCTGAGTAATATTGTATTGTTTTTAGTAGTTATAGAGGTATGGAATGAGTAGCGACTCTCCCGATGTTTCTCACTCTGAAGATAAAACAGAGCAAGCACCAAAATGGCAACCGCCGTTGATGAATCAAGCACAAGAAGAACGCGGAGATGCGCCTCATCCGTCAAACCCTGTGGCAGAGATTCGTGGCAAAATTTATCCACGCTCTGTCACAGGCACATTCGCCACTTGGCGCGTCATTTTTGTATATTTGACGCAGATTATTTTTTATGGTTTGCCTTGGCTGCAATGGAATGAACGCCAGGCGGTTCTGTTTGATTTAGGCGCTCGCAAGTTCTATCTGTTTGGGCTTGTCTTGTGGCCTCAGGACATTATTTATCTGACAGTTTTGCTGATTATTTCAGCATACGGTTTGTTCTTGTTTACTGCCATTGCAGGACGTTTATTCTGCGGTTATGCCTGCCCACAAACGGTGTACACAGAGATTTTCATGTGGGTCGAGCGCAAGGTAGAAGGTGATCGGGTAGCCCGTATCCGTTTGGACGAGCAGCCCATGAGTCTACGCAAGTTTCGTCTTAAATTTACCAAGCACTTCTTATGGCTTGCGATTGCTTTCTGGACAGGCTTTACCTTTATTGGTTATTTTGCCCCTATTCGTGAGTTGGGCCATCACCTTATTCACTTGACCCTGGGTCCATGGCAGTGGTTTTGGTTGATATTTTACTCCTTCGCTACCTGGGGTAATGCTGGTTTCTTGCGCGAGGCGGTTTGCAAATACATGTGTCCCTACGCGCGTTTCCAAAGTGTCATGGTGGATGATGACACAATGGTCGTTAGCTACGACTATGTACGTGGTGAACCTCGTGGTGGCCGTTCCCGCAAGATTGATCACAAAGAGGCTGGCTTGGGTGATTGTATTAATTGCACCCTTTGCGTACAGGTTTGTCCCACGGGTATCGATATTCGTGATGGTTTGCAGTACATGTGTATTGGCTGTGGTCACTGCGTCGATGTCTGTAATGAAGTGATGGAAAAAATGGGCTACGAGCCTAATCTGATTCGTTATACATCTGGACGAGCCATTACTGAGCGCTTAGATCAAAAGCAAGCTCGCAAACGAGTTTTCCGCCCTCGTGTACTGGTTTATACTGCGCTGTTAGTGATTATTATGGCAGTGTTCATAGGGTCGCTAGCGACTCGTAGTAGCCTCAAACTGGATGTGATCCGAGATCGCAGTAGCTTGGGTCGGGTTGTTGATGAGCAGACCATTGAAAACGTGTACCGCTTGCAGATTGCTAATACCCGCGAGGAATCCGTTGAGGTGGTTTTATCAGCCAGTGGTTTTGATGACATTGAAATTATCAATACCGATAACAACAGCAACAAGGTGATCCTTGAGCCTGCCAGCAACCAGTTGGTACCTATTGTTATCCGAACACCTTATGAGCCCGAGCTGGCGATGGGCATGCATCCGATCAAAATACAGATCAAGACTGATCCAGTGGTGGGTCGCTCTGAAAGCCGCGAAGAGCCGACTAATTTCTATATTCCCAATCACTAGATCATCTGTCATTAGCCGCCTGTGCATCGGGCGGCTATTAGCCCTTTAATAAAGATATTAATTTGATTAAACAAGGAGTCCTAATGGGTAAGTCCATGGAAGAACTCGATGCCAATCCAAATCCTTGGTACAAGGAGCCTTGGCCATGGATACTCATGTCTGGCCCGGCCATAGTAGCGGTGGCCTGTATCATTACGATTTATTTGGCTTTTTCCACGGGCGCTGATGAGGATATGGGCGGAGCAGTGCGGCGCGGATTGATTGTCGAGGTACTACAAGAGCGTTCTCCGGGCGATGCACCTGCTGCTATGGATGTTCCAGCCCTACAAGAGCAAGAGGCCAAGGAAAAATCTAGCGCGGTATCTGCACAGCCAAAAGCAGGGGAATAAGATTCTTAAAATTATTATTCGTTAATGTTGCCAGCTAGCATGAAAAGATGGCTCATATGACTTAAATAGCCCACCAACGGTGGGCTATTTTGTTGCGAGGAGTTATTTTAAATCAAAGCAGCTGCAAGTTAATTTCATTACTCTGTCAAGACATACTATGAGTGTCAGTCGTTACGGATAAAAAAATTGTGTCAGGAGTAAAAATGATTTGCACACGTAGCGAATACCGAAGAATTTGGTTGGGGTCGATACTTTGGCCGTCTTTTTTAGGCGCTATCGTCCTTTGTTTCATTGTTTTTTTGCTGATTGATCCCGCGGAGATAATGTTTCTAGGGCATGTTCAGCTAAGTCGCGCCGCGGCTTATACGTTGGGATTCTTTTTGTTTTGGTGTGTGGGTATAGTGATCAGCTACTTGACAGTAAAGATCACCCCTCCTCAGTATGAGGATGATTTTTAATTGTGGAGTTATTGGTTAGCCTGTTGTTCAGCAGCGCATTCAACGCCAGATAGCACACGTAATGTGTCCAAGTCTAAAAGCATTACCTCGCGTTGTTGTATTTTGAGCAGTCCTTCTCGGGCAAAACGGGAGAACAAACGACTCACTGTTTCCAGAGTTAGGCCTAAAAAGTTACCGATCTCTTCGCGGCTCATACGTAATATGAATTCGTACGGAGAATAGCCCAGGGCGGATAGTCGTTCGGACAAATTTAACAGAAAGGCGGCTAAACGCTGTTCACTGCGTAATGCCCCTAGTGTTTTCATGAGGTTATGAGAACGAGCTATTTCTTGGCTCATGAGGCGACGTAGCTGCGATTGCAAGACAGGCATTTCGGATGCCAAGCGATCGAAATCGTCCATGCGCATGACGCAGACCTCGCTGTCTTCTAATGCGATGGCATGAGAGCGATGGATATCTGCCTGCAGGCCATCGATGCCGGCGATTTCACCCGGGAGCAAAAAGCTCGTGATTTGGACCTGCCCAGATGCGTCCTCGAGCTGTGTTTTGAGACTGCCAGAGCGTAGCGCATAGATAGCCTCGGTGTCCTCGCCTAGACGAAAAAGGGTACTGCCTTTGGTCAGGCGAATGCGCTCTTGGACCAGAGCATCGAGCTGCTCGAGCTCGCTCATGTTTAGCCCAAATGATAGGCAAAACTCACTGAGCATGCACGTAGAGCAACGCACAGAGTCCGAGGTAACGGGAATTTTTTTATGCATGAATATATCTAATTTACTACTGGGTGTTTGCGGCGGTGCAAGCACTCGTTAATTGTAGCGTGAATGAAACCGCTATGTGGTGATAGGTGGTTCTTTGCAACTAAATTGCTCTAAAGCTGTGATTGCTAATCATTCACGAGAGACTACTTTAAATTTAAGTGTAAAGCTTTTCTGAATCTTTTGCACTTGAAATAACGAGTCGTTTGGATTGGATGTAAAAATAAATTATTGTTTACATTTCACACCTTGAAAAATGATACTTGTGCCGCGATATACATTATATAGACTGATAAAAGATACAGAGCATGTGCAGCGCGTGATTTATGAGTGCTGCTGCAAGAATGCAGATTTGATGACAAAGGCTAGGAAATATAATGCGTATTGACAAGTTTACAACAAAATTTCAGCAAGCTTTGGCGGATGCCCAAAGTTTAGCGATACAAAAGCATCATGCCTATCTCGAGCCTGTTCACGTTTTGTGGGCTCTTTTAGAGGACAACGATTCGGGAGCAGCTAGTTTGTTTGCTCGCGCAGGCGCCTCTGTGCAAAGACTACGTACCGAGGTTCAAAACGCTATAGATGCGTTGCCTGAGGTCCAAGGCCAGGGGGCTGAGCTAAATATTAGCCGTGATTTACAAAGAACCTTGGCTTTAACTGACAAAGAGGCCAAAGACCGAGGCGATACCTATATTGCCGGCGAGCTTTTCTTGTTAGTGTTGGCTCGTGATAAAGGCCGTATTGGACAGCTGCTGCGTGATGTAGGGGTTAAAGACTCTGCATTGCAAAGTGCAATTGACGACTTACGTGGCGGTGCATCTGTAGACAGCCCCGAGGCTGATGAGCAACGCGAAGCACTGGCTAAATACACCATGGATTTGACCGAGCAAGCACGCTTGGGCAAGTTGGATCCGGTGATTGGCCGTGATGATGAAATCCGTCGTTCGATACAGATTTTACAACGCCGCACCAAAAACAACCCAGTGCTTATTGGTGAGCCCGGAGTGGGTAAAACTGCCATTGTAGAAGGGTTGGCCCAGCGTATCGTTAACAATGAGGTGCCTGAAAACCTCAAAGGGAAACGATTGTTGGTGCTTGATTTAGCAGCGTTGTTGGCAGGGGCTAAATTCCGCGGAGAATTTGAAGAGCGCCTCAAGGCTGTGCTCAAAGAGCTGGGCCAAGATGCCGGCAAGACAATTCTCTTTATAGATGAAATCCACATGGTTGTGGGTGCGGGCAAGGCCGAGGGCGCAATGGATGCGGGCAACATGCTTAAGCCTGCTTTGGCGCGCGGCGAGTTGCACTGTATTGGTGCCACTACTTTAGATGAGTATCGTCAGTACATTGAAAAAGATGCTGCCTTAGAGCGTCGTTTCCAACGTGTACAGGTTGATGAGCCTGATGTACCTTCAACCATCGCAATTTTACGCGGCCTACGTGAGCGTTATGAGTTGCACCATGGAGTGGCCATCACTGACCCTGCTTTGGTGTCAGCAGCCGAGCTCTCACAGCGTTATATCACCGATCGTTTCTTGCCAGACAAGGCGATTGACCTCATTGATGAGGCGGCTGCTCGCATCCGGATGGAGATTGACTCCAAGCCCGAGGTGATGGACAAGCTCGATCGTCGAATGATTCAGTTGAAAATCGAGCGCGAAGCAGTCAAAAAGGAAACTGATGATGCTTCTAAAAAGCGTTTGCAAGTCATTGAGGACGAGCTTGAGCACTTAGAGCGTGAGTACAACGATTACGAAGAGGTTTGGAAATCAGAAAAAGCTGCGGTACAGGGTTCGCAAGCCATCAAAGAAGAGATTGATGAGGTGCGTGCCGAGATGGCTGAACTGCAACGCAAAGGACAATTTGACAAGTTGGCCGAGCTCCAATACGGACAGCTGCCGCAGTTAGAAGAGCGCTTGAAGGCCGCCGAAGAAGGTCTTTCTGACGAGGCTCATGAGCATCCACGTTTGATGCGTACCGAGGTGGGTGTTGAAGAAATCGCCGAGGTAGTATCGCGTGCAACGGGCATTCCGGTTGCTCGGATGATGCAGGGTGAACGTGAAAAGCTGATTCAGATGGAATCTCATCTGCATGAGCGTGTGATCGGTCAAAATGAGGCCGTCATGTTAGTAGCTGATGCGATTCGTCGCTCACGCGCTGGTTTGGCTGATCCCGGCCGTCCTTATGGTTCATTTTTGTTCCTGGGTCCAACTGGTGTGGGTAAAACCGAGCTGAGTAAAGCTTTGGCCGAGTTCCTTTTTGACTCTGAAGAGCATTTGATTCGCATCGACATGTCCGAGTTTATGGAAAAGCATTCGGTGGCACGTCTGATCGGTGCGCCTCCGGGGTATGTCGGTTACGAGCAAGGTGGCTATTTGACCGAGGCAGTGCGTCGCAAGCCCTATAGCGTCATCTTGCTGGATGAAGTAGAAAAAGCACACCCTGATGTCTTTAATGTGCTGCTACAAGTGCTTGATGATGGGCGACTGACCGATGGTCAGGGCAGAACTGTGGATTTCAAAAACACTGTCATTATCATGACCTCTAACTTGGGTTCTCATCATATTCAGGCCATGTCTGATGAGCCTTATGAAAAGGTCAAAGATGTTGTTTGGGAAGAGCTCAAAACATCTTTCCGCCCCGAGTTTTTGAACCGGATTGACGAAGTTGTGGTCTTCCACAGCCTGGATGCCAAACACATCCAAGCCATTGCACAGATACAGATTCAGCGTTTGGCGCAGCGTCTCGAAGAGCGTCACTTGCAGTTGGATATTTGTCCTGCCGCCTTGGCCGAGCTGGCTAAAGTGGGCTTTGATCCCGTATTTGGGGCACGTCCGTTAAAGAGAGCCGTGCAGCAGTATTTGGAAAACCCGCTGGCCAAGAAAATCCTGCAGGGTGATTTCGCTGAAGGCGATATCATCCAAGTGGATTTCGAGGCGGATGACTTTGTGTTTAACAAAGAGGGTTCTGTCGAAGTGGCCTAACCGACTCATTAACTCTATAAAAAAGCCGATGCCTTTTTGGGCATCGGCTTTTGTTTAGGTGAAATCGGCTTTGTCATTAATGCCGTAGAACTTGACCCCAATTTCGATGGGGCCACGCCCTCGTTCACGGCGGCGACGGTTGGTGTCGCGTAGTGAATAAATGCAACCGCAGTATTCTTGTTGGTAAAAGTGTTCGCGCTTGCTAATGTCGAGCATGCGTTGGGCCCCCCCTTGGCGCCTCCAGTTGTAGGTCCAGTAGGTGAGGTTGTCATAACGCGAAGCAGCGCGCACCCCGGAATCATTGATTTGCTGCATGTCTTTCCAGCGTGAGATACCTAACGAGCTGGTAAAGGTGTGATAACCGTGCTCGTAGGCGTACAGAGCGGTGCGCTCAAAACGCATGTCAAAGCAAACGGTGCAGCGCAGACCGCGTTCGGGCTCGTACTCTAAGCCCTCGACCCGCTCAAACCAGTTGTCAACATCATAATCAGCATCGATAAACTCGATATTATGTTCGCGCGCATAACGGATGTTTTCCTCTTTGCGGATTTCATACTCTTCGCGTGGATGGATGTTGGGGTTATAGAAAAATATTGCATAATCAACCCCTGAGGCTGTCATGGCCTCCATGACCTCGCCAGAACAGGGCGCGCAACAAGAGTGTAATAACACCTTGTTGGTGTTCTTTGGTGGGGTGAGAGGCTTGCGGTTTTTAAGCGTATCGACTGTCATGAATGTAGGTTAGAACAGCAGTAATTAAAAGATGCTTTAGAGCTTTAATTTTCAAATATATACCGCCATAGATCAAGTACGGCTTGTCGATGAGGCTGGGCCTGCATTGATTCTATGCGGGCTACAGGATGCCCTTGTAGACGCAAGCTGTGTTGTCGACGACGATAAAAGCGATAACTATTGATGACAGGCATCGCCAGTGCCTGAGGGATGAGGTTGTATTGGCTAGCAATACTCAGTAGGGCGATATTACCCAAGTTTTCTACCAGTTTAGGCACTTTATAGGCATAATTCAACACTAAAAATTGGGTAATGAATTCGACATCTACCATCCCGCCACGATCGTGTTTGAGATCAAATAGATCAGTTGGATTTGGGTGTCCTTTGGCGATTCTATCGCGGATATCGAGTATATGGTCTTTTAAAAGGGTGCTGTTGCGTTTTTTTTGCAAAATAACGCGACGTAATCGTTCAAAGCGCGCTCCAATTGCAGGCGTGCCTGCAGTAAATCGGGCGCGGCTGATGGCTTGGTGCTCCCATGTCCAGGCTTTGGTGCGCTGATAGTCCTCAAAGGTGTCAATATTGACAGCAATCAGTCCGGCATTACCATCTGGGCGCAGCCGCATGTCGACTTCATACAGTCGTCCAGACGAGGTCAACGCCGAGAGCCAATTAATCATCCGGCGTGCTAACCGCACATAGCTTTCTATTTCTTCTGTGCTGTTGCCGTCATATAAAAAAACCAAGTCTAAATCCGATGCATAACCCAGTTCTTTACCTCCTAGCTTGCCATATGAAATGATCGCGAAATTGCGTTTATCGATTGCTTTGGCATAAGTACTTTGTACTTGGGTCCAAGTCCACTCAAGGGCATGCTCCAACATATAGTCGGCCAAGTACGAGAGCTGATCTGCGAGGCTTTCAACAGAAAAAAGGCCCTCTAAGTCTTGGGCTAATAATTGAAAAATAACTTGATGCTGCACGTCGCGCATGATGTTCATTTGTTTTTCAACATCAAAACTCCCATCAGGAAGACGGCAGGCATAAAGATCATTGCTGAGCTGAATGCTCAGAGCAGAGAAATCGACTGGACTCATCAGTCGATGCCATTGGGTTAAACGGTTTAGTACTACAGGGTATTGTGTTAGGTATTGGGCCGCCCATGGGCTGGTGGCCAGGATTTTGCAGCACCGAGTCACTGTTTCAGGATAGACACTAAAAAGACTGAGGTAGG
>Ga0209487_1004986_pt1 | contig 10032 bp, 12 predicted proteins | sample Poulit2012_FD_187524 | JGI IMG/M metagenome (GOLD analysis project Ga0209487, IMG submission 187524) | Agricultural soil microbial communities from Georgia to study Nitrogen management - Poultry litter 2012 (SPAdes) (version 2) | ecosystem: Environmental > Terrestrial > Soil > Agricultural land...
ACCTGTTTGTATCTTTAATTGTCGTCAAACGACCTGGGGTAGCTAAACTGATCTTTATTATCAAAGAGTTCGGCTTCCGGCGAAGCCGATAAAGCTGTGTAAGTGGTGCTTTGCGCCACGCTTGCCTGAGCGAGCGAACGTTCCCTCAATCTATAAACTTTCTTAAATAAATGCAAATGCGGAGTGCACTGATGTGCGCGCTGTCACTCGTAAAGGCACGATTTCGCAACGCAAGGCTTGACGGTCGCGGTATCTGTCAACATAGTTGTCGCGTTAATAACTCAGCTCTTTAACAATTTGCCGCCCTTTCCGGGTTCAGAGTAACAGCCCCGGGTAAGCTGAGATCTCTAATGGCGCCAGACCAGCGTTCTGGCCTAACGGTCTTAGCTTGGTTTAGCACTTTTTGGCGCGCGATCAGTACGGATTTAGCTTCACCATTGTGGCGCTGTGCTGGTGTCACGTAGTTCAAGGCGCTATGGCGATGCTCATTGTTGTACCACTGGGTAAACTGCAAAACCCACTGCCTTGCTTGCTCCAGCGTCGCAAAGCCTTCTGCGGGGAAGCCGGGCCGGTACTTTAGCGTGCGGAACAGCGCTTCTGAGTAAGCATTGTCATTGCTCACTCGGGGGCGACTGCGCGAGGGCGCGATGCCGAGGTCATACAGCGTCTCCAGGAAGGTTGCGGCCTTCATGGGGCTGCCATTGTCCGAGTGCAACACCAGCGGTTTTGACTGAGCTGCTAGACGCTCACGCCAGTAGGCTTTTTGAACAAACTCGCTCGCCAGCTCACCGGTTTCTGCTTCATAGACTTCGTGCCCGACGACCTTGCGACTGAATACATCAATCATCAGGTACAGATAGAACCACTGGCCCTTGACCGGCCCAGGCAACCAGCTGATATCCCAGCTCCAAAGCTGATTAGGCGCGTCCGCCTTATGGCTGGTGGCCTGCCGCTTTGGTGTTGGCGCCTTTTGGCGGCCCCGGTGGTGCTGCTGGTTGGCTTCGCGCAACACCCGGTAGAGCGTCGATTCTGAAGCAAGATAGCGGCCCTGATCGAGCTGGTCGGCAACGATAAAAGCTGGCGGATAGCTCCGATACTGGGGCTCGTTACACAGGCTTAGCACGGCTTCACGCTCCTCGGGTGTTAGTTTGTTTTGCGGCTCAGGGCGGCGGGCGGCGGGCGGTGGGCCGACGATCGGCCTTCACCTCACCTTCGCGGTACCAGCGCTGGTATGTGCGAACGCTGATATTGAGCAGCTCACAAGCTTTCTCCAGCCGGGCACCACTGCGCTGGGCTTCACTGACCAGTTCAATGGTGTGGTGGCGATCTGAGAGGCTGGTCATTCGTCCTCGTCTTTGGGGCCCCAGATCGCCTTGGCTTTTTTGATAAGGTCAGCAGCGCCGCGGTTTCGGCCAGCGCTTTGTCCTTGTACCGCAGCTCCGCCTTGAGCTTCTTGATCTGCTGGCGTTCGGCTTTACCAGCGTGCCGGACTTGGCGCTGACGATCCTCCTCAGAGGCGTTAGCACCCATACAGGCCCTGCGCCAGGCTTCGACCCACTCGGGCAGAAGGCCGTTTGAGCGGCAATACTCGCTAAATTCAGCCTCGCTAAGGCTGGCGGTCTCCAGGACTACCCGGAATTTATCTTCACTGCTCCACTGGCCTGGAGCGCTGGATCTGGATGGCAAAACAGCACCTCGTTCTCTCGCGACTTTGCGCCAATTGTACAGGGTCGCGGTGCTAATACCTTCTTGTCGGGCCACTTCAGCAACCGTCATGCTTTGCGGTGGCGCCATCTTCTGGAGGATGGCCTCCTTGCGTTCTTGAGAGTAACGTTTCATTATCGACCTCATTTCAAGTGAGGCGACAACTATCCTGACTTATAGGGTGTTCCGCACGCTAAAGTACCGGCCCGGCTTCCCCGCAGAAGGCTTTGCGACGCTGGAGCAAGCAAGGCAGTGGGTTTTGCAGTTTACCCAGTGGTACAACAATGAGCATCGCCATAGCGCCTTGAACTACGTGACACCAGCACAGCGCCACAATGGTGAAGCTAAATCCGTACTGATCGCGCGCCAAAAAGTGCTAAACCAAGCTAAGACCGTTAGGCCAGAACGCTGGTCTGGCGCCATTAGAGATCTCAGCTTACCCGGGGCTGTTACTCTGAACCCGGAAAGGGCGGCAAATTGTTAAAGAGCTGAGTTATTAACGCGACAACTATGTTGACAGATACCGTGCAGGGACAAAGCTATCTGCCTCCCAAAAACATCGATGCTTGCGATTCATCTGGGTACTCATTGCTGGCCATCGAGGATTTGAGGGTCGACTGGCTGTAAAGGGGCGAATCTACAAGGGAAAACGTAGCACAATTTAATCTAAAAACTAGCACTGTGACATTTTGGTATATATGTAAGCGCTTACTATCAGCACAGCTCCCACTTTTCAACTTACAATATTTTATATCTTTCGTTCTTAGAAATGCCCGAGAGGTAGTATGTTGTTATTATAAATAGCGCAGTGTGACATCACCACTAAAGGCAACCTACTATGGTATCTATCGACTCTATTCTAGCCGAGCATGGCCCGTGTACGACCTCAAAACTGGCCTACTTGCTAACCCAAAAAACGGGAATGACTGAGGAAGCTGCGAGAAAAAGAGTCTCCAGGGGTAGCGAGCACAGTGCCAAGTTGGGATATATTACCTTCCCCCGAAACGTCCGCTTTATATATCTTAAGAAGCACTACACGACAGCTTTATATTGGGAGCGACTCCTCGAAGCCCTTAAGTCCACAAACTCGATTTACGGGTTAGCACTTAATTCGCTAAAGCAGTCGGGCTCAATTTCCTCAGAGAAACATTTCCTTATTTCATGTGGAGCTCCATTTGGTCGCCTTAAAAAGCACCTTTCTGCCGATACTGTATTAGAACGGTTAGAGAAGTCCAGCCTAGTTGAAAGGCGGGACGTAGCAGGAATAGGGCCGTGCGTGATGCTAAAGGGCCAGGGGTCTGCAGAAATGTTAGAGTCAAGGTTGCGCGCACGATTGGTAGCAGAGCGAATACTGCTCGGAGCCATTTCTTCATGGATACAAAAGCTAGGGATTGGATCGTATCACAGTACGAAAACGAGAGAGGACGAATCGACTTACCCGCCGATGGTCTCTTCGTATGCGTGGGATCTAACGGCTCCCTCGTACCTCTACCCAATGGTTGAAAGGTACTCAAAAGACACCTACTCCCCAGGTTTCGTTATGTGTGACGTTTCGCTCAGCTCAGAGGTGACAGAGGATGGGCTGAGGCCCTTCATTAATAAATGCGACGGAGTCCGAGGTCTTAAAAACCTTGGTAGATGCCTACAAATCTTTGTGGCTGATCGATATACCAGCTCAGCGTTTACCTTAGCGAAACGGAAGGGCGTCATCCCGGCGACTCCAGAAACTTTGTTCGGAAAGGAGGTGGCAGAGGGACTTCGCAGCCTGATAGATACACTAGAGCATGCTGCGACAAATCACTTCTCTCCAGAGAAGTTTGAAAAGCTTTTCAAAAGCTTGGAGAGCATAGAAGGTGCAACCATGAACCTTAGAGGTTCGCTGTTTGAGTACCTTTGCGCCGAGATCATTAGGCAGCGCTTACCTCATGCTCTAATAAAGGTCGGGCGCGACATCAGAACCGGGGTTGGCGGAGAAACTGATGTAGATGTTCTCGCTGAGACAGCAAATGGAGAGATCTATTTCGCCGAATGCAAAGGATACAAGCCCTACCGGGAAATTCCTCATGAAACGGTAAAAAAGTGGCTACAAACCACTGTACCAACGATTAGAGAGTTCGCTCTTCGCAACCCCTCTTGGGACAATCGAAACATGGTCTACGAGCTCTGGACTACGGGAAAGCTATCAGAAGAATCAGTTAAATTCCTCGAACACGCCAAACGAACAATTTCATCCAACAAATATACCATTGAGTACTATGGAGCAACCGAGACCAGGAAAGCCGCTGAAGCAACTGGAGACAAAAAGCTACTGAAGGTATTAGAAAATCACTTTTTGAAGAGTTCTATATAGCGGGGATTTCAACCGGGTGGGGCCACTTTTCCGAGGCGTTGAGAATGCCGGCCTTGCGCTCTTGAGAGTAATGTTTCATTGTCGTCCTCGTTTCAAGTGAGGCGACAACTAGGCTGACAGAGTGGGGCAGTTCCCGCTGCCAAACGTCACTGTTTCCGCGCTCAACGCTGTTCGCTCACGACCACAGCGTCTTCGGGAACGTGATCTGTCGTCGCGCACTCCACACACAGTCCGTTGGTCTGGTCCATAAGGAGTCCCCAGTGTACCAAAGCGATGAATTCAGGAAGGCCTTCATTGTCTGTCTCTATATAGGCTTCGAGATCTTCTGGGGAAGTGGGAAAATCGGGGTGTAGTCGCCGAAACTCATCGTAGGCTTGGGGGTTAATCCGGCAATGGTAAGTTGTCATGTTCTTGCTCCTTTACTGTTTGAAGTGATGCGTTTGATAGTAGGAGTGGAAAAATGTTCATTTGGGCAGCACCGGACGGTTCTTTGGGCCGTGAGTCGGTGGCCGAATGTTCAGTTGTGGCGGCTTTCAGCCTCGGGTACCATATTCATACGCTCAGTAGCGGCGACATTGGCCTGGAAAGTTAGACATTTTTCGCCGCGTTGATTTAGCGGCAAGTGCGGATTCAATACCCGTTTCGGTTCAATAATTACCCAAATGAGACGACGGTATCATCGACGGTATCGATATTATTTGAACCAATATATACCCTTTTAAATCAATGGGTTAGAGGTATGTTTCAAGTCCGGCCTTGGCACCATTTTGACATCCGATACCGTCCGGTATCGACCTAAAAGCCCTGCCCAGCGGGGCTTTTTTGTGTCTTTTCAGTCCGTTAGGGTCCGGCAAAATCCATTACCATGCGACGACTCTCGTGATATTGTTGGCGGTATCAGGGTTCAATTTTGAGTGACACCGCCATGCCTGCTCAAATGCTCACTGGCGCCAAGGTCAGGAACGCTAAACCCAGGCCCGATCGCAAACCCCATAAGCTCCCCGACGGCAACGACCTCTACCTGCTGACCCAAGCCAATGGCGCCAAATGTTGGCGGTACGACAATCAACATGCCTGAAGGCGTAAGCCGCTCATTATGCAAAACACAAAATGCGAGAATGCCGACAGCCCCAGTGACTGTTCAAGGCCGCATCATCTTGAGAAAGTGCGTCATGATCTGATCAAAATACGCAAATATTGAGCAGGTTTATCGCTGACCCGCTGGAATCGATACCATAGTGATGGTCACGTGCTCGTACCACCAGTTCTTTCAATAGGCGCGGTTGCGCGTACATTTTTACTTGTAAATTGCGCCCCGGTGACCCACATCTAATATCCAGATGAGAAGTTTATTATCTTCAATTTCATACACTATGCGATATGTGCCCACCCTGGTTCTGTACGCGGTCTGCATGCCTACGAGCTTCTTTGTATCCTTGCCTCTGGGGCTCAGCCGCAAGTAGTTCAGCTTCTCATCTATCCGGCGCTGAATCTCCCCTGGTAGTTTCTTATACGCTTTTGTGGCTTTCTTGCTGAACTTAATTTCGTACGTCATGATTAATGTCATCCTTGCCTTTTATTGGGCCTTTTCCAAATTTCCATTTGGCCATCTGATCTTTAGTTTGGCTTAGCTCTTCTTTTTGCTTTTTGATTTCTTTAGCGTCCAGTGCGTCTTCCATTAGGTCGTTGTTTTTCATTGGTTTTTTCCTTCTGACTGATGGAAATCTTTTACCGTTTCGATATCGATGCGGTCCTCTTCTTCCTCGATTTTTTCGAGAAAGAAGTTGTAGGCCTCGCCCGTAATAACTACACCTAAGACATTGCCCTCTTTATCGAGGATTCCGATATCTTCATCAACCGGGTTCGATTCGCTGATAAGCTCAGCCAGTTCTTTGCCAACGGCTTCAAGCTTTACTGTTCTCATGCCCATTCCCTTTCGTTGAAAGTCATTCTGAAACATATCAAAACACGTTTACACATGCCAGATGCTACTTCGGCATTTGCCGAGCAACGCATCGGGGCCCGGTTGTCGACCAGCGCCGGATTATAAGGCGTACCGCTGCGCTACCCGAGAGCATCAGCCGCAAAGTGTTTACACACTGAACCGCTTCACATTATCGAGCTGTATTATGTTGTGCTGCTTCATTCGCTTTGGTCGGATGAGTGGGTTTCGTGACTAGAACCACAAACAAAAAGCCCCCGCCTAATGGCGAGGGCATTTTGCGATACTCTAATTACTGCTTGGTGATCAGCGATTAGATATCACCAAAACCGAGGATGCCGTCGCAATGCATCCACATGGTGTGTGAACCACCGCCGCATTCACCGTTGGCCCAGGCGCTGGTGTTATAGCTCTGATCGGCGCCGTAGCGGGTGTCGCCGTTGATTATCACGTACTCAACACGCGCTTCATAGCCTTCGCCTTGGTCGTTGATTAGCTCGACGTTCACGTCACAGCACGCGTTGGTGGTAACGGTGTAGTCCTGCCAGTAGGTGGACAGGTACAGAGTTTCAACGGTATTGCCGCCTACGTTTACACGTAGCTGCTCATTGCCGGAGGTACCGATCGCACGAACCACTAAGGTGTTGCTGCCGCCAGCGTTGCCACCGTCGTTACCGCCACCATTGTTGCCGCCGCCGTTGTTACCGCCGCCATTGTTGCCACCACCGCTACTGCTGCCAGCGTCCCAAACGCTCACGTTGGAGCTACCGCTGCTCTGGTAGCCTTCTGTCGCCATAACTTGGTAGTTGTGAGCGCCCAGATGCCATCCGCGGCTAGCCCAGGCGTTGACGTGGTTCTGGAAGGTGATTTCGTTGTTCTGCCCCTGGGGACGCTTAGACGTGCGCACGCTCCAGTACTGATAGAAGGTGGTATCGCCTTCAATGGAGGGCATGTTTACCCGCTGAGTACGATACAAGTCATACGTACCGCCATCAGTGTGAACGGTGCCTGCGGACTGGCCACCCGGCGGACGCCAGGAACCCCAGCTATCCACAACGTAATATTCCACCAGCGGATTGGTGCTCCAGCCGTACAGGGTCAGGTATGAGTTGCCAGACGGTGAGTAGTCGCCGGCGTTGTAGCCGATTACCCGGTTGCTGGCACCGGTGCTCCAGCCTTTACCGCCAACAAAGTTTCCAGTGTTGGACCAGTAGTAGCTGTAGTTGCCGTCGGCGCCCATGGTCATACAGGCTGTGCCGCCGCCATCGCTCCAGTGTGTAAAGTAATAGCCACCGTGGGTGCCGGTTTGGTTATTATTACAATACTCCTGGGCGTAAGCTCCTGAAGAGAGCAGAAGGGCTGCTATGGTCAAAAAAAGCGACCTAAGCCCTATTTTGGTTGATTTACTTTTCATTTTTCTTCTCCGGTTGGTCAGGGATATACCTGTCGGATGAGTTATTGCTTGCCGAATTGACAAGCTCTTGTACACCGATTCGAGGCCAACCGCGCAATAGCCTCGCCGGGGCACAGTAGCCGATGGTTCGTCTTATTGTCAACCTGATTATAAGCATATGGTCAAAATAGATATAAGATGCGCCACAATTCTGCAAAAATTTGATGTGCGTCAAATTCGTAGTGCTTATAGCGCATTAGGCAGAAGCCACGGGCTGGCGTGACTACGCACCAATTTTAGGCGCCAGAGCCTCGGCCGCTATGCTTTTTTCGGTACGCCAGCGGCGTAATACCGAGCGTACGTTTGAAATGCCGAATGAAGCTGCTGTGGTCGTAAAAACCGCAATCCAGAGCGACTTCGGAAATGGGCTGCTCCGTGCTGCGCAATTGCTCGCAAGCAATCAAGACACGTAGCCGAGTTATGTACTGGCGGGGGCTAGCACGGAATGTTTCCGCAAAACGGCGCTCCATTTGCCGTTGGGAAAAACCGAATCGCTCCGCGATATCGGGAATGCTCAGCCGTTCCGCGTAGTGGGCCCGAATGTACTGCACCACCTTAAATATCGGCCGCTGGGGGTGATCGTGCATTTGCTCGTAACTTTGCACAATGCCGCACAGGCCCACCACCTCATTGGTGCGATCAAACAACGGCATTTTGTGTGTAACGCACCATTCAGGAAGGCCTTCGCGGGTGGGAAACAGTTCAACTAAATCCCGCAGCGGCTCGCCGGTCTGGAACACGGTGGCGTCGTCGGTGCGAAATTTTTCCACCATATAAAGCGGAAACAGCGAGTCGTCCCGACGTCCATAAAGCTCATCGGGCGACGCGCAACCCACACGTTCGGCGAACGCCTGGTTGCCGGTCATTATGTGGCCTTGACGATCTTTGACGAAATACAAGATGTTGGGTAAATACTCGAAAAGCAAGCCAGCAGAGTGCTTTGGGTCGAGTTGGCCCAGCCAGGTGTTCAGAGTGTTCATGTCGAAATAATACAATTTAAGTGCGACAAGGTACAAGCGCGTCCGGTGAACTGCCGTTAGTATGTCAAGGGACTATAAATAGCGATGGTGTAAAGTCACACATCCCTTTGTGGCTACAACGACGATAAAACGCTGGAGATAAACCATGAAATTTGGTGCAAGCACCTGGCTGTGGACGTCACCGTTCACGTCTGACAAGGTGGAGTTATTGCAGAAAATTGCGGAATTGGGCTTTGACTTCGTAGAGATCCCGGTCGAAAACCCCGGCGACATCGATGCCAAGGCACTGGTTCCGGTACTGCGGGATCTGAATTTAGAAGCCGTCGTTTGCACCGCCGTAGTAGGCGAGCGTGATCTGAGCACCGACGATCCGCAAATTCGTCAAACAGCATTTGACTACTTTGAGGCCTGTATTGTTCTGGCCGAAGCCCTCGGCTCCAACTGCCTGGCTGGGCCGTTATATGCGCCCGTCGGAAAATCGCGCCTGCCCACGGAGGCGTTGCGCCAGGCCGAATGGGAGCGCTCGGCAAACAACTTGCGTCAGTTGGCGAGCAAGGCCGGTGAGCACGGCGTCCGCCTAGGGCTAGAGCCGCTTAACCGCTTTGAAACCGATATGATCTGCACGGTCGAAGACGCTAAGCGCATGCTGGCCGATGTGAATAGCCCCCACTTGGGCATCGCTCTGGACAGCTTCCACATGAACATCGAGGAGGTTGATTTCTGCGCCGCTATGAAGCAGGCCGGTGAGCAATTGGTGCATGTGCAGGTGTCGGACAGTCACCGGGGTGTGCCCGGCGACGGCAACAGCGATTGGGCTGGGTTGCGTGAGGGTTTGCGGGCTATAGACTATAAGGGCAAGCTTTCAATCGAGAGCTTTTCCCCCGACGCCTCAAGCCTGGCGGACGCGGTATGTATCTACCAGCGCTTTGCGCCCACCCAAGACGAATTTGCCCAACGCGGGCTGGACTTTCTGCGCCGCTGGTGGGCGCAGGCTTAACAACACGTATTTAGAAATCTAACGAGGAGAGCATGAGAATGGCGAATAACGACAAGTTACGGGTAGGTTTGGTGGGGTTGGGCTTTGGCGCCGAGTTTATTCCCATTTATCAGGCGCACCCCAATGCTGAGGTCACGGCCCTGTGTCAGCGCAATGAAGCCAGCCTGAATGAGCTGGGCGACAAGTACAGCGTGCCTGCCAGCGGTCGCTACACCGCGTACGAGGACATGTTGGCCGACCCCAACGTCGACGCGATACATATCAACACGCCGATCGCCGATCACGCCAAGCACAGCATTATGGCTTTGGAAGCGGGCAAGCACGTAGCCTGTACCGTACCTATGGCCACCACGGTCGAAGACTGTAAGCGCATTGTGGAGGCCACCAAGAAAAGCGGTAAGGTCTACATGATGATGGAAACCGTGGTCTATGCGCGGGAATTCCTATTCGTCAAAGAAATGTTCGAAAAGGGCGAGCTTGGCAGAATTCAGTTCATCCAGGCAAGCCACCAGCAGGATATGGACGGCTGGCCCAGCTACTGGGAAGGTATGCCCCCCATGCACTACGCGACCCACTGCGTCGGTCCGGTGCTTGGTTTGGAGCGCA
>Ga0209487_1004987_pt1 | contig 10028 bp, 18 predicted proteins | sample Poulit2012_FD_187524 | JGI IMG/M metagenome (GOLD analysis project Ga0209487, IMG submission 187524) | Agricultural soil microbial communities from Georgia to study Nitrogen management - Poultry litter 2012 (SPAdes) (version 2) | ecosystem: Environmental > Terrestrial > Soil > Agricultural land...
CTTCGGCCCGGTGGGTCGGGAGCTCCGGGAAAAAAGGTACATGCGCATCATCTCGCTCGCTCCGGAGGTGCTCTAGACCATGCGTATCAAGAAGGGCGACACCGTCGTGGTTGTCGCGGGCAAGGACAAAGGTGCCGTCGGGAAGGTCATAGCGGCCTATCCGCAGAGCGACAAGGTGCGGGTGGAAGGTGTCAACCGAATCACCAAGCACACCAAACCGACCCAGACACTGCGCGGCAGCACGCCCGGCGGCATCGTCCACGAAGAGGCTCCCATCCACGTGTCCAACGTCATGCTGGCCGTGGAGGTCGATGTCGACGGCGAGAAGAAGACCGTCGGTTCTCGCGTCGGGTACCGGTTCGACGAGAACGGCGCGAAGATCCGTTACGCCAAGCGCACGAACGAGGAAATTTGATGAGCACATCCACCGCGACCACGCGCGAGGTGCCACGCCTGAAGCAGCGGTACCGAGACGAGATCCTGCCCGCACTGCGTGAGCAGTTCGAGATCGGGAACGTCATGGAGGTGCCGACCGTTCAGAAGATCGTGGTCAACACGGGCGTGGGAGACGCTGCGCGCGACAGCAAGTTGATCGACGGCGCGGTGCGCGACCTGGCGGCCATCACCGGGCAACGCCCGCAGATCACCAAGGCGCGGAAGTCCATCGCACAGTTCAGGCTGCGTGAGGGCCAACCGATCGGCGCGCATGCGACCTTGCGGGGCGATCGCATGTGGGAGTTCCTGGACCGGTTGATCAGCATCGCGCTCCCCCGGATCCGTGACTTTCGTGGTCTGTCGCCCCGCCAGTTCGACGGGCGAGGTAACTACACCTTCGGCCTGAACGAACAGTCGATGTTCCATGAGATCAACCAGGACGCGATCGACCGCGTACGCGGTATGGACATCACGGTGGTGACCACCGCCACGAACGACGACCAGGGTCGGGCACTGCTCAAGCAGTTGGGCTTCCCGTTCCGGGAGCGGTGACGACGGAGCGGTGACGAGACGAGTAAGCGTAGTGGGCGGCGAGGTACGAGCCGGCCGCGGAGCGCGCGAGTCGAGGAACGCGACCAACAACGTGGGGGAGCGGTGACGAGACGAGTAAGCGTAGTGGGCGGCGAGGTACGAGCCGGCCGCGGAGCGCGCGAGTCGAGGAACGCGACCAACAACGTGGGGAGCGGTGACGAAACCAACATGCGGAGCGGTGAGCGGTGACGAGATGAGCAAGGAGAACTGACGTGGCGAAGAAAGCCCTGGTGCACAAGGCTAATCAGAAGCCGAAGTTCGCGGTGCGCGCCTACACTCGGTGTCAGCGGTGCGGCCGACCGCGTTCGGTCTATCAGAAGTTCGGCCTGTGCCGGATCTGCCTGCGGGAGATGGCCCACCGTGGTGAGCTCCCCGGCGTCACGAAGTCCAGCTGGTAGTACATCCCTGTGATTCGCCGAAGGTCCACCTGAGACTCGGGTGGAAACCACGGCGGGAAAGCGGCCTCCATACCATGACCATGACCGATCCGATCGCAGACATGCTCACGCGTCTGCGCAACGCCAACACGGCGCATCACGACACTGTGCCGATCCCGTACAGCAAGTTGAAGTCACACATCGCGGACATCCTCAAGCAGGAGGGTTTCATCGCCGGGTACTGGGCGCAGGAGCCTGAAGGAACCGGCAAGGGATCTATGGGCAAGACGCTGGTGCTCGAGTTGAAGTACGGCCCCAACCGGGAACGCGCCATCGCTGGCCTGCGCCGGGTGAGCAAGCCGGGTCTACGCGTGTACGCCAAGTCCACCAATATGCCGAGGGTTCTTGGCGGGTTGGGTGTGTCCATCATCTCGACGTCCCATGGTCTGCTGACCGGGCGGGCGGCGACCAAACAGGGTGTAGGTGGGGAAGTCCTCGCCTACGTGTGGTGACGGGAGGCTCGAAGACATGTCGCGAACAGGCCGAGAGCCCGTGACCGTGCCCAGCGGTGTGACCGTCGAGGTCGCGGAGCGGGACGTGAACGTGACGGGGCCCAAGGGTGAGTTGACCCAGACGCTGCCGGGACCGATCTCCATCGACCGTGCGGACGACGGCACCCTGGTGTTCGCCCGGCCCGACGACGAGCCCGAGAACCGTGCGCTGCACGGACTCTCGCGGGCGCTCGTCGCGAACATGGTCCACGGCGTGACCCAGGGCTTCGAGAAGCGAATGGAGATCTACGGCGTCGGCTACCGAGTGGTCGCCAAGGGCGCCGACCTGGAGTTCTCCCTGGGCTATAGCCACCCGGTGCTTTTCGAGGCACCAGCGGGCATCACGTTCGCTGTCGAGTCCCCGACCCGGTTCGCGGTCCAGGGGATCGACAAGCAGTTGGTGGGCGAGGTCGCCGCCAAGATCCGCAAGTTGCGCAAGCCCGAGCCGTACAAGGGCAAAGGTGTGCGGTACGCGGACGAGACGGTCCGCCGCAAGGTCGGGAAGGCTGGAAGGAAGTAGACGATGGGCATCTCGATCAAGAACCAGTCCACCGCCGGGAAGACGGCTGCCCGCAACCGTCGGCATCTTCGGGTCCGCAAGCGGATCAACGGCACCGCGGAGCGTCCCCGCCTCGTGGTCACCCGGTCACTACGGCACATGGTGGTCCAGGTGGTCGACGACGATACTGGGCACACGCTGGCGTCGGCCACGACCATGGAGGCCGACCTGCGGGCCACGGACGACGGCAAGACGGCGAAGGCCCGTCGGGTCGGCGAGCTGGTCGCCCAACGAGCACAGGCCGCAGGGGTCGGGACGGCAGTCTTCGACCGAGGCGGAAACCAGTACCACGGACGGGTCGCAGCGGTCGCCGAGGGCGCTCGCGAACAGGGCCTGGCGCTGTAGTCGACGGCACGCGAAGTAGGAGAGAGGAACATCATGGCTGGACCCCAGCAGCGCGGCGGTGAACGCCGCGAGGGACGCCGTGACGGCCGTCGCGACAACCGCCGCGACGGTGGTGCGGACAAGACCAACTATGTCGAGCGCGTCGTCGCGATCAACCGAGTGGCCAAGGTGGTCAAAGGTGGCCGACGGTTCAGCTTCACGGCTCTCGTGGTCGTCGGCGACGGTGACGGCACCGTCGGCGTGGGCTACGGAAAGGCCAAGGAGGTGCCCGCAGCGATCGCCAAGGGTGTAGAAGAGGCGAAGAAGGCGTTCTTCACCGTGCCACGTATCCAAGGCACCATCCCGCACCCGGTGCAGGGCGAGGACGCCGCCGGTGTCGTGCTGCTGCGTCCTGCCTCGCCGGGTACCGGTGTCATCGCCGGTGGCGCGGTGCGCTCGGTGCTGGAGGCCGCCGGCATTCACGATGTCCTGAGCAAGTCGCTCGGTACCCCTAACGCGATCAACATCCTGCGCGCAACGGTCGCGGCGCTGAAGGAGCTCGAGCCGCCGGAGAAGGTCGCGGCTCGTCGCGGCATGGCGGTCGACGACGTTGCTCCGGCCGCGATGCTGCGCGCACAGCAACAGAGCGCGGGGCAGGAGACGGCATGAGCAAGTTGAAGGTGCGCCAGGTCAAGAGCGAGATCGGAGGGTCGACACGGCAACGTGAGACGCTACGGACCCTCGGCTTGCGAGGCATCGGCGACACAGTCGTACGCGAGGACCGCCCCGAGTTCCGCGGCATGGTCCAGGCAGTGACCCATCTGGTCACCGTCGAGGAGGTCGAGTAGCAGATGAGCCGAACACCGCTGAAACCACACCACCTGCGGCCGGCGCCCGGGGCAAAGACCGCGAAGACCCGGGTCGGTCGTGGTGAGGGGTCGAAGGGCAAGACCGCAGGCAGGGGCACCAAGGGCACCAAGGCGCGCAACCAGGTCCCGGCCGGCTTCGAAGGTGGCCAGATGCCGCTGCAGATGCGCTTGCCGAAGGTCAAGGGCTTCAAGAACCCATTCCGGGTCGAGTACCAGGTGGTGAACTTGGACAAGATCGCTGCCCTGTATCCCGACGGTGGCGAGGTCACGGCCGATGCTCTTGCGGCGCGCGGCGCAGTGCGCTCCGGTCATCGGGTGAAGGTCCTGGGTAGTGGTGAGATCGCCGTGCCAGTGCAGGTGAGTGCGCACGCGTTCTCCCGCACGGCCGCCGAGAAGATCGCCGCAGCCGGCGGCTCCACCACGCAGCTCTAGGTCCGTACCGGGCTGTTATTGTCCCGAGGACCCCGAACTCGTGTCGCCGCGGTGACACACAGGAGGCACCGACGTGCTCAAGGCGTTCGTGCAGGCGTTCCGTACGCCTGACCTACGCGGGAAACTGCTGTTCACCCTGGGCATCATCGTGCTCTTCCGGGCAGGATCCGTGCTGCCGACTCCGGGCATTGACGTCCCGGCCGTGCAGCAGTGCGTCGATCAGGCGGGTAACTCCGGTGTCTACGGGATGCTCAACCTGTTCTCGGGCGGCGCGCTGCTGCAGATGTCGGTGTTCGCGCTCGGGATCATCCCCTACATCACAGCCGCGATCATCTTTCAGCTGCTGTCCGTGGTGATCCCCAAGGTCGAGGCGCTGCGCAAGGAAGGCCAGTCCGGTCAGGCACAGATCACCCAGTACACCCGCTACCTGACCGTCGGCCTGGCCACATTGCAGGCCACCACGATCGTCTCGTTGGCGCAGTCGGGCAACCTGTTCCCGGGCTGCAATCAGGAGATCGTGGTGAACACGGCACTGTTCACCACGATCATCATGGTCGTCACGATGATCGCCGGCACCACGTTGATCATGTGGCTGGGCGAGCTCATCACCGACCGCGGTGTCGGCAACGGTATGTCGCTGCTGATCTTCACCCAGATCGTCGCCGCGTTCCCCGGCATGTTGTGGGGGATCCAGGAATCCGCGGGATGGGCCATCTTCGGCATCGTCATCGTCGTCGGCCTGGTCGTTGTCACGCTGATCGTGTTCATCGAACAGGCGCAACGCCGCATTCCCGTGCAATACGCCAAACGCATGGTGGGCCGGCGCATGTACGGCGGCTCGTCGACCTACATCCCGCTCAAGATCAACCAGGCCGGGGTGATCCCGGTGATCTTCGCCTCCTCGCTGCTCTACGTGCCGATGCTGGGGGCGCAGTTCAACCAGGAGGCAGGATGGGCCGCGTGGGTCACCAGGATCTTCCAGTCCGGGTCCCACCCGATCTATGTGACCGCGTTCTTCCTGCTGGTCGTCGGCTTCACCTTCTTCTACGTGAGCATCACGTTCAACCCGAAGGACATCGCGGACAATATGAAGAAGTACGGCGGGTTCGTGCCGGGTATCCGCGCCGGCCGGCCGACCGAGGAGTACCTGTCGTACGTGCTCAACCGCATCACGTCGGTCGGTGCGGTTTACCTCGGCCTGGTGGCGATGCTGCCGCTGATCGCGTTCGGTCTGTTCGTCTCCGGCGACCAGGCCCAGCAGTTCAACAACGCATTCGGTGGCGCTAGCCTGCTGATCATGGTCGGGGTCGGGTTGAACACGGTGCAGCAGATCGAAAGTCAGCTGCAACAGCATCACTACGAGGGGTTCCTGCGATGAGCCGGCTGTTGATCATGGGTCCGCCTGGCGCTGGCAAGGGAACTCAGGCTGCGCTGTTGGCCGAACGGATCGGTGTGCCCGCCATCTCGACCGGGGACATCTTTCGGGCAAATGTCGGCGCTGGCACCCCGCTGGGCCAGCAGGCCCAGGGGTTCATGGATGCCGGGGAGTACGTGCCGGACGAGATCACCAACGCGATGGTGCGCGACCGGCTCAACGAGGACGACGCCCGCGAGGGATTCCTGCTCGACGGGTACCCACGTACGGTGGCGCAGGTCGAGTTCTTGGACGACGTGCTCGCCGAACAGGGTGAGCACCTCGACGCGGTGGTCGAGCTCACCGTGGATACCGACGAGGTCGTCTCTCGGCTGGTACACCGAGCACAGGACAGCAACCGCAGCGACGACTCCGAGGATGTGATCCGGCACCGGCAGACCGTCTATGCCGAACAGACGGCCCCCTTGCTGGATCTGTTCTCCGACCGGGGCCTGCTGATCCAGGTCAACGGCGATGCCCCGGTCGAGACGGTCAACGACCGGATGATGACCGCGCTCGGCCGGTCCGGCTGAGCACGTCGTCCGATGATTCAGCTGAAGTCGCCTGACCAGATCGAGCTCATGCGTGCCGCCGGCTTGGTGGTGGCCGAGGCTCTGGCCGCCGTGCGCGCGGCCGTGGCGCCGGGGGTGCGCGTGCTCGAACTCGACCGAATCGCCGAGGATCTGATCCGGGAGCGTGGCGGAGTTCCGTCTTTCCTCAACTACCTACCCGGACTCGGCTACCTGCCACCGGATCGTGCCCCTGCGGCGGGGGCGTTCCTGCACTCGATCTGCGCCTCTGTCAACGACGTCGTCGTGCACGGAATCCCGGACGACCGGGTGTTGCGCGACGGCGACGTGATCTCGATCGACTGCGGCGCCATTCTGGAGGGCTGGCACGGCGATGCCGCCGTCACGATACCGGTAGGTGAGGTGAGCCCAGAGGTGATCGCCATGATCGAAGCGTGTGAGCAGTCATTGTGGGCAGGTATCGCCGCGATGCACGCCGGGGGGCGCCTGCGCGATGTCGGCACGGCGATCGAGAACAACATCAGGGCTACCGGGTCGTACGGGATCCTCACCGATTACGGCGGGCACGGTATCGGCACGGAGATGCATCAGGATCCACATGTGCTGAACTACCGCACCCGTCAGCGGGGTCCGAAGTTGGTCAACGGCATGTGTCTGGCCATCGAGCCGATGATCACCCTCGGCAAGCCCAAGACCCACCTGCTTGCGGACAACTGGGCCGTGGCCACCGATGACGGGTCGCTCTCGGCGCACGCCGAGCACAGCGTGGCGATCACCCCCGACGGTCCGTGGGTACTGACTGCGCCCGACGGTGGGGCCGAACGGCTGGGCCAGTTGGGCGTCGCAACTCCTGCCTGACCCGGCCCCACCCCGACGATTCCCACGTTCACGTGGCGTTCCCGTGCTGAACCAGGCGTACACGCCTGGGCCAGCGATGGTTTTCCTGGTTCAGCACGGACCGGGCGTTCATCGAAATATCAGGGGATTCCCGGACTGACGACGCACATCGGCTCGGCTACCCTGACGGCATGGACGACGCTGACCTGCGTATTGCCGATGCCGACCGGGAACGCATCGGCGATGTCCTGCGCGAGGCGCACGGTGAGGGACGCATCGAGGTCGCCGAGTTGCAGCGACGCCTGGACGGTGTGTGGCAGGCACGGACCTACCGCGACTTGCAGCCCCTGGTCGCTGACCTTCCCCGCCCCAGCCGACCGCAGCCGGCGCCGGTGAACGCGCCGTCGACCTCGCCGCCGCCCGCATCCGCTCAGCGAAGCACCGGCCGCCGTGTCGCGCAGACGGTCCTGCGGACCAGTTGGGCAGTGTGGGCGTTCGTGGTCATGGTCAACGTCGTCGTATGGGGTGCCGCGGCACTGACCTCTGATGCTCTCCCGGTCTTCTGGCCGGTCTGGGTCGCGGGGCCGTGGGGCTCGGTCCTGCTCGCCGGGACGCTAGCGGAGTGGGCTACCCGGCCCCGACAGTGATCCCGCGATTGGCGTCTACGGGCGATCGTGACGTATCCTCTGGTGTTGGCCCGTTGAAGTGCCCGGAGTTGACCTGTCCCGCGGCTGGTCCGGTGCAGCGCATCTGACCGGGTAGGTCATCTGTTCGGCACTCGACCACGTCCAGCGCGACTCTGCTCTTCACGCGACGGACCGTCGCGGTGGCTCGTGCGGTGCCGCGTGCCAGTGGCGTGGGTCAGCGGGAAGTCGACACAAGATGTAGGGACCGAGGGTGAAACGCGGAGGACATGGCTAAGAAGGACGGAGTCATCGAGATCGAGGGCGTCGTGGTCGAGGCCCTCCCGAACGCGACCTTCCGTGTGGAGCTGTCCAACAAGCACAAGGTCCTCGCCCACATCTCGGGCAAGATGCGCCAGAACTACATCCGAATCCTGCCTGAGGACCGGGTCGTGGTGGAGCTCAGCCCATATGACCTCACTCGGGGCCGCATCGTCTATCGGTACAAGTGAGAGCCAGCAGCCCGTCCACCGGAGGTGCGGTGCACATCCGCACGTCAACGAGAGAGAACGTATGAAGGTCAAGCCCAGCGTCAAGCCCATGTGCGCCAAGTGCAAGGTCATCCGCCGCCACGGCCGGGTCATGGTCATCTGCGACAACCTGCGCCACAAACAGCGGCAAGGCTGACACCTGAACGACCGCACAGCGCGCGACAGTCACATCGGCCTCGACATAACTGAACACGACAACAGTGCATCCGCAGGGCCACGTTTGCCGTGGTCGCAACCCCTGGATCAGAGGCCGGGGCCGTGAGCCATCTCGGGACGCGATGCGCACGACACCTCTGAGTGGACCCAAGGAGACACCAGCACCATGGCACGTCTTATCGGTGTCGACCTCCCGCGCGACAAGCGTCTCGAGGTCGCTCTCACCTACATCTTCGGTATCGGACGTACCCGCGCACTCGAGACGCTCGAGGCCACCGGCGTGAGCCCGGACCTGCGTGTTCGCGATCTCGATGACGCCGACGTGATCAAGTTGCGCGATCACATCGAGTCGCAGTACCAGACGGAGGGGGATCTCCGGCGCGAGGTGCAATCCGACATCCGTCGCAAGATCGAGATCGGGAGCTACCAGGGCATCCGGCACCGTCGTGGCCTACCTGTTCGAGGTCAGCGCACGCACACCAACTCCCGCACCCGCAAGGGCCCGCGCAAGGCAGTCGCCGGCAAGAAAAAGGCCGGGAAGTAGCGCGAACCAGCCGAAGTAGCGCAGGCGTGTCCATCGCTGACCCACGAACCCACGTTTAGGAGCCATCCATGCCCCCAGCCAAGGGCCGTCAAAGCACCAAGGTGCGTCGTAAAGAGCGGAAGAATGTCGCTCACGGGATCGCGCACATCAAGAGCACCTTCAACAACACCATCGTCTCGATCAGTGACCCGCAGGGGAACGTCGTCTCCTGGGCGACCTCCGGTCAGGTCGGTTTCAAGGGGTCGCGCAAGTCAACCCCGTACGCTGCGCAGATGACCGCCGAAGCCGCGGCGCGCCGCGCTCAGGAGCACGGGATGCGCAAGGTCGACGTTCTCGTCAAGGGCCCGGGGTCCGGCCGCGAGACCGCGATCCGCTCACTGCAGGCGACCGGTCTGGAGGTCGGTTCGATCTCCGATGTGACCCCGCAGGCGCACAACGGCTGTCGTCCGCCGAAGCGTCGCCGCGTCTGAGCCCCCGAGACCACAGGAGAGCTGACCCATCATGGCCCGTTACACCGGTCCCATCACCAAGAAGTCCCGTCGTCTCGGCGTCGACCTCGTCGGCGGCGACAAGGCGTACGAGCGTCGCCCCTACCCGCCGGGCCAGCACGGCCGCATCCGGCAGAAGGAGAGCGAGTACCGCAACCAGCTGCACGAGAAGCAGAAGGCGCGGCACAGTTACGGCATCCTCGAAAAGCAGTTCCGCCGGTACTACGAGGAAGCCAACCGCAAGCAGGGTAAGACCGGCGACATCCTGCTGCAGATTCTCGAGTCCCGCCTGGACAACGTCGTGTACCGCGCCGGTTTCGCGCGGACCCGGCGACACGCCAGGCAGCTCGTCGTGCACGGCCACTTCCTGGTCAACGGTAGAAGGGTCAACGTCCCCTCCTACCGCGTGAGCGCGCACGACGTGGTTGACGTGCGGGAGAAGTCCAAGGAGATGACCCCGTTCATCATCGCCCGTGAGACTCACGGGGAGCGCACTGTGCCGGCCTGGATGGAGGTCCTGGTCGACCGGATGCGTGTGCTGATCCACCAGCTCCCGGAACGCGCACAGATCGACGTGCCGGTCCAGGAGCAGTTGATCGTCGAGTTGTACTCCAAGTGATCTGGCTCCTCGCAGCAAGCTGGGAGGACCGGATTGCTGCGAGGTCGTGCGGATCTGCCACCTGTAGTCGCGTCGTCAAATAGCGGTCGGCGCGGAGAGGAAGACCACAGTGCTCATCACCCAGCGTC
>Ga0209487_1004988_pt1 | contig 10027 bp, 9 predicted proteins | sample Poulit2012_FD_187524 | JGI IMG/M metagenome (GOLD analysis project Ga0209487, IMG submission 187524) | Agricultural soil microbial communities from Georgia to study Nitrogen management - Poultry litter 2012 (SPAdes) (version 2) | ecosystem: Environmental > Terrestrial > Soil > Agricultural land...
GACTAGCTTGATTATATTACCCTTTAATTTTTCACTGTTTTCATTCTTCGTGGCAAATAATTCATAATCAGACCCCTGACCCCAGGAATAGATTTCACCAGAATCACTCACAGCTATAAATCTACGGTCATTATTTGAGCCTTCTATAATTTCGATATTTTCAAGTTCTTTTTCATTTTCTAATTTATTATATTCACTTCCATTGTCGCAAGATACGATATCCGCATCTACCAAAACTGGTTTTGCATCACCTGATGAAACGGATTGCTTTCTTGTACAGTTCTCAGATGATCCAAACGAACTCAAACCTCTACCACCGCCGCCTTTATGATAGCTTCCGAATGTGTATACTTTCCCGTTATCCGTTAAAAGAGCAAATGTATGGTGGTTGTTGCTATCTTGGATTACCCCAGCTCTCGCTATATCTTTGATTTTTTCACTTGTTCCATCAGGGGTTACTTGTTCCTCGAAAGTATTCGTCCCAATAACTTCCCTGCTACTCCTTCCGGATCGATAAAAGCGTCCATCGCTTGTTAAGATCATTGCTTGTTGATCTTTTAATAGTATTTTTTCGATCTCTTCACCCTTTATTTCTGCATCGATTCTAGTTGGATTTATTCTGTTCTTTTTATCTCCTAATCCTAACTGACCCTCTTCATTAGAGCCCCAAGACCAAAGGGAACCATCTGGCATCCGAACCATAGAGAAGTCGTAACCACCACTAATGATAGGTTCAATCTTTTTGTTTTCGCTCTTCAAGCCAAGTGTGTCGCTATTTCCTAAAAAAGATAGCGTTGAGAAACCGAACAATATAATGATTTTAAGTACATTTAAAAACTGACTCAACTACGACACCTCCTGTGTAAAAAAAAATGTTGAAAAAATCAAAGTTATTATAAATACCAATGTTGCAGTGTCAAGACTTTTAAAGTTTTAGGGCATTCACTTTCAAGAACTTACAACAAACATTCTTATTGAAAAAAAGCACACTTAGCTAACATTACCAAAGGGATATGAAGAGAACTCTAGGGTGTTTTATCTGGAGCTCAGCAAGAAACATCTACTTCCGAGCGTAATCGAAAGTGGGAGTAGCTCAAATTCCCTAGATCATAGTTACACAAAAAAAGAGCTTGTGTCAGCCCCCTTGCATTACCTTCTTCTACAATGATTTCCTGCAAATAATCATTACTGATGAAGGAAATGTAGTCAATCTTTCCGGTTGTTTCAGGTATCTTCGCTTTCTTAAGTTTATTGAAACTTATAGCCGTTTGATATAAGATTTTCAGTTGTTTGAGTAGTTTAATTTCTTCAATATTACTCGCTAACTAGAACTCTGCGCTGATAGAAGTCACAACTATCCCCTCTACGTGGCCGGGTAGCTCTATTTTGTTCGTTCTCCCTCTGGTTCGACTATCTTTAATTCCGTTTTCCAAATCTCCGAAGATAAGGTTTCCAAACTACTCTATGTAACACTCATAAATGAAAAAAAGTCGCTCATTTGAACGACTTTTTTGTAATTATCTCAAAAATTCTCGTTGATTAAACTTCAATGATGTTGTTGGTTAAAACTAACACTAAATCAAGGGCGATTTAATCATCAAAAATCTCTTTTGCTTTTGTAATGTTTTCAAATTCTTCTTTATTGACTCGGTAAACCTTTAAATCGTTATCTTCCTCAAGCAAACTGGCTTCCTTTTTTAAAAATATTGTTAAATCGAACAATTGTTTCCCAAGCACATTTCGTAAACTTTCAGACATATCTGCTTTGATATACACCTGCTTTATCGGGTTATTATCAAAAGGTGTGGTGTAACCGAGAAAATCGTTATAACCCTTTCCCAATTTTATTGGTAACTCAACAAATGTTATATTATTCCTGGAAAATGAATTGGGCCCCAATTCAATATCTTTATTTTCAAAATTTATTTCTTCGATTCTGTTTTCAGTAAATGTTTGGATGCCAACCTCTTGAACATTTTTTGGTATTGTTATTTTTCTAATAACATTACCATAGAAAGATTGGTTACCTAACGTTCTTACCCTATCGTTAAATTTGACAATCTCAATATTGTTAAAAGAAAAACAACCCTCTTCAACCACCTCAACTCTTGGTGGAATCGTGATTTCTCGGATGAAGTTACTTGAAAAGGCCTCTCTACCAATACCCTCCAAGGTTTCAGGAAGGTTGACTTCTTTTAACTCATTTTCTAAAAAAGCTTTTAATCCAATCTTTTCTAGCCCTTCGTTAAAAGTTATTCTTTTTAAACCAGAAGCGAGAAATGCACCCTCTTCAATAACTTTTACGCTTTTGGGGATTTTGACTTCTTTTAGAAAAATACCCCAAAACGCATTTCTTCCAATCACTTTTGTACTTTTTCTGATGTAACCGGATTCAGTTCCAATTACTAATCTGTTTTCCCCATCCTTTTGATAGACGGAGAGGTTTTTAAAGTCCTTATATTCCTTGTTCCCTTTGTCAACCTCAACCTTCTTCAACTTATTCAATCCGAATGCTCCAGTACCAATTCTAATTACATTTTTAGGGATTTTTACTTCTTTCAGGTCATTGATAATAAAAGCCTCAGCTCCTATTTCTCTAACTGAATTCGGTATGTTAACTTCTCTAAGATCATTGTTTGCAAACGCTCCACGCCCAATCTTTCTGATTGTTTCAGGCAAGAATATTTTTTTTATTCCTTTAGAATGGAAGGCGGAGTTTCCAATTTTAGTAACGAGTTTCCCTTCTATCTTTGCTGGAATTTCAACTATTGGAGGAATATCAAAACTAAAGTAATTGTCTGATATTCCGGTAATCTCTATCTCTCCTGGAGAGCACTCGTCCCAAGCAAGATATTTTTTCACATACCCCACTCCCTTTTCAAAGCATTTTATCACACCCAGAGTCCAGTATGGTTTTTTAGAATCAAAAAAGAAAAAGTTGCTCTTGTGGCAGCTTTTGAAAAAGTTTTATGAATCTTTAATATATTGCCAATGTTGTTCATTTCCCCTCTCCTTTATTTTTGAACTCCTTATCTTTCCTTTTGAAGCATTTTACCAGAAAATTAATCTTTTAAGTAATTAATCTTGAACTACCCCGCTTTCACTTACGCTTAGAAGTCGGAGTCTTCTGCTAACCTAAGGTAAAAAAAGACCCACTTAAAACAAGTGGATCTCCGAAAATAATAACCACCATTACACAAAAACTCTCTTCATTTTCTCTCGTTTCTTGATGTATGGATCTATTTTTGTTGATTCAATATATCTCAATGAAGCACCTGAAATTTGGGATAGCCTTCGCACAGTTCGGTTAGGTGTTTTTTCTGTATAAAAAATATTTTTTATATTTGGCTTCGACTCTAACATCTGCTTAATTCCTGATTCTATCATCCCTCTAACGAATAAATTTTCAATCTCAGCCTTCTTAAATGCACCCTCAGACACAAATAAAAGTGTCTCTGGCAGTACAAGGTTCTCGAGTCTCATTCTTTCGAAAGCAGATAGTTCTATCCCACACATACTTTTAGGGAGAACTAAGCTTTCAATTCCAACATTAAAACCAAAAGATTTATTAACTTGACTCACACCTTCAGGAAGCCACACTCCCTTAAGTTGGTTAAATGCAAATGCATTCATAGAAATATGTCTAATTGTATCGGGCAGATTGATGGTTTCTATCTCATTATACCTGAAGGCACCTATCCAAATATTTTCTACTCCTTCTTCTATAGTCAATTTTTTTATTTTGTTGGTCGCAAACGATAGCTTACAAATATCCCTAACACTTCCAGGTATATGGAGCTCTTCTATTTTATTCCCTGTGAATGCTTCCTTTTTTATCTCTTTTAGAGTATCAGGTAGTTGTAACGATTCTATGTCTATATCTATACCTCCATTTTGAAGTCTATCAAATTCACTAAGGTTAAAGTTTTCCCGCTCCTTAAGGTGTCGGTTTATTCCTCGCTTATTAAAAGCTCTCTCCCCAATAGAAACTACCTTTTTTCCATCTATCTCTTTGGGGATTTTCAAATCTCTGAGGGTTTCTTTTCTTCCAGATAATTTTGGGGCTAGGATTTCAACGCCACCTCGATACTTTCTTGTATAAAACATTTTTCCACCTCGCTCTTTTTATAATTTTACCTCGCTTACTTGTTCTTTTGGGTAAAAAGAAAAAAGGCGCACAGGGCGCCTTCTGGTATTATTTTTTAAAAAGTTCTGATTGTATTTCCAAAGTAGGGAGTTTGTCCACAATTACTTTTTTCATATCTTCCAACATTTTTTTAGGCCTTATCCGCCATCTCACAAAAAACAAGTCGAAGACCTTTGCTTTTTTCTATATGAACAAAAACGGCAGGGATCATCAAGTCAGGAAGAAAATCTCAAGCAAACACTTCCTTATTTTTTTTTAGATCCTTAAGATAGTCATCAACTTCCCTCTTCAACATATACACGATCTTAGCCCCCGTCAACGAGGATAATTTTTCAACCTTTCTAACACAGGCATCTTCGGTATAGACAATGTTATCGATGAACACTCCTGGACCTGAAAGAAGTTCCACATCGCCTTGGATTTTTCCTGTTATAAACAAGTTTTTTATTTCTACGGCACCAAATGTCGAAGAATCGCAAAGCTTTGTGACCTCTGAGAGGGTGACGTTGTCAGCTCTTGCGCCGTATAATGTCCGGCTTCCTAATGTTGATTTCTCCCTTGGCATTCTCAAGGTGTCAATCTCGTAATTAAATGTAAAAATATTATCAACTTTAACAAGACTATTAGGCAATTCAACATTTTTTAGTTGATTGCGTTCAAAAGCTGAGGTTTCAATACATTTAATTGTTTCAGGTAACTTCAATACTTTAATATCGTTAGTATTAAATGCATCCTTTTTTATTATTTCCACCCCTTTTTCGATGTTTAGATTCTCTATTCTACACATTCGAAAGGCCGCTTCTCCTATAGTTTGGACGTTTCCAGGAATGGTAACCTCTTCAATATTGTGGCCCCGGAAGGCTTTTTCCTTAATCACCCTCAATGTATTAGGTAATTGCAGCTCTTCGATGACACTTCAGCCCATCGCAAGATAATTCCGCAAACCTCTAATGTCGAAGGCTCCTCGTCCAATAGATCGAACCTTTAACCCATCAATCTCATCAGGGATATGCAAAACAAACGTTTTACTATCTCCCGCTCGAAACGCACTACTTATTTCTACTCCGTCTTCGTACGGTTTCGTTTTGAATTCCATACTCCTCACACCTTTCGATTCTTTTTTGCTCCCGCTTTTCCAACCCAATTATTTGATCGCTCATAGCCCTCTTCTTTTGAGATTGGACAAGAGTTCTTTAATGCCTCATTTTTTCAAAAGTATCTTACCACTACTTTGTGGGATTTGGTTAAAAGAAAAAACGTGCTAAACTAAACGCGCTTAAATAATATTCATCACCCATATGCTCGCAATCTTTCGACTAATTCTGGGTGAGTATCATAGTAAGCATCATCAACATAATCAATACATTCGAAACCATTCTTCAACCCAAAAATTAACAACTCCTCTACTTCATTGAAAGTTTTGTAGCTGAAGATTTGTTCCCCGGCATCAAATGTTTCCTCTCCGGCAAATATCACCCCTGGTTCGTAATATTTGATGTTTCCGACGATTAATTCTGGATATTTTTCCGTTAGTTTTTTTACAAAGCCGACAAAAGGTGACCATCTAGAAGTAATGTGAAACTCGATGTTTCTTTCCTTCTTGGTGATCTCACTTTCTTTGATTCTGTATCCAGTAGAAGAATAGACTCCATCAGAGCCAAACATTTCTAGCTTCTCAGAGTTAGTCCTATTATTCCAATCTTCATCTACAAGACTTAAGAATCCTTCAGTTGCTATTTTTTCACAAAATTCTTTTAAAAAAAGTTCTCCAGCACTTTCATCTAATTTGTCTTTCAGTGTTATTTTTATGATGTTACGGCAATGATTCGCCATTTAAAACCCTCTCCTTTCTTTATACTTCTCTTAATCTAATCTTCCTTTTCTTCAGCGCTCTCCGGATCGTTTTGTCAACGCAAGGTAAATGTGTTGTTTTCCCTATCTCTAACCTCACTTCTTCATCAAGAGCGTAGATGATTTGACTGTCGATTACTTCCTCGCCTTCTCTTAGCTCGATTGCCTGACCTACCACGGGGCAAGCCCGCGTGGGTTCTAATGTAATTTTGAATGAGAGGACATACTGCTTCTTCTAGTCGTCAAACATCATTAGCATTAAGCAATGCCAAGACTGAGGAAGACTCTCTAGACTTTTAAACCTAAAGAGCCCACCGGAAGCTCACGCAACCGGATCTAGACACTCACAATAGGGGTCACTCTCCCGAACAAGTAGCCCATTGGCCACATTAGCGTTCGGCTTAACGGAGGATGGTCAATCTCCCCGATTATAATATTTATTTGCAATAGTTTCGATAATACCCTTTAAATTATCGGACACATATTTTTTCAAAAAAACTCCTTCGATTCATCCCTAGGGCAAGCCCGTAGGGTTTTCTCGAGGGAAATTCGATAACCTCGGTCAACCATCTCCTGACTATTGTTCTTTGTTTCTATAATCTCTTGTTCCTGGAAGTGTAAAGTCGCTGTCTCATTTACGTTTAACTCATCCGTCTTCCTGATAACTTTAACGTAATCTAGAGCTAAGACAATGTCCTTTCCAGTTTAGGGATCTTCTTCTGCGTAATATTCAAAGGCTTTATAGGCGATCAAAAGTAAGTTGATTATAAGTAAAATCCCAAATAAAAAAGCCATATGCCCCTCCCCCTCCTTGCTCTTTTAGTTTATGCATCTATGCGCTTTGTACACTTTTAAGATACTCCCTACGCTCCATACCTATTTCACGTAAAGCTTTATTGACTTCTTTAGAGAAAGATCCTCCTATATGTAACTTAGTCGTATTATCCAAACTGAAAACAACCTCTCGATCAATGACTATATCTTCTTTTTTTAGTTTGAGGACGTAACCACGATTAATCAACCTTTTTCCCTTTACGCCAAAGTCATACACTTCCTTATTTTCAAACACAACCTCCATACCATTGTCTAGGGAGATTTTGTTAGTTTTTTTGATCACCTGAACGTAATCCAAAGCTAACACAATTGCTTCGCTTGAGAGATATCTTCTCACTGTACTAACTTCAAAAAAATGAATAGCAATAGAAGATACCGCCATTACAAGTAATGTTATCAATAAGAAAATCATTCAATCTTCTCCTTTTAATGGATTTTAACACGCCTACTCTTCATTTTTGGTAAAACCTTAAATAAAAAAAGACAGATGACAAACACCTGTCTCTCCATCATTGTTTATGTTTTCTCTTAAAACACTGATCATCGAGGTCCCACCAATAGACGTTTTGTCTATTGTTTATTAGACCTAGATTTTCATCTAGAAACTCAATCGAACTTTCTAGATTGCTTCTCTCTACAACGAAGTTCATACCGTTGTAATGAACTCCGGTGTCCTGCGTTCCCCTCCCATAATCTAGAATTGCTTGAGGCGGGTAATGCAGGAACTCTCCTAATACACGCTCATTAAAAGGGTAACCTTTTCTCGTTGGGACAAGGCCTCCTCTTTCTATGAAGTTATTTCTATCCTTTTTTCTCTTAAATATTAAGGTGAGCCCACCCTCCCTTATTTCCCAAGGAAAGAGAGCGTCCACCCCTCCACTTTCTTTGAGCAAAACTTTTTTCCTGGATGTGAAAAAAAGCTTCATTTCTTCGATGAAGATCTTTTTTGAGAGAGCTAGTTCTTCGATTGTTTCTTTAATTACCCCTATCATTGTTTTAACCCTCCTTTTTTTAGCATCACCATAATCACTTTTTTCTATCTTTGACCTTTTTTCGAAAAAAAAGCGCACTAGATGTTTCAGTGCGCTTAACTTTTAATAGTGTTGTTTGATTTTTTTAAACACTTGTTTTAAATATATAACTCTTGTATTCTTTTAACATTCTCGAAATCTTTACAAGATAAAGCAACCACCTCGTTATTCTGAAGGACTTCTTTGTCGGAGGCAAACATTTCCTCTGTGTTAATGGTGTCTAAAATATAATAGGTCTTTCCTTCGTATACAGAAAAGAAATGAAACATTGGAGTCTTAGGGAGACCTTTCAAAAATACTTTCTTTATTGGATTATTACCAAAAACTGGATTTGCTCCTATTTCGGCGACATCTACTTCAGATAGAGTAACACTTTCGATTTTATTATCTAAGAATGCACCAGCTCCAACAACTAAATTTTTTGATTCTATCTCGATCTTTTGTATTAAGTTATCGCAAAATGCTAAGCGACCTATATATTTGATCGTTTGAGGAATCACTAATTCACCTATATTGTTCCCAGCAAAGGCGGCTTGGTGTATTTCTTCTATTCCTTCTTCTAGAATTACTTCTTCTATTGTGTTGTTAGCGAAAGAAAATTCACTCACTTTAGTCACGGAACCGGGGATGTGCAATCTTTTAATTTTATTATCGCTAAAGGCGTCTCCACCTATTTTTTTTAGATTCTTGGGTAAGTTTATGTCGGTGATATAATTATGTCCAAAAGCCCCCTCTTTAATTTCTACAATTGTCTCTGGTAAACTAATGTTCGTTAAACTCTTCTCTTTAAATGCATTAGCTCCAATTCTTTTTGTTCCCTGCGCGATCTCACCATAGGTCGTACCTAAAACGATCTCCTCTCCATCTTTTGTGTAGAGACCTTTTCCCTCTTCGTCTTTGACAAAAGGGTTTTCCGTCCCAACCTTAATTTTTGCTAGGCTGTTTCCGTTAAAGGCGGTGGGTACAATTTCGAACTCTTCACACAAACCACTAATATCCTCTTCCTTGCTAAAAAAAGTGACTTCTTCAATATCACACATAAAAAAGGCGAAACCTTCTATTAACTCTACTGTTGTAGGTATGTTAATTTTTTTTAGCTTGGTATCTGCAAAGGACCACTCGCCAATGACTCTTAATTTTTTTGGAAGAGTCACACTTTCTACCCCTATAATTCCCTGAAAAGCTTCTTCGGCTATTTCAGTTACCGGGAACCCTTCAAGGTAGTCTGGAATAACTAAGTTCGAACTCACCTTTACAAAGAAGTCAGGATCGATACCCTCTACAATAGCTTCACTTACATAAGGATCTAAATGATAATAAAAATACTCTTTTGCAACAGAACTATGTTTGTTTTCACTCAATCATTAGCCACCCTTTCCTTTTTTTAAAAACATCTTAACACTTTTCTCACTCTTATATGAAAGAGTTATCTTTTAAAATGTTCTACATCAACTCAAGCTTTGCTTCTTTTTGTTTGAAAACAAACAGATATTCACGTTTTTAACAGCTTTTTCACTCATAAAAAGTTAATAAGCTGTATTGCTGAATATGATCGTAAAACACAGAGAACAAATCACTTTTTGAAAAAAAATAAAACGCACCATTTACGGTGCGTTCAACCTTGTTTGGTAAGCGTAAAATTACGGGATAGGACCACCTTTGTTCAAAGTTACCTTTATGGCAGTTTCATACTCGCCAAATTTAGTAACTTTAGGAATTTTCATTGATAGCCAAGGATTCAAAGTTTTTTCTCCACTCTCTTTTGAAGTGTATTTATTTTTTTCTATTTCTAGCTCTCCTTCGATGCCTTCAAAGCCACTACTTTCGATATTCACTCCCCACCCAGAATTTTTGACCCTAGTATCTTCTACCTTTATCTCGATAGATGACCCAACTCTCTGTTCACCAGTACCATCTAGGGTAACCACTTCTTCATCACCTTCTTTAAGGATTATTTCTTTAGGCGAGACAGTCACCTGAATAGTCAAACAGTTGTTTTTTCACTCCCGAAATACCTAGATCATTTCCCGCTATTTTATAACCCCCAGGTCAAAATATGACCGCTTTTCTCTGGTTCGAAATCTCCTTCAGTGTTTTTTAATCCACCGCTACTCGCTTTCGTGTTATCGTCGAATGGTTGAGAGGCAACTGAAGAAAAAAGCAT
>Ga0209487_1004989_pt1 | contig 10027 bp, 13 predicted proteins | sample Poulit2012_FD_187524 | JGI IMG/M metagenome (GOLD analysis project Ga0209487, IMG submission 187524) | Agricultural soil microbial communities from Georgia to study Nitrogen management - Poultry litter 2012 (SPAdes) (version 2) | ecosystem: Environmental > Terrestrial > Soil > Agricultural land...
AATAAACAGACAAGGTGTGAGAAGCAATCTCGCACCTTGTCTGTTCCTATTAGGATAAGAAACCTAACCAATAGCCTAAAATTCCTAACACAAAGAATCCGAGGATAATCCATAATGGATTGACCTTTTTCCGGAGTAGCCACATGCTTCCAAAGGTAAGGAGTAAGGGTACTAAACCGGGCATTAATGAATCGAGTATCGTTTGAACGGTTTCGACTTCCATTTCTTTCGTTTCCGGATTTTCAAGTTCGGAAACGACAATGGGGATGTTGACGGTTGTCCACATATTGACTAATGCACCCATAATGAACAGACCGAGCACAGACGCCCCGACGGTTAATTTTTGAAGTAAGCCTCCGCTCATATCTTGAACGAGATCTGTACCTTTTCTAAGCCCATAGGAAACTCCCCAGTACCTAAAACCTAAGCGTATGATGTTAAATAATACAAAGAATAAGATTGGTCCCATTAAGTTACCGGTTAAGGCAAGTCCAGCACCCAATGCTCCAATTACCGGTCGAATGGTTCCCCAGAATACCGGATCCCCAACCCCGGCTAGTGGTCCCATCATTCCCACTTTTAATCCGTTAATGGCAGCGTCATCAATTGGCGCACCTTTTTTCCGTTGTTCTTCCATCGCCATGGTTACACCGACAATCGGTGCTGCCATAAATGGTTGCGTATTAAAGAACTCTAGGTGTCGTCTCATCGCCGCCTTTCGTTCATCGTTGTTTTCAGGATACAATCTCTTTAATGTGGGAACCATGGTATACATGAATCCTAAAGCATGCATTCTTTCAAAGTTCCAAGAACCTTGCCATAAATTAGATCTTAAAAAAGTGTTCGTTATATCTCCTTTTGTAATTGAAAGCTCTTTATCAGACATCATTCAACCTCCTTTTTGGTTAATCTAATTCATCATCTAAGTCGTCATCCAAATCATTCCCAGAAGGGCCAGCTGCTGTCTGAACATCAGGCTGATTGAATTGAGGATGTAACTGCAAGTACAGAATAGCTAAAATGACACCGATTACACCAAGGGCAACTAAGTTAAATTCCGTAAATGCGGCGATGACAAAGCCTAAATATAAGAAGGGCATGAGAGCGCCAGTTTTCATCATATTAATAACCATGGCATAACCAACAACAACGATCATCCCACCGGCAACGTTTAAACCACCTGTAATGACATCAGGAATGGAAGTGAGTAAGTTTTGCACGGTATCGGTACCGACTGTGATGGCAACAATGAGTGCGGGAATCGCTATCCGTAACATTTGTAATCCTAATGCGGATAAATGTAAGAAATCAATTCCCCTAAAACTCCCTTTATCGGCCATCTTATCGGCAGCATGCTGGAATCCAACTGTAATGGTACGAACAAGGATGGTAAGAACTTGTCCTGCCGCTGCTAATGGGATCGCTAATGCAATACCAGCACCAATTGATTGGCCACCAGCAATAACAATGATGGTGGAAATAATCGAAGCGAGTGCAGCGTCTGGTGCTTGTGCTGCACCGATGTTCATCCAACCGAGCGCGATCATTTCTAATGTCCCACCGATGATGATTCCAGTTGTCATATCGCCTAAAACAAGGCCAATAAGTGTACAGGCAATTAGCGGGCGATGTGTTTGGAATTCATCAAGGACACTTCCAATACCAGCAATACTCGAAACGACTAGTATTAAAATTATCTGAATAACAGATAGGTCCATCGTTATTCCTCCTTTTGATTATATGTTTTTGCTATCAAGCAGTTGGATCATATCTTCTCTTGAATCATTGACAACGCCTCTGACATCAAGATCTACCCCTTGATCAGCTAGTCTTCTTAAACAATCTGCCTCTTCTTTGTTTACAAAGTTAGATTTATTTAATTGAACCTTACCCTCTTTATAAGAGATACCGCCAATATTCAATTTCTTAATCGGAATTCCTGCTTTAATGACCCGCTCTGCATCGATTGGTGTTGTGAATAATAACATCACCCGATCATCAGCATATTTTGGATTATTAAAGACACGAACTGATTTTTCGACATCGACAACACTTGCTTTCACACCTGGTGGAGCAACTTGTTTTAATAAAGTGGCGCGCAATTTATCCTCGGCTACTTCATCACTGATCACAATGATTCTTGATATATTTGCCTCTTTCGTCCAAACGGTTGCGACTTGTCCATGGATAAGTCGATCATCAACTCTTGCTAGACCTATAATCATTTATAATTCATCCTCCATTTCATCTTCTTCAGCTAGATCCTTCTCTAAAATGGTTATGCCTGACGTTCCAATTACTTTTGCACTTTCTGTTAGTTCTGTTAAAGAGAGTGATTGTTTTAAAGCTAGTGTTTCTAATAACATCGGGATATTAACGCCAGCGATAACTTCAATATTTTCATCTGTTAATGCCAATTGTGAAATGGCGTTAAAAGGACTGCCACCAAATAAATCAACCATAACCAATAATCCTGACGTACAGTCTAATTGCTTCATTTCTTGTTGATAGTGTGCGATTAAATCTGCTGTATTTTCCCCTGAGACAAAGTTTATAAATCCAATATTTTCTTGTTCGCCCATGATCATTTCAGCGGATTTAATCATGGCTTCTGATGTATGTCCATGTGTACATACAATAATTGCACGGCCCATATACTCACCCCCTTTCGTTGATATCCTAATGAATAGGCTTACATATTACGTGATGCCATGAAATCATGGGCTATCAAAAAGCGATTCCATGGTTTCATGGCTGATCAACCAATATTAATAGGTTTTATTTAAAAGTGAAGCGGCGGCATCATCCATAATAAAGGTTACATGAGGATGGGCGCGGAGAATCGAAGCCGGACAGTCTTCATGAATCGGCCCTTCAAGCGTCGCTTTCACTGCTTCGGCTTTTCTTTCACCAGAGGAAGCAACAAGAATATGTTTTCCTTCCATAATATCGGCTAATCCCATGGTGAGCATTTGTGTCGGTGCTTCTTCACGTGTTAAATGATGATATCCCATCGTACTCTGAATCGTTGACTCATCACTATCCGCTAGGAACAACCGCGATTGAAAGGATTCCCCGGGCTCATTTGCGGCTAGATGTGCATTTGTACCGAGACCAACAATTTGTAAATCTCTTGGATATGTTTGCAGGACGGCCTTATAACGTTCCATTTCTGCATCGGTATCTTCTAAACTACCATCTAATAAGCCAATATATTTCGGTTTCACATCGATCAAATCATAGAAGTTCTTATGCATATACGTATAGACTGAATAGGCTGTATCCCGAGCTGAAATGTATTCATCCAAATTGGTAAAGATCGTTTGGTCAAGTGGAAGTTTCCCTTGATTAATGGCTTCCACCAATAAGGCAAACATCCCATCATAACTAGCACCTGTCGTCGTATTAATGGATGCGTGTTTATTTTCGTGGATTGTTTGTGCAACAACTTCAAAAGCTGCTTCCGACATGTCATCATAATTTCTTGTTTGAATAATATTCATTTTTTATTGTCCCCTTATCTGTGTATTCTTGCTTCAGGATGAAGACTAGGTTAACCATCCGTCGTTTTCAGGAATTCATGTAAAACTAGAGCGCTTGCTCCAATAACCCCGCTATCTTTTCCAAGGACTGACTTCTTTAAGACAAAGGAATCTCGTAACGGTCCGAGTACATAGTCATTCGCTTGCTCGTCTATCCCAGTCAAAATTTCAGGAAGCTCCTTGACCATAGGACCGGTTATTAAAATGGCTTCCGGATTATACATGAGTACTGTATTCGAGACGGCTAAACTCAAGTACTTTTTTGCGCGCTGGATGAGCTTTAAAGACCAATCTTCTTGGCGATAATAGGCCGCATAGACTTCCTCGATCGGTTGCTGCGCTTGTTTGGCTAATTCTGTCGAACAAATATAGGTTTGTAAGCAGCCAAATCGCCCACACTCACATAAGGTCCCATTCGGATCTAGTGTCATATGGCCGATCTCCCCGAGTGTGTTCCTATGTCCGCGGATCATTTTTCCATCGATCATCACGGCGCCACCAATACCACTCCCGATGTAAATGCAAACCGCGTGCTTGTAGGCGCTCATACTTCCGAATAAATTTTCGGCGAGCAATACGGCGCGGACATCATTATCAACATAGACGATATAATCCAATTGGGCCTCAAGATGAGCCTTAATTTCGACGTCTTTCCAATGGAATTGTGGAACCATTAATGTCTTGCCTTCAGGTAAAGTGACCAGCCCAGGCAGGCTAATTCCAATGGCTAAAATCTTGTCCCTCACCGCTTGATCCAACTGTTGTAAAATTCCGGTGATGTGAAAGCTGATCGTATCAAGTACGTCTTCGGGTTTCTCTTTCACGTCAAATCGACAGGATGTATCATGAACAATCTCACCATCCAAGGAAACAACGGCCATGCGAATCGTATGTAATTGGATTTCAACACCAATAATATAGAGTCCTCGTGGATTGATTTCCAACAGGGTAGCGCGACGTCCGACTGCGCCTTTCGTTTGACCAACTTCAATGACTAATTCATCATCAATGAGTTCGTTCATGATTTTTCCAACACTTGTATTACTCATTTTAGTCAATGTAGCCAATTGGGCTCTTGAAATTTGTTTATGTTGTTGAATGAAGCTTAATAACATAAAGTAATTATGCTTGCGGATTCTACTTTGGTCATATTTTATATTAAACGACAAACGATCACTCCCATCATCTGTAGGTAGCTAGCTCGCCTATTTAAGAAAAGGGGAGAACATACCCGATTCATATATAAAGGTATCTACATTGATCAACTAGGGTTACCAATTATGATTATAGCATTGGAAAAGGGAGGATGCAACAGAATTTTTAAGTAATAAGTCTTCTCTATTGTACGCGGTTACAAGTTATTGATAACCAGCTTTTCAATAATTATTGATGGATCACTAGATTATTGCCAGTATGAATTAAATGATGATACTCCGTGAAGTTATTAAACTCCTGTGAGTAAGTCGTGTGAAGTCGATCCCTTTAGATGCTGATCGATTACTCAACAGATGGTTTTTCTATCGTAACGTCTATCGCAAATCTTCGTTAACTTAATTTATTATGTTATAATGATTGAATTGATAGGCATTACGGAGGGTGATGACATGCGCCAAGGTACATTTGAATGGATGAAATCCGTTAATAAATCACTTATTTTAAATAAAGTACGTACAGATGGCCCGATTTCACGAGCAGAAATCGCTAAACAGACCAAATTAACACCGCCAACAGTAAGTAGTAATGTAAAAGAGTTGATTGAACAAGGAATCGTGAAGGAAAGTGAACTGGGCGAATCCCAAGGGGGACGTAAACCGACCATGCTTCTCATCGATAGCGAAGCCTTTTATATGATCGGCGTTGATGTCGGTCCAAAAACAGTTGAATGTATCGTGGCTAATTTAGCAGGAGAAATCATCGAGCGCTCCATGAATACACTGACATTACCACTGACAAATGATGCATTCCTCACGATCCTTGTGGAAAATATTCAGCATCTCATGGAGCAAGTTGCCATCCCATTTGAAAAGATGATTGGCATCGGTGTGGCCATGCATGGCGTAGTCGAAATTAAAACGGGAACATCGTTATTTGCTCCGAATTTACGTTTGCAAAATATCCCCATTCAAGCAACCCTTGAGCGGGAGTTTGGCCTGCAAGTAAAGGTGGAAAATGATGCACGGGCCATGGCATTAGGAGAAGCATGGTTTGGTGATAATGGAGACCAGCGCAATATGGTAGCCATGAATATCGGTCGCGGAGTCGGTGCGGGCATTGTGCTGGACGGAAAGTTATACCATGGAGCACAAGATATCGCTGGTGAGATCGGGCATATGACAATTGATGTGCACGGAGAAGTTTGTGAATGTGGCAATCGAGGTTGTTTACAAACCTTCATTACGGGTGCAGCGATTGCGGCGCGAGCGCTCCCGTTATTACCAGATTTTGAGCGAAACGGACAGGCCTTATCAGGCGAAAAGGTGTATGAATTAGCGCGGCAAGGCAATGCGGTATCCAAACAAACCTTAGAGGAGACAGGGAAAATGATCGGTATCGGTTTAATTAATTTAATTCATATCCTCAATCCCGACAAAATTATCCTTGGGGGTGGTGTCACCGGATCGAAGGAATTTATCCTCCCAGCAATTCAGGAAACCATTAAAAAGCGAACGTTAACACCACAAGCACGGCAGACAGAAGTGCAGATCTCGGAACTTGGAAAAGATGCCAGCCTGATCGGCGCTGTGTCATTATTACTTGTTGACTTGTTCTCCCCGATGTAGAAACATTCATTGCCCGCTATATCGAGGGGGGAGCGATCGGTAGCACAACACATGTCGGTCATCTTAATCTTCGTACTCGTGCATGGTTTCTTGTAATTTACCTAAGGTTTTCAAAAAGGTACGATATTCTTCCTTGCCAATATCGTTTTCAATTTTATCCTGAATTTGCAACCAAATGGGGGTTGCTTCCTCTAATTTGGTTAGGCCTGTATTGGTTATGGTAATGATCTTTATTCTCGAATCAGCGCTCGATCTGGTGATGTCGACATAGTCACTTTCTTTTAATCGATTAATATTCCGGGTGATGGTCGTTTGATCAAGCAACATCGCTTCTCCTAAATGACTGATAGTAATTTCTTTGGCGCGGAGAATCGTAACGAGCATATAATATTGAGTGACCTTTAAGCCAGTTGGTTTTAAGAGGTTATTATAGAGCTGAGTGGCCGTTCTTGCTCCTGTTCTAAGATTCACACAGACGCAAGCTTGCAATAGATCGTCCACTTCACTCGTGGTGAATTTATGAAGCACGAAGGGACCTCCTTTCTGATGAACGAATATGTATCCATTTATTTAACAACTGAATGAATTTCATAATTACCGTAACTATCAATAGGGTTATGAAAATCATTTGACAAATAAATTGGATACGAATATCATTATACATGTATATACATCAATTTAAAAGCGCAGCGATATGTCGGTCAGAACAGTACGAACTAAAATACATGCATATACATGCATGAAGGGGGAAAGAACATGGAATATACTGATTTATTAGATGGGGCTGATCTTGATCAAACCCTTATTGGAGCACTAGGAATTACGGTTACAGAGATCACACCGGACCGTGTTGTCTGTGATATGGCAGTTGGTCCCAAAACAATACAGCCGATGGGACTGTTACACGGAGGTGCTTCCGTAGCCCTTGCCGAAACAGCGGCTAGCATGGGGGCTCTCGCAAATATTAATCCGGAAACCCACTTTCCAGTAGGATTGGAGATCAATGCCAATCATCTAAGAGGAAAGAAAGAGGGGGTCGTGACGGCTACCGCTACTCCTTTTCATAAAGGTCGCACCACAATGGTCTGGGATATCCAGATTACGGATGAAGCGGACAAGCTCATTTGCGTGTCGAGATGTACGATGGCTGTTGTTGAGAAAAGAAAATAACCGCTTTAATGAAAGCGTTCTCGCGTTTTATATAGCAACGTACGACAACCGAAGCAGATTCAAATCAAGCATGTAAATGGAGGCAGAAAAATGTCAACGATGTCATCAATCAAAAAGAACTTACGTATGCCGGTTATCGGTGCACCACTTTTCATCATTAGTAATCCAAAGCTCGTCATTGCGCAATGCAAAGCAGGGATTATTGGCTCCATGCCAGCACTGAATGCTAGACCCTCTTCACAGCTAGATGAATGGTTAGCGGAGATTACCGAGGAACTGGCCGCCCATGATGCACGCCATCCTGACCGACCAGCCGCACCATTCGCCATTAATCAAATTGTACACAAATCCAATGAACGTTTAGAACAGGATATGGACTTGTGTGAAAAATACAAAGTCCCGATCATTATTACATCCTTAGGTGCGCAAGAGGCTGTCTATGACCAAACCCACCGTTATGGAGGTGTGGTCTTGCACGATGTCATTCATAATCGATTCGCTCACAAGGCAATCGACAAAGGGGCAGACGGTTTAATTGCAGTTGCTTCGGGAGCGGGAGGCCATGCTGGGGCGAAGAGTCCGTTTGCGCTTATTCAAGAAATCCGGCAATGGTTTGATGGTCCGCTTGCTTTATCTGGATCGATTGCCAGCGGAGACAGCGTGCTAGCTGCTCAGGCGATGGGAGCTGATTTTGCCTATATTGGATCGCCTTTTATTGCGACACATGAAGCACGTGCGGCAGAAGATTATAAACAAATGATTGTCGATAGTACATCGGATGATATTGTTTATAGTAATTATTTCACAGGTGTACATGGAAATTACCTCGCTCCGTCGATTCGAACCGCAGGCCTAGACCCTGACGCCCTACCAGAAAGCGATCCATCAAAAATGGACTTTTCGGGGGATGGGAAGAAGTCTTGGAAAGATATTTGGGGATGTGGCGAAGGGATTGGGGTTGTTAATGAGGTCATGCACGCAAAAGACTTTATTGATAGACTAGAGAAGGAATATATAGCGGCAAAAGATAGAATCAGTGAACTTGTTTAACAACGGCAATGGACCCGTCTAGGTGATGAGATTGAAAAAGGAGCCTGCAGTTGTAGGAAGTTCCAACGATCAATTGGATAAAGCTGAATCAAGGGTGGATCATGTCGTTCTTTGCTGGTAGAATCATCCATAAGAGAGAAGATACATACTTATGGAGGGATGGGCTTGCCACGAAAACGAAGGATTATGAACATAACCGTTTCCATGCTGTTACTTTTAACCGTGCTCGTTTATTCCGATTATCGTAAATATGACGAGTTAATGATTAAAAGTAATCTTTTAGAAGCTTTCATTATTACTGGTTTTGTTGTAGTGGGCTTTTGGTATATTGATTTTATTGATAAACGGGAGGAAAAGAAAAATAAAAAGAAAGAAAACGAGGAGGATGCTTGATCGTCCGCCTCGTTTTTGACACCTATTTACTTTTCGATCTGGAAGGCAAATACGGTCTGTTTCGCATAGGTTTCGCCAGCTGGCAACACGACGCTTGGAAATCCATCATGATGCAAAGCGGCTGGTGCAGCTTGTGTTTCGAAGCATATCCCTCTATACCTTTCAGCATTTCTCGCCGCTCCCTTTACATCCTTTAGGGGACTATTTGCTGTATACATGACCATTCCCGGTTGATCCGTTGTCAGGGTGAGCACCCGGCCACTTGTTTCTTCTTTCACGATGACACGGTGCTGATCTGCTTCCGAAAAGATAAAATAATGATCATATCCGTGGCCGACAATTGCATTTTGTTCATGAAGGGATTCGATTCCATCAACTATTTTCCGCCCCTCACGAAAGTCGAATGGTGTTTGGCTGACAGCTCGTTTTTTTCCGGTTGGGAGGAGGGCTTGATTCAGTTCAATAAAATAATCACTCTTCATCGTGATATGATGATCCTGTACAGAGCTAGCTCCCTTTCCACTTAAATTAAAATAAGAATGATTGGTTAACGTAAGTGCTGTCGTTTGATCGGATTCTGCTCCATAGTCAATGATTAATTCATTGGCTTTGGTTAAGGTGTACGTAATGGATATATGAAGATTGCCACGGTATCCGCTTTCTCCATCTGGTCGAAAATGGGTAAGTGTGACACCGACTTTTTCCGGCGTTTGGAATGGCGTTGCGTGCCAAATGACTTGATGAAATCCACCGGCACCGCCATGGAGGTGATGGGGGCCTTCATTTGCTTCCAAGCTGACTGGCTTGCCGCCGAGTTGAAAGCGACTATTTTCAATGCGCCCGGCAACAGGCCCGATGAGCGCGCCGATATAATGTGGATTATTTTCATAGTCAGCAACATCCTCAAACCCAAGCACAACGTTTTCGAGTACGCCTTGTTTATTCACTACGCTAATGTCCGTGATGATGCCACCAAAGTTTAAAATGCTGACACGCATCCCTTGATGATTTGTTAAGGTGAATACCTTCCACTTATTATGAACTTCATTTACATCGATTTGCATCTACCTTATCTCCTTACTTATTTATTTA
>Ga0209487_1004990_pt1 | contig 10026 bp, 14 predicted proteins | sample Poulit2012_FD_187524 | JGI IMG/M metagenome (GOLD analysis project Ga0209487, IMG submission 187524) | Agricultural soil microbial communities from Georgia to study Nitrogen management - Poultry litter 2012 (SPAdes) (version 2) | ecosystem: Environmental > Terrestrial > Soil > Agricultural land...
AGTGATTCTGCAACATGATAAGCCCGTTCAAACCAATCCCAGTTACACAGCTCATGGGACTTATCAAGATTCGCTAATAATTGATTCAGAAACACTTCATCACGTAATAACTCAATATGCATTGGCTAACCTACCTTTTAAAATAGACTAGGTTTAGTATACCCAAGGTGTTAAAATCAATACAATTCTCAGAGAGTCGTTGAGAATTATTTAGCATTAAAAAAGTGACTCTCAAAAAGAGAGCCACTTTATTGAATCATTATCTTCTTTATTCAACCGATAAAGGTGTTAATATTTAGGTTTTTCAACTTTTCTGATTTTACCATTCCAGTTTTTAAAACCTGGTTCTAAAACATTTATATCCTCGTAGCCTTCTTTATGAAGGATCCATGCTGCTCGATATGAACGTGTTCCAGATTGACAATATAAATAGACGGGTAAATCTTTGCGCAATTCAGACAAGCGTTGTTTTATTTGCGTTGAAGGAATATTACGTGCACCTAAAATATAACCTAATTCATATTCTTTTTCTTCTCGAACATCGATGAGTTGAGCTTTTCGATACCCTTTTTTAAATTCTTCTTCTGTCAAGCTTGTAACATTTCGGCGTGTGACAATGTACCGGTAAATCATGTACCCAAGATATGCAACCACAATGGCAATGATAATGACCCAGTCCCACGCGATTCCTAAAATATATGGCATTATTCTTTCCCCTTTTTTATAAACTACTCTTATTATACGATAATTAGCATCGAATTCAAACTAAAAGAAATACGAAAATATGACTGCAAACCCCTCAGATCACTTGTTAATATTGACTTTTTATAGTATCCTTTAATTGATAATAGATGTGATCAGACGGAGCATCACATAGAATTTGGAGGATGTTTATGCCGACACCTAGCATGGAAGACTATATTGAGGAAATATATATTTTAATTGATACGAAAGGATATGCACGAGTATCCGACATAGCTGAAGCTTTAGAAGTTCATCCTTCATCTGTTACAAAAATGGTACAAAAACTAGACAAAGATGGTTATTTGGATTATGAAAAATACCGTGGACTTGTCTTAACTAAACGAGGGAAAAAGATAGGCGAACGACTTGTTTTTCGCCATGATTTATTAGAGCAATTCTTGGAAATCATCGGGGTTGATGAAGAAAATATTTATGACGATGTCGAAGGTATTGAACATCATTTAAGTTGGAATTCGATTGACCGTATCGGTGATTTAGTTCAATATTTTAAATCAAACCCTCTACATAGACAAAAATTATTAGAAATGCACGATCAAGATGAAATAAAAGAATAATTCAAGTCAAAAGGTGCTTGCAGTAGATGCAAACACCTTTTTTATATGAAAAAAGAGAATTATGGCTAAGCGTTGTGTTTTTTCTCACTCTACAAGCATAAATTCTAATAAAAGGTTAGATAAGGAGCTTTAGAATGAGAATTGATGCAGTTTTTTCAGGTGGTGGGGTCAAGGGATTTGCCTTTATCGGTGCATTAGAAGCTTTGGAAGACAATCATTATCAAATTAAACGGACAGCGGGGAGTTCAGCTGGAGCCATTGTTGCTGGGTTACTTGCAGCTGGCTATTCAATTGATGAGTTAAAAGAGCTGATGTTAAATATTGATTTACAATCTTTATTAGATTATTCTTTTATTGAAAAATTTTTACCGATGATCAAGTGGCTTTCTGTTTACCGGAGTTTGGGACTATATAAGGGGAAACTATTTGAAGAATGGTTAGAAGAGCTTTTAGCTGCTAAAGGGATCTACACATTTGCGGATTTAAAATATGATCAGCTGAAATTAACTGTTGCTGATATAACCATAGGTCGCTTAATTATTTTTCCTGATGACCTTGAAGAAATATACGGTATCTTACCAGAACGATTTTCTGTTGCGAAAGCGATTCGCATGAGCGCTGGTTTACCTTTCTTTTTTAAGCCGATAAAGTTATATGATCAAGAAGCAAAAAAACATCTCATGGTTGATGGTGCCCTGCTTAGCAGTTTACCTCTATGGGTGTTCAAAAAACCACATACTAAGCCCCTAAGGCCAGTGATAGGCTTTCAACTTCAATCAAAAGAGAAGTATCTTTTTACAGAGCCAATCAATAACGGTATTCAATTCGGAAAAACACTTATTTCAACGATGCGTCATGCCCAAGATCTAAGGTATATTTCCAAATATGATCAACCTAATATTGTTTTTTTAGATACCGATCATGTGAATGTAGCTGATTTTTCTTTATCAAAAAATGATCGGCTGGACTTAATCAAGACTGCTAAAGAAAAAACGGAAAGCTTTTTGAAAAAAACAAATAAGACATAATTTTTAACCATAAGAAACTGGATCTTTTTTAGTTGATTTCTTTCCATCAATCACACGTAAATGGGGCGCTTTCTTTGATCGTTTACTTGAAATGCGATTCTGATTAATGGCTGATTTTTTTCTGCATGCATGTGTTGCTTGTTTCTGTAGCTTTTTAGATTGTTTAACAGCTTTGCGGTATTTTTTTAATTCATTTTGTTCCGGTTGGCGAGATTTGATAAAATGCACTAATCCGATTATTAAAACCATCAAAGTCACAGTGCCTATTAAACTCCAGATAACCCAGCTTGTGTTTGAGAAAATAGAACTGGATAAGCTAAGAAGAGCTAATAAGAGGATAACATAGATAAACCATTTTTTATTCATAATCTCTTACCTCATCTCTGATTTTGGTAATCTACATTGAAAATCAAAGGATAAGAAACAGGATTATCCTATTTTAAACAACGTCAAATTAACATAAATTATTTGTATTTTCAAGCGAATTATATTCAATACATATAGATAGTATCGTCGTAATGATTAAACTTATACATAAATGAATCAATTTTACACTTTAAGATGAATAACTTTCTTTGGCTGGGTGAAGATAGTCGTGAGGTGACGATCATGCAACGTTTACGGAGAAAAAAAGAATCGATTCAAGTTTTGAAAAGAAGAGTAGCTACAACAGGTTTTTTTGCTGGGCTTATCTGGTCGACAGTGTGGACTTTTTTGGCCTTTTTTAATTTTAGTGAATTATCTTTAAGTTCGTTTTTTTTAGAAGGTTGGACAGATGCAAAGTGGGTTGAGAAGTGGCCAGGTCAGTTACTCTCCATTTTTCTTTGGAGTATTTTATCAATAGGTATAGCATATATCTATTATTTATTTTTCAGAAAATTAACTGGAGTGTTGCCTGGATTAGTCTATGGTGTAGTGATCTGGCTTATTATGATCATTTTAAGTTCAAGTCTTATATTGCATATTCCAGCAATTAATCAGATGGATTTAAACACACTTGTGACAACTTTATCAATTTTAATTATTTATGGTGTTTTTATCGGATATACAATCTCTTATGATTTTCTAGATCAGCCTTCTAAATAAATTTTATCCATTCGTATCTATCGTCAAACCATAGCTTTTTATGATACACTTAGATTTAGTGTTGCAATGGATATAATTGAAAGGTGGAACAAAAAAGGTGAGTAAATTAGTTAAATTACGAAATGCTTTAAAAGATCAAGAGTTAGATGGATTAATTATTACTAATCCTTATAATCGGCGATATACGACTGATTTTACTGGAACGGCAGGTCTTGCTTTAATTACACATACGGACCAAATTTTCATTACAGATTTTCGCTATACCGAACAAGCTGCTGAGCAAGCTGTTGGATTTGAGATTGTTCAACATAAACAATCAATTATCAAAGAGCTTGCTGAACAGATCAAAAAACATGATTTAAATAGAGTGGGTTTTGAACAAGATGATTTGACATACTCTGTCTATCAGCAGTATAGAGAAGCTATCGATGCTGACCTAGTCCCAACATCAGGAATGATTGAAAAACTACGAATGATAAAGACAGATGAAGAACTTAAGATTATGTCTCGTGCAGCGGAGATTGCCGATATTGCCTATGACCATATTTTAAAAACCGTCGAACCGGGCATGACAGAAATTGATGTTTCAAACGCATTAGAGTTTTCAATGCGTGAGAATGGTGCAACGTCATCAAGCTTTGATATCATCGTTGCTTCTGGTCATCGTTCTGCGCTTCCGCACGGTGTCGCATCGTCTAAAAAAATTGCTGAAGGTGAGCTAGTAACATTGGACTTTGGTGCCTTATATAATGGCTATTGTTCGGATATAACAAGAACATTTGCTGTCGGTGAGATTTCTGAAGAGTTACATGATATTTATCAAACGGTATTACAAGCTCATCTACAAGGATTAGCAAATATTAAGCCAGGAATGACCGGAAAAGAAGCTGACGCTCTCTCTAGAGATTATATTAAAGACAAAGGATATGGTGAATACTTCGGTCACGGAACTGGCCACGGTTTAGGATTAGAGGTCCATGAAGAACCAAGGTTATCACCAACAGGGCAGATTGTGTTGGAGGAAAATATGGTAGTGACAGTTGAACCAGGAATCTATATTCCAAATGTAGGTGGTTGTCGGATTGAAGATGATCTTGTTATCACAGCTGATGGTAACAGAAGCTTGAATAAAGCACCGAAAGAACTTATTGTTATATAGGTTGATAATTAAGACTATGGGGAGGGAACAGAATGATTTCAGTAAATGATTTTAAAACAGGTGTAACAATTGAAGTTAATAATGAAATATGGCAAGTCGTCGAATTTCAGCATGTGAAACCAGGTAAAGGAGCAGCTTTTGTCCGTTCAAAATTAAAAAACTTACGAAATGGGCGCATCCAGGACATTACGTTTCGTGCCGGTGAAAAAGTAGCACGTGCACATATTGTCAATCAAAAAATGCAATATCTGTTTGCTGCTGGAGACACACATACGTTTATGAACATGGAAACATATGAGCAAATCGAGATCAATCAAAGTCAAATTGAAGATGAAATCAATTATTTGATTGAAAACATGGAAGTACAAGTTATTTCTTATGAAGGTGAAGTCATCGGCATCAACTTACCGACAAATATTGAGTTGACGATTGTAGAAGCTGATCCTGGTATTAAGGGGAACACAGTGAGTGGGGGATCAAAATCAGCCGTTTTAGAGACAGGCTTAAAGATTCAAGTCCCGCTGTTTGTCAACGAAGGTGATCGCGTGATTGTGAACACGAATGAAGGAAAATATGTTTCAAGAGTAAACTAGTAATTTTAAAAATAGATTAGAGAGATAACTCTCTCTAGTCTATTTTTTTCTGTCATTTTTGAATAGCCAATTTGTCATAATCGACTCTTCATCTCATATATTAGAAATAGTAATTATTAATCGATAGCGAGGTTATTAGTGATGCGAGATGAAATCATTGCTTTATTTCCAGATCGATTTCGAATAGAACTATCATCTATCTTTGAGAAGAACAGAAATAATATCGAAGAGATTCGTGTTCGAATTAACCGTCCATTAGAAATTGTTATGCACACCAATTTTCTTATCTTGGAAAAATTAATTCCTAATGAAGCAGATGGTCAGTTTATCTTTAATCAGTTAAGTGGTTTTTCTCGTTATAAATTCGAAGAAGAATTAAAAACAGGCTACATCACTCTAGTTGGCGGACATCGGGTAGGTATTGTAGGACGAACTGTTTTAGAAGAGGGGTCTATTAAACAAATCCAGACTATATCATCATTTAATATTCGAATTGCCTCAGAAAAAATTGGTGTGGCCCATTCAGTTATTAAATACTTAAAAAACAATAATTCGTATTATAATACGCTTATTATCGGCCCGCCACAATCAGGAAAAACAACACTTTTAAGAGATTTAGCTCGATTGATGGGAACAGGGTGGGGTCAGGTTGAAGCTGTAAAAGTAGGTATTGTTGATGAGCGCTCAGAAATTGCAGCATCTAAAAATGGTATACCGAATTATAATGTTGGAATGCGGACAGATGTGCTAGACCATTGTCCCAAAAAAGAAGGCATGATGTTAATGATTCGATCGATGTCTCCTGAGATGTTAATCGTTGATGAAATTGGCTCAAGAGATGACTTAGAGGCAATAAGGGAATCTATTCGCTCAGGAGTAAACTTAGTTTGTTCTTTACACAGTGATAGCTATCATTCACTCAAAAAAAGAGTACAATTTTCCGAATTGATTGAGGGAGATTATTTCCAACGGTTTATTATTTTAGATAGAAACAAATCAATGACAATCCTGAATCAAGAAGGTAGAAATATTCGCTTTAACCGGGGGTTACAAAATGAATTGGACTGGGGCAATTCTTTTAATCACAGCCACCTCATTAATCGGATTTGAACGATCTGCACAATTAAAAAGAAGGCCGCGGCAAATCATGCAATTTAAATTAGCCATGCAAATTATGGAAGCAGAAATTGTTTATAGTCAACAAACTTTAGCCGATGTTTGCGCAACGATAAGCAGACAAATTGATAAACCGATTAATGAATTTTTCTCATCAATAGCAAAAAAAATAGCAGACAGTAGAGACCTCTCAAAACTCTGGACTGAAAACTTAGACTTATTAGAACAGCAATCTGCCCTTTATAAAGCTGAGATAAGTATTTTAAAACAATTTGGTCAAACACTTGGCCATTTTGACATTGTACATCAACAAAAACAGATTCAATTAACGACTCTTCATTTGGACCGGATACTGATTGAAGCAGAGGAAAGACATACTCTTTTTGGTAAAGTCTATCGTGGTATTGGGATTCTAACAGGTCTATTAATTGCACTAATATTGATTTAGAGAGGAGCAAATAATATGAACCATGACGCTTCTATTATCTTTCAGATTGCTGGCATAGGGATTATTGTGGCGATTATTCATACCATTCTAAAACAAATGGGGAAAGAAGAATACGCACAATTTATTACACTTGTTGGTTTTATTATTGTTTTAATGATGGTGATTGATCGGATAGCTGATCTATTCCAACAAATAAGATCCATCTTTTTATTCCAAGGATAAACGATGTCAATCGTTCAAATTATCCTCATCGGAGTTATCTCTACATTACTGATTACTTTATTAAAATCTTACCAACCAACTTTTGCATTCTTAATTTTAATTGTGACAACACTTTTCATGTTCTACTATATTTTAGAGCCATTGGGCGAGATTATTGCCCTTATCCAATCACTATTTAATCGTTTTCGGTTAGAATCCAATTATTTAGAAACAGTGTTTCAAATTGTTGGTATTGCTTATTTAACCGAATTAGGTTCACAATTAACCAAAGATGCCGGCTTAAATTCAATTGCTTCAAAAATAGAATTAGTAGGCAAAATCTCAATTCTTTATGTGTCAGTTCCAGTTTTAACAGCAATCATTGAAACAATCATACACTTAATGCCTCATTAACGGGTGGTGCTTGGAGGTCTAAATGTCTTTTCGAATAAAAACAATTACTGTATTCCTCTTCGTATTCCTAATTTCTCAACAACTTATAAATATTCGTGCAGAAGGGTTAGACGATCAACAGAGTAGGAGCCACGATTTATTAAATGAAATTGAAATAAATGAGTTAGAAATGCACTGGTCAGAATTAAACAGAGATTACCGAGACTATATCCCAAAAATGGAACAAATAAAAGTGAAAGACCTCATTTCGAACCATCATCAACTCACATTTATTGACTGGTTATTGGCGATATTCAATATGATTGGTCACGAGTTAATCGTAAATGGTAGACTTTTAGGTTATTTAATTATCATCACAATCATTGCGGCTATCATCAAAAATATTCAGTCCTCATTTCAATCGGAATCCGTCACGGTGATTGCAAATTTTGTCTTAATGATTTTGTTAATGACCTTAGCTGTTCAAAGTTTCATAACGATTAGCGAGCTAATTATAAGAACAATCAGCCAAATACATGATTTTATCATCTCATTACTTCCTTTAATATTAGGCTTTATGATTGCTATGGGTGGTGTCATATCCGCTTCATTTTCACATCCTATTATTGTGACATCACTCTATTTAATAACAACATTGGCGGATAAAGTGGTGTTAAATTTAATTTTTTTCTCGTTGATTTTGCATCTTATCAGTCAAATGAATCCAACGATGCAATTAACTCAACTTGCTGATCTCTTACGAAAATTCGCTTTGAGCGTATTGTTTATTTGTGTGACGATTTTTTTCACTGTTCTTTCAACACAAGGAGCAGTCACCGCTGTTCAAGATGGATTAGCAATTAAAACAACCAAATTTGTCACAAATAATTTTGTCCCAGTTGTTGGACGAATGTTCTCAGAGGCCACGGACACCATCTTTGCTACGACACAAGTCCTTAAAAATGGTTTAGGACTTTTCGGTTTTATCTTCATCTTAATCATGGTGAGCTTACCCATCATAAAAGTCGCTGTCGTGGCTTTAATGTACCGTCTCGCGGCTGCAATTATTCAACCAGTTGGGGAAGAGCAGATCGGTAAAAGTATTTCAATCATATCTGATCATATTTTTTATCTACTAGCTGTTTTACTTGTTGTCTCTTTTATGTTTTTAATAACCATCGTTATCTTACTCATCGCAAGCAATTTAACATTGATGATTCGTTAAAGGAGGCTGACAAATTGAGTGCTTTATCAACCTGGATTAGCCAGATGATCATACTCGTTTTTGTGATGATGATAACAACGATGCTTCTACCTGAAAAGAAAATGAAGAAATACGCTCAATTTAGCTTAGCTCTTATTTTTTTATACTTTTTTATTCAACCGATCAGGCAACTTTATACGATCAATATTTCACGAGAATCCACTCAAATCATTGATTCAATTATTGGTGAATTACCGAAAGAGGATTTAACGAAATCTGTCGATCTTAAAAAAAGTGAAATAGAAACGTCAAGTGCTGCATATGTTGTAGAAGAGTTGGCTAATCAAATAAGACATGAATTAGAGAAAGATTTTATCAAAGAGTTCGATTACCAACTTGAAGAGGTGATCATCATTGCAGAAAATACGAATCAGTTAGATTTTGAACAAATAAATTTCCATTTTAAAGTGTCAGACAAAGGTGATCAAATAAAAGAGATTCAGCCAGTGATTATTAATGCAAGTAAATCTACAGAGGAAATGGATACTAAAGCAAAAGAAATGGAGTATGTGATGATCAGCTGGTTAAGTGAAAGACTTAATGTCAATCTAGGACAAGTTCGAATTATATGGGAGGAGGGATAGAGTTGTATAATCCAATAAAAAGACTAATGGATTGGATGAAAAACCAACAAACGAATCAGAAAATGACTAAATCAAATTATTTAATTATCCTTGCTTGTATTGGTGTTCTACTCCTCATTTTAAGCCAGTGGTTCACGTCCTCTAGTGAAATAGAAATCATTGAAGAGGATCATTTTTCTGAAGAAGTTAAAAAAACAGAAAGGACAGGCCAGGATACTTATAGTGACCCCCTTCTCGAATTAGAACGAACTTATCAAAACGAGCTGGCGACGATGTTAGAGAATATTGCAGGCATTTCAAATGTTGAAGTTATGGTCAATTTAGATGCTACTGGTGAAAAAATTTATCAAAAAAATCTAATTGTAGGTACACAAACAACAGTGGAATCTGATCAAGGTGGTGGTTCAAGAAATATCGAGGATCTAACGGAAGAACATCAAGTAGTGATTATCAGACAAGGAGATACAGAGGTACCCTTAGTCGTTCAGGACAAAAAACCAAGTATTAGAGGTGTACTTGTAGTCGCAAATGGTGTGGAGCAAATACAACTAAAGCAATGGGCAACTGAAGCCGTCTCGCGTGTCTTAGATGTCCCTCCACATCGAATATCAATTATGCCTAGAAGTAAAGGAGAGAATTAAATGTTAAAAAAACAAACGGTCTGGTTACTGACATTGTTAAGCATCATGATTGTCTTAAGTGTTTTTTACATGAATTCACCGGAAGCAGATGATTTTTCATTTATTTTTCAAGAAGAAGATATAGAAGACTCCATGCAACCCACAATTGGTGATGAAGGAAATGATCTGTTTGAACTAGACAGTCTTGAATCAGA
>Ga0209487_1004991_pt1 | contig 10024 bp, 4 predicted proteins | sample Poulit2012_FD_187524 | JGI IMG/M metagenome (GOLD analysis project Ga0209487, IMG submission 187524) | Agricultural soil microbial communities from Georgia to study Nitrogen management - Poultry litter 2012 (SPAdes) (version 2) | ecosystem: Environmental > Terrestrial > Soil > Agricultural land...
CCTGTCTCCAATTCTGATGAGGAACAATTACTGGAACAGATCAAATCGGAAGCTATTTTTATACGGGCATTTAATTATACCAATTTGTTGAGATCATATGGGGGAGTAGTATTGGTCGATAAGAAGTTTGAACTGACAGATGATTTCAAAGAGCAAAAGAGAGCTTCTCTACAGGAGACGGTTGATTTTATCATAAAAGATCTCGATCAGGCAATCGCTGGACTTCCAGTGAAAACTGACATTGCCCAGGGTAGGGCGACAAAAGGAGCAGCAGCAGCTTTGAAATCCAGGTTGTTGAGTTTTGTAGCGGGTGACCTAATGAATGGGGGATATGAAGCTTCCAGTCCATTAGTATCATTTACTGAAGGAACAAGAAGGCAAAGGTTGGAAGATGCAAGAGCAGCTGCGAAAGCCATTATCGATTTACAATATGGAGAATATGAATTGCACGGTGCTCGCAGCAGCATACCAGAGGAGGTGACGGATGAGTTTGTTGAGGAAATTGCTCAGACTTATTATGAATTATTCACACAAAAAGGAGAATGGAATGATGAAGTGATTTGGGGTGTGCAATATTTGAACCGACAAGGAAATCGAGCTGCCAATAATCTATACTGGGGGCCAAATGGATACAATAACTGGGGGAATAATGAGCCGTTTGAAGAGCTGGTTAGAAAATTTGAAATGAAGGATGGATCTCCCTTCCAATGGGATAAATATAATCCAGGTGATGATTTGATTCGAGAATTTACGACAGATGAACTGGAGGCGGATCCGGAACGGAATCCGTATAATGGCAGAGAAGGTCGGTTTTATGCTTACGTACTATATGATGATGCTCCCTGGCGTGAAAGAGCTGCAACAGACAATAAGGTAGAGACGAGTTCATTTGTAAATGCACCCGGAAAAGATTTAATAGGCAAAAGTGTAGCAGAAAAAGTATCAGCGATAAATGATCTTGAACCTGTTATCACAGGAGGATTTGATACAAGATCTGCTGCTAATCAGGCATGGAATGGTACAAAAACAGGATATTATTTGAAAAAAATGATGGATGTCGATATAGACGGAGAGCAAAATAACAATGAAAATAGCTGGCTGGAATTCCGCTTTGCAGAGGTTTTGCTCGATTATGCAGAAGCGTGTATCGAACTGGGAGATATCGAGGAAGGTCTCTCTGCGTTGAACCGAATCAGAAGAAGGGCGGGTTTGCCTGATCGGGTAACCTCAGATCAGGACCAGGCACGTGAGTGGTATCGACATGAACGCCTAATCGAGATGATGGCAGAGGGAGATCGATGGTATATGATCCGGAAATGGATGATCTGCGACGAAGTAGTTCATGATCAGTATCCGATTGATATTTTTCATTTCAATGATGGTGTTTCGATGTATTTTCTGAATACAACCGTTGTGGCAGATGCTCGTTCCTGGAATAATCGCCAGTATTGGTTGCCGATATCTATCAATGAAATGAATAAAGCACCTCAATTACAACAAAATCCAGGATATTAATCATGTGATGAGGTAAAAATCTCATTTGGCATCCTTGGATTTAGGCTGGATTATGATTGATAAAGTAAGAGGCACTATATACAAGGAAAATATAACGTATATCAAAAATACTTCCTTCGATAGATTTTGGAGGGTGGAGTACGAAACTCTCGGAGACGTAGGTAGTTCTCGATGATTTGATGAAGGGAGATAGTAGAAATTAGTACATTGAGCTATTTATCCGGCTTTTCCGTTGACTAACGTATAATATGACATTTTTCATTGCTCTTATTCTTGCTTTAATATTTATTGTAGTCGGAATCGTTTGGTGGAAAATCCATCCTTTCTTTGTCCTTTTATTGGCTGCCTTAGGGTATGGGTTTCTATCAGGGATGGATGCCGCTTTGATCATTGAATCGGTCAACAGTGGCTTTGGTAATATCATGGGAAGTATCGGGTTGATTATTTATTTTGGTGTAGTGATCGGGACTCTATTGGAAAAATCGGGAGGTGCTATGGTGATCGCTCAGCGTCTTCTCCGATTGATCGGAGAGAAGTCCGTTCATCTTGCGATGCTTATTACCGGATTTATTATCTCGATACCTGTCTTTGTGGATAGCGGTTTTATTATTATGAATTCTCTCAATAAAGCACTGACACATAGAGCAAAGCTGGCTTTTGGTGGAACTACTGCAGCGTTGGCTTTGGGACTGATGGCGACGCATGTAATGGTGCCTCCCACACCAGGTCCAATTGCTGCTGCAGGTATTTTAAACGCTGATTTGGGAAGTGTGATTTTATGGGGGATTCTGGTAAGTGGTTTGGCGTTGATTAGTTGTTATTTTTTTGCAATCCGAATTGCAGCCAGAGTGAACATCCCGATTCAGATGGAAGAAGTAAAAGAACAGAAACATCAGCCAAAATTATCCTTGTCGCTTCTTTGCATTATTGTCCCGATATTTCTTATCATGATCAAATCTATTCTGGATTATCCTGGTCTGGAAGTACAGGAAACTTTCTTTTATTCTATTTTTTCTTTTCTTGGAACACCCGTGATCGCTCTTCTGGCAGGGGTAGGAATGGCGCTCTTATTGCCCGAAAAACTGGATCATAAAATTTTCTCCTCTGCCGGATGGATGGGGGAAGCACTCCTCACCGCTGCACCGATTATTATGATTACCGGAGCGGGAGGAATTTTTGGTACGATGCTTCAAAATTCAGGAATCGGAGAAGTGATCGCAGACCGGTTTGTTGGAGAATCTCTGGGATTGCTCTTCCCATTTCTTTTAGCGGCCGGACTCAAGACGACTCAAGGATCATCAACGGTTGCACTGATTACAGCTGCTTCGATCGTAGCCCCTATGATGGTTTCCCTGGGACTGGATGATCCTTTTGCCAGAACGTTGACCGTACTTGCGATCGGAGCGGGATCGGCCGTTGTATCCCATGCGAATGATAGTTACTTCTGGGTCGTGACTCAGCTCACCGGTATGGATATGCGTCAGGGGAACCGGGTATTGACGCTGGGAACGTTGGTTTTGGGAGTATCGGCAATGATAGTTATACTCTGTCTAAGTTTTTTGATTTGATCGGGTAAAAGGAAAGTATCCGGCAAATGGTGTTTTATAATTAGAAGATGCGGACGGAGATTCCGGGCTCTATTCATTTGTCTCATGCCAGACAAGTGAATAGAGCCCGGGATTAGCTTTTTTTAATCATCTTCAAATTCTCCTTTTTTCATTTCTGAAATGAGATAATAAGCTCCATCCCATACAACCTGCGCTTCCTGGGGTAGGGGAGTAAGAGGCCGAACTTCGATCCAGTCATCCTGGGCGGTTCCTTTTCGGATTTCGATAGGGGCAAAAGTCCATCCATCCGGATCTTGTGCGGAAGAATTTTGAACGATGAAAATGTATGATCTCCCTTCTTCATCGATTACGCCGCTTTCTGGTAAGGCCATTACACGTTCTCCGGTGGTAGCTTGAATTCGCCCATGCAGATACATCCCGGGTAAAAGTGAGACTCCCTTACCGGTGATTCGCGCATGAACATGAACCGATTTTGTGTTTTTCTCAAAAGACTTTCCAATCGAATAAATTTTTCCCGATATTTCTTTTCCTGGTTGGGATTCCAGAGTGATCGATACATTCTGACCTACTTTTACCTTTGAGATATCCTTTTCAAAAACCATTAAATCCGCATACACCTGATCTACATTGACGATAGACATCATCGAGGTTTCCGGCTGAACATATTGACCTAATTGAATCGTTATTTTTTCCACAAAACCTGTAATCGGACTCAAAACAGGTATTCTTTCATATATCTTTTCATTTTGAATTTTCTCAGGATCAAGATTCAACTGCCGGAGCTGAGCTTCGTATCCTCTGAGTTCTACATTCAAAAGGTTAAGTTCTGATTTTGTTTTTTGAAATGATCTGCCTGCGCCCACCTCTTCTTCATACAGTCTTTTTTGACGGTCGTATTCCTGGCTGAAAAATTCCAATTTGGAAAAGGTGTGCAGATAATCTGATTGCAGTTTTGTGAAATCCGGATGGGTGATATAAGCAACAGGTTGACCTTTTCGTACCCTATCTCCCTCTATAACTTCGATCGATTCGAGGTTGCCACCTTTGACAGGCGTGATGGCGGCTTTATTGTGGGGAGAAATCGCCAGTTCACCATTCACGTGGATGATCCCGTCGAGGTGTCTGAGTGGCATCGTGTCCACCCGGATATCTACATTTTGGAATTTATAGTCCGATAAAAATACCGGTTGCATGGATGATCCTGTAACATCCGCATGATCTTCCGATTCTGCTTCCTGACCAGGAAGACCGGATGAGGAAAAAGATTCACAGGATAAATGGAAGAAAAAAATTCCAAGACAAATAAGATAAGATGTGGTTATATTTTTCATGATTGGTCTGTTTTATATAATGTGAGATTTTAAGGCTGAGTATATAATTCTATTTCGTACTGAATATTCAAGAGTTTCTCCAGGGTGTCCCAGGCGTCGATTTCGATTCGGATTGCATCGCGGATATTGGATAAAAAAGTGACATAGTCTATCGCCCCTTCCTGAAAAGCAATAGCGGAGCCCCGTCGCTGCTGCTGCGCAAGTGGTAAAGCCTGATCCTGATAGTATTGCCAGGAATTTTGCCATTTTGCATGCTCTTCAATAAGAACCTTTAAGTGTGTTTCTGTTTCTTGTAACTGAAAAGCCTGATCTTCCATTGCTATCTGTCTTTGAACGATTGATTCTTCTCTGCGCCCTTTTTGTGGTCCGTTAAATATCGGTACTTCTACTCCGATCTGGAATGCATTGAAACCCGAAATACCATCTACTTTTTGCCGGCTATATTCCAATTGTAGTTTTGGCCAGAGTTCTTTTCGGTTCACTTCGATTTCTGCTTCGGCTACTTCAATTCCACCTGCAGTCACTTTGAAAATTGGATGTTCTGCAAGAAAGATTGAATCCGAAATGTCTATCGGATGAATCAAATCCTCAAAAGGAGCCATTTTAACTGTAAAAACAGAATCGGGTGAACCCAACCAAATTTGGAATTGCTGCAGAGCATTGAGATAGTCATAATAAGCCTGATCCATATGCAACTTGACTTCATTGGCTTGATTGGTGGTAGCTAAATAAGCTAACTGCGAGATTTCTTCCACTTCCAGTTTGAGCTGTGCGGCCCGTTGGATATCATTGAAGAGAGAATCTATTCTTTGATAAACTTTATACCGACCCAAATTGGAATATACTTTCGCCCATGCCTTTTTAGTTTCTTGCCGTACCTGAGTTGTATTCAGTTCAAGGATTTTTTCCTGAAGGTCTGCCCGTTTTTTGATCAGCTCAGATCGGGTGCGCATTCCAAAAATATCAATGCTCCGCTGACTGATTCCGATTTGTGTATAAATTCCGGGATGCCCTTTACCGAACTCTTCTTGGCCCGTGTATAGTTCTGTAGTGCCAAAATTTTTCGCAGAAGGAAGCAGAGCTTTTTCCCGCTCGATTTGTAGTTGTTGTATATGTAAACGAGGATAGTGCTGGACCGCCCGGGCACCTGCTTCTTCTGCCGTCAGTTGTGGCAAGGAGTCCGGGAGGAGGTTCTGACTATTCACGGAGAATGGGATAAAAGCGACAGCCAGGACAATTAAGGTCATCGTTGCTCCATTGACTTTCAAAGCTTTTCTGCCTTTATAGCTTTCCCGCTGATTTTCAATGACCGAATATAGTGCCGGCAGGATGATAAGCGTGAGCAGTGTGGCAGTGAGCATTCCTCCGATCACCACCGTCGCGAATGGGCGCTGGACTTCTGCACCGGATGTGGTGGAAAAAGCCATCGGTAAAAACCCAAATATATCGGTGGTGGCTGTAAGGACAATGGGACGAATCCGCTGCCGGGTTCCGGTCAGAATTCTTTCCCGAAGATCGGTGATCCCTTCGTTTTGTAAGTAGTTGAATTGGTTGACCAGAACCAAACCATTGAGTACAGCTACTCCAAACAATACGATAAATCCAATACCAGCAGAAATGCTGAAAGGCATATCGCGGATCCATAGTGCAAATACACCTCCGATCGCCGCCATAGGAATGGTCAGATAAATTATGATCGATTGAGTGAAGGAGTAAAGTGCAAAATAAAGCAATACAAAAATGAGCAACAGAACGACAGGCACGACAACAGATAATCGATCTTTGGCACGCTGTAGGTTTTCAAACTCTCCTCCATATGCGATGTGATATCCTGGTGGAAGTTTCAATTCCCGATCTAAAGTCGCCTGTATATCACGAACCACGGATTCCAGATCTCTTCCCCGGGTATTGACACCTACATAAGTTCTTCGAAAAGTATTGTCACGTGATATCTGCATCGGTCCCGATACATAGTCGATATTTGCTACTTCCTTGATGGGAACTTGAGCTCCATTGGGAAGATCAATATAGAGATTCCGTAAGTCTTCAATGCTTTGACGATTTGTCTCGCCAAATCTGACAACCAGATCAAATCTTTTTTCTCCTTCAAATATTTCTCCTGCCACTCCGCCAGCAAAAGCAGTGTTGACGTAGGAATTGATTTTGTCTATACTGAGACCATATTGTGCGATTTTTTTTCGGTTGTATTGAACTGAAATTTGTGGCAGCCCGGAAATTCTTTCGGCATTGACATCACCCACACCCGGTATTGATTGAATAAGTTTTTCGATCTCTTGTGCTTTGTCGGATAAAACCTCAAGGTCTTCACCATACAATTTGATGGCGATGTCTTCTTTTACTCCGGTCAGAAGTTCGTTAAAACGCAATTCGATGGGTTGACTGAAAGAGAAATTGATTCCTGTTAACTCCTCATTCAGTTTGTCTTCGAACTTTCGGATCAATTCTTCTTTGGTAGTTGCTGAGGTCCATTTGCTACGGTCACGTTCCATGATGACATATATGTCTGATACGTCCATCGGCATGGGATCAATCGGAATATCACCTACACCGATCCGGGATACGACCGTTTTTATTTCCGGGAAATTATCTTTCAGCACCTTTTCGATTCGTTTGGAGGCTTCGATCGATTCTGTCAGAGAGCTGCCGGGACGGAAAAGACCCTGCATGGCAATATCTCCTTCATCCAGCTGTGGAATAAATTCACCTCCCATCCGGGAAAAGGTAAATCCAGCCAAACTGAGCAGAACGAGAGCCATAAGAAAAACGATAGCTTTGAACCGGAGGGCTCCTTTTATGATGGGCAAGTATAGTTTTTCAATAAAATGAAAAGTTCGAGCGCTGACCTTTTCAAAAAACAGATTGATTCGACTGGCGAAGCTGGTTTGATTATCGGATGGTTTCATCAGCAGAGCAGACATCATTGGAACATAGGTGAGACACAGTAGAATAGCACCCAGCATGGCAAATCCGAAAGTGTACGCCATCGGCTGGAACATCTTTCCTTCGATTCCGGAGAGAAATAAAATGGGAATAAAAACGATCAGGATGATCACCTGTCCAAAGAAGGCGGAATTCATCATTTTACTTCCTGATTCGTATGCCATTGCATCCAGATCTTTGGAAGTAAATCTTGATTTCCCCTCTTTTATTTTTTTCTGGATCTGAAAGACCATCCCCTCGATGATGATCACGGCACCGTCAACGATGATTCCAAAGTCGATCGCACCCAGACTCATTAGATTGGCCCATACTCCGAAGATCCTCATGAGAATAAAAGCAAAGAGCAGCGAAAGAGGGATCGTGGTGGCGATGATGATACCGCCGCGGAGACTTCCCAACAGAAGAACCAGGATGAAAATCACAACAAGTGCACCTTCCATCAGGTTGTTTCTTACGGTATGTGTCGTTCGTTCGATGAGTTCACTCGCATCATAGAATGTTTCGATCACCAGCCCCTCCGGTAGTGATTGTTGGATTTCATCCAGTCGTACTCGAATGTTTTTGATTACTTCGTTTGGGTTGGCTCCTTTGAGCATCAAAAACATTCCTCCTACCGCTTCTTCACCATCCTGAGTAAATGCACCATACCGGGTTTGGTGACCAAAATGGATTTTCTCTGCCACATTTCCTATAGAGATGGGAATATTATCCACATTCTTCACGACGATATTATGAAGGTCTTCCAAGGATCGTATTTGCCCTTCACCCCGGATGAAATGCGCCATTTTATTTCGTTCGATATAGGCGCCGCCGGTATTCATATTATTGGATTCGAGAGCTGTAAAAACCTCGGAGATGGTCACGCCGTACGATTTTAATTGATGTGGATCAAGAATGACTTCGTATTGTTTTATTTTTCCACCCAATGCATTTACGTCGATCACTCCTTCCACCATGGTCATTTGCCGGCGGATGATCCAGTCCTGGATTTCGCGAAGTTCTTCCATGGTATAGAGTGAATCGTATCCGGGAAGGGTTTTGATCGAATAATGATATATCTCTCCCAGGCCAGTGGTGATAGGACCCATCACCGGTGTACCAAATCGTGGTGGGATGCTTTCCCGCACTTCGACCAGCCGTTCTTGCACCAGTTGGCGGGGAAGATAGGTTCCCATCCGATCTTCAAAAACAATTGTGACCACTGACAGTCCAAATCGGGAAATAGACCAGATTTCTTCAACACCGGGAATATTTCCCATGGCAAGTTCTACCGGATGAGTGACAAATTGTTCGATATCCTCTGTTCCCAGGTTGGGTGAAAAAGTCATGACCTGGATCTGATTATTCGTAATGTCGGGCACAGATCCTAAATGGACCGTTTTCATCGAGTAAATACCTCCGATGACGATCGCTATCGTAAAAAATCCTATGATGAATTTATTCCTTATTGAAAAGGAGATAATATGATTGATCATAATTTTTAAATATGTGATGGTTGGTCAGCGGTTCCATGGTGAATTGATTCATACATCATGGCGCTGACCATAATAAATAAAAGAAGAATCGTATTCGTTTGAAAAAACGAGAGGTGAGTATCAACCATCAGAAAGCAAATGGTTCTGATGAGGATTTTCTAATTTATTAATATGTAGATGGTACCGATCACTGATCGGAAATAGATTGTTTTTTCGTATAAAACAAAATCTTCAAACATCAAAAATGAAAATTCCTCCCGGACATAAGGATCCAATGGTTCATACTTGAATCACACTCTGGGAGGGATAAAGAATTCAAAATCAATAAGATCTTTGAATGATTTGTGATATTGGGGTAATCCTGCGATTAAGACATTGGCAGGTTTATCTTGTAAAAATTCTGTAATTGTGATATTGATTTGACAGCAGTGACAAGCACAGAGCGGGCTGCAATCATCAAATTTTTCTGAATCGTGGAAGTGGTCTCCCGCTGTTATAGCAATTTCGGTGTTGTCTGGGATCATAACCATAGCATAGGGATCAGTGCAAGTGATCATCGTCAGACCTAAGAAATAAACAGATAATATGACGGACAACCATTTCATATATGCGCAAAAATATATAAAAAAGCGGAAGAATAGTATATCTGTATCCCTAATAAAAATAAATTATTTATTTACGCGGAAGTACAAGCCACCACTATCCATCCACCATCCACTACCATCAAACAACCTAAAACCTAGGACCTAAGACCTAGATGATTTATTTCGCCTTTTGTTTTTTCTCCTATTTTTGAAAAATTGTTGACGTCGTCTTTCCTTTTCTTTATTGAAGGCTCTTTTCTCTGCATGTGTCATAGGTTTTTCCGTCTGTGGAAAAGGATTTTCTTGAATCACTTCGATTTTTTGATCCATCAGTGCTTCGATATCCCGTATATATTTATTTTCTTCCGGTTCGCTGATGGAGATTGCTACACCCTCTTCTCCGGCTCTTCCGGATCGTCCGATTCGATGAACATAAGTTTCCGATTCGGAGGGGATGTCGTAGTTGATCACATATTTTAGTCGATCAATGTCGATCCCCCGGGATGCGATATCGGTTGCCACAAGAACCCGTACCTTCCCATTTTTAAAATCCTTCAATGCTTTTTGTCGCTGATTTTGCGACCGGTCAC
>Ga0209487_1004992_pt1 | contig 10023 bp, 6 predicted proteins | sample Poulit2012_FD_187524 | JGI IMG/M metagenome (GOLD analysis project Ga0209487, IMG submission 187524) | Agricultural soil microbial communities from Georgia to study Nitrogen management - Poultry litter 2012 (SPAdes) (version 2) | ecosystem: Environmental > Terrestrial > Soil > Agricultural land...
GCGGACACGGCGCCGGTTCTCCTGCCGGTGCGCCGCACCAGCCCGGCTCGCCCTATGGCGGCCAAGCGGGTCAATATCCGGCCCAGGGCCAGGTGCCGGGCGGGTACGGACAGCAGAACCAGTACGGTCAGCAACAGGGCGGATACCCGCAACAGGGCGGAGGGCCGCAGGGTGCCTACGGGCAGCACGGGGCGTACCCGCAGGAAGGCGGCCAGGCGCACCAAGGCGGTTACCCGCATCAGGGTGGGCAGGGCGGCCCGGGTGGTTACCCGCCGGCCGGGGGTTACGGCGGCCCGGGCCAGGGTGGCGAGGAGCCCAAGCGCAGGTCCCCGGTGCCGGTCATCATCGGTGTGGTGGTGGCACTCCTGGTGATCGGTGGTCTGGTTTTCGCCGGGATCAGCCTGTTCGGTGGTGACGACGACAGCGCGGCCGACCCGACGGAAACCGTGCCGGCTCCGACTTCACCGGCAGAGCCCGACGACGAGGGCGGTCCCGACGCGCCGGATACCACCGCGGCCACCCCGGACGAGGACGAGACCGGCCAGACCGGCCAGGACCCCGATGCGGCACCGCCGTCGGGGCAGTTGTACGACACGCTCACCGAATACGCCTCCGCTGTGGAGGGCGAACAGGCTAGTTGGCAGATCGACGAACCTGGCTGGGCCAACTACGACGTGAGCGGGGTGGACCCGGTCGAGGCCTACATCGCCACCTTTACCTCTGATGAGGATGACGAGCTCGAGATGTGGGCGGTGCGGTTCAACGACCCGCAGGAGGCGGCGGAGTATGGCGAATCCATCGTGGAAGACCGCGGTGAGGCCGATGAGTCCGGCGACGTCTGGGCGATCGAGAACGACGACGACGTCGAGGACGACCTGGAATACGGCGTCTTCCACTTGTGGCAGGACGGGGGCGATGTTGAGGTCCTCTGGTGGGATGACATGGGCGTGGTGCGGCACGTGAGCGGCCCCGCCGAAGTCACCTGGGACTTCTACATGTACCTACCGTTGTGATGGTCCGCTGACCGACGACCACCCGACCACCGGGAGGATCGGACGTGTGGCAGGAGGACCTGACCGGCGCGGTCGCTCAGGCGCTGGGCCGGAGGGACGCGCTCCTGGTGCGCGCCCCCGCGCACGAGGATGCGGATTGGGCCGCGATGCTCTGGTCGCAGCACGATCCCGGCGCGCTCAGCAACGTGCCGGGCGTGGAGCGTGCCAGGCCGGAGGGCGATCGCGTGTTCCTCACCCTGAGTGTGCGGGCCCGGGGAGAAGTGGTCAGCAACATCCTCACCGGCGCCTCACCCGCGCCCGAACAGGTAGAGATCGTGGCCCGGCGTGCCGGTACCGCAGGTAAGAAACTGCCGGACCGCCCCTTACCGGACCGGTTGTATGCCTCCCGGCTGGGGTACGCACGCACGGCGATGCTGCTCCGCCAGGGGCGTGGCCACCGGGTGCTGCCTGCGGAGGCTGAGCCCAGTGATTTCCTGGGTCGGCTGTGGTCGGATCGAGGCCACACCCGCACCGAGGATCACCGCTCGCGGCGATTGCTGCTCGCGTTGGCCGGCTCCCACCTGGCGCGAACCCGGGCACGCAGCCAGAATCGCGGAGCACCGGTGGTCGCCAGCCTGCGCGATGTCACCGCCGCCTTCACCGACTGGTTCACCCACATGCGCGCCACACCGCGCGGTACGCATCCCGGCGATGAGCACCCCATGATGGACATCTACCGACTCAACCTCGCCCTGGCGCACGCCACCGGGCTCGTGCTGCGCACCGGCTTACGGCACCTGGGGCTGACCGCACCGGAGTACCTATGACCTCACCTCAACTCCCACCCAATCCGCAACTGTGGCCTCAGCGAACCAGGGTCGCCGGCGGCACGTGGTCGCTGGACGGCGTCCCGCTGGCCGACATCGCCGAGGAGTTCGGCACCCCTTCGTTCGTGTTGGACGTCGCCACGCTACGCGCCCGTGCCCAGCGGTACCGCAAGGCGTTCGTCGACGCCTTCGCCGGGATGGAAGTCGACGTCTACTACGCTTCCAAGGCGTTCAGTTCCAAAGCGGTGCTGCGCTGGATGCACCAGGAAGGTCTCGGCGTCGACGTGGCCAGCTTGGGCGAACTCGTCACGGCACTGCAGGGTCCGGTGCCCGCCGAACGCCTCGGCCTGCACGGCAACAACAAGTCCGACGAAGAACTCGAACTGGCGGTGCGCACCGGCGTCGGGCGCATCATCGTCGACTCCTTCAGCGAGATCGACCGAGTGGCTGCCGTCGCTGCGGACCACGGGGTGCGCCAGGATGTGCTGGTCCGCGTGACCACCGGGGTGCACGCCGGTGGCCATGATTTCATCGCCACCGCCCATGAGGATCAGAAGTTCGGACTCTCGCTGGCAAGCGGGGCGGCACGCACGGCCTTGGACCGGATCTATCAGCGGCCCGAACTGCGCTTGCGCGGGCTGCACTCCCACATCGGGTCCCAGATCCAGGACGGCGCCGGGTTCGCCGCCGCTGCTCAGGCGCTCTTGGGCCTGCGCGCCGAGTTCGCAGCCGACACCGGGTATGCCCTGCCCGAGGTCGACCTGGGCGGTGGGTTCGGGGTGGCCTACACCCCCGGGGAGGACGAACTCGATATCGAGGCGACCGCAGCCGAACTAGCCCGGGTGGTTCGTGAGCACGGCACGGACGAAGATCTGCCCTTGCCCGCGGTTTCGTTCGAACCGGGGCGGGCGATTATCGCGCCGGCAATGTTCACCCTGTACCGGGTGGGCACCTGTAAACCAGTCCAGTTGGACGACGGCGCCTCCCGGCTGTACGTGTCCGTGGATGGGGGAATGAGCGACAACCTGCGGCCGGCCCTGTATCAAGCGGACTACCACGCGGAGGTGATCAGCCGGGATGTGCCCGGACCGGCGGTTGCCGCGCGGGTGGTGGGGATGCACTGCGAGAGCGGGGACATCGTGGTGCACAACGTCGACCTACCCGAACAGGTCCGCCGCGGGGACTTGCTCGCGGTACCGGTGACCGGGGCCTACGGGCGGTCCATGGCGTCCAACTACAACCTGCTGCCGCGGCCCGGAGTGGTAGCGGTGCAGGACGGCTCCGCCTGGGAGATCGTGCGCCGGGAGACGATCGACGACCTGCTCGCCCTGGATCTGGGCTGACGCTGCTCGCCCCGGATCCGCGCGAACTAATGGGCTACGTCGTCGTCCCTCGCCCCCGCTGACCGCCTCGCCCCCGCTGACCGCCTCGCCGCTGCCACGTACCGGGAGTCCACTTCGACCGGCAGCGCGATTCGTGGCCGGGAGTCCACTTCGCGGGCACCACCGCCGGGACTCGTCGCGTGCCTCTAAGGTAAGGGGGCGGACAGCCGAGAGGAGATCATGAACACCATCGCGTCACTACCGACGTTGCGCGTGGCGGTGCTGGGCAGCGGAACGGTCGGGACCGAGGTGGTCCGCGCACTGCGTGAGGACGCTGAGGAACTGGCCGCCCGCAGCGGCGCGCATTTGCAGATCGACTCGATCGTGGTCCGGGATACCACCCGGCCGCGCGACCCGGTCATCCCGACGGACCTGCTCAGCACCGACGCCGAGGCCGCTGTCGCGGGGGCGGATCTGGTGGTGGAGGTAATGGGTGGCATCGAACCCGCCCGGGGCCTGATCCGGATGGCGCTCAGCCGCGGTGCGAGCGTGATCACTGCGAACAAGGCGTTGCTGGCGACCCACGGGCCGGAGCTGTTCGAGGCCGCCGATGCCGCCGGTGTGGACCTGTTCTTCGAGGCCGCGGTGGCGGGCGCGGTCCCGGTGGTGCGCGGGGTCAGGGAATCCTTGGCCGGGGACACCATCAACCGGATCGTGGGCATCGTGAACGGCACCACGAACTACATCCTGGACCAGATGACCACCGCCGGGATGGACTTTGACGAAGCGTTGGCCCAGGCCCAGGAACTCGGGTACGCCGAGGCCGACCCGAGCGCGGACGTCGACGGCGACGATGCCGCGGCCAAGGCGGCGATCCTGGCATCCCTGGCTTTCCACTCCCGCACCTACCTCGACGATGTGCCCACCACCGGGATCCGGAACATCACCGCCGAGGACATCGAGGCCGCTGCTCAGTCGGGTCACGTGCTCAAACTTCTGGCCATTGCCGAACAGCGCCGGGACAACGGTCTGCGCGGGGTGGCGGTACGGGTGCACCCGGCGCTGGTGCCTGCCGACCACCCGTTGGCCGGGGTGCACGGTGCTTACAACGCCGTCCTGGTGCATGCCGCCGCCGCCGGCACGTTGATGTTCTACGGCGCCGGCGCCGGGGGAGCGCCCACCGCCAGCGCCGTCCTGGGGGATGTGGTCGCGGCGGCCCGGCACCGTGCCACCGGGGGGCGGGGCCCGGCGGAGTCGGACTACGCCGCTCTGCGCCCGCTCGGTTCCGAACACGTGCGGACCCGCTACCAGGTGCGCCTACAGGTGCAGGACAAGCCGGGGGTGCTGGCCACGTTGGCCGGTACCGTCGCCGACCACGGGGTGTCGGTGGAGACCGCGCGGCAGGTAGCCACCGATCACGGCCAGGCCGCACTGGTGCTCATCACGCACTTGGCCAGCGAGCGTGCCCTGGGCGAGATGGTCCGGGCGCTGGGTAGGCTCGAAGAAGTGGTGCACGTCTCCTCGGTGCTACGGGTGGAGGGACACTGATGGCCGCATTATGGCGGGGAGTGATCGCCGAGTACCGCGACCGGTTGCCCATCGACGCCGCAGATCCGGTCATCACCCTGGGAGAGGGCGGCACGCCGCTGGTGGAGGCCCCATCGTTGTCCCGGGCCACCGGCGCCCGCGTGTACATCAAGGTGGAGGGCGCCAACCCCACCGGTTCGTTCAAGGACCGGGGGATGACCGTGGCGATCAGCAAGGTCGCCGCCGGCGACAGCGAAGTGGTGGTGTGCGCCTCCACGGGGAACACGTCGGCCTCGGCTGCGGCATACGCCGCTCGTGCCGGGCTGCGGTGCGCGGTGATCCTGCCGGCCGGGAAGATCGCCGCCGGGAAACTCGCCCAGGCGATCGTGCACGGCGCCGACCTCCTCGCGGTGGACGGCAACTTCGACGACTGCCTGCGGATCGTGCGCGACCTGGACCGCTCCTATCCGGTGGCGCTGGTCAACTCGGTCAACCCGGACCGCCTGCAGGGACAGAAGACCGCGGCGTTCGAAGTCGTCGACGCCCTGGGCGATGCTCCGGATATCCATGTGCTCCCCGTCGGCAACGCCGGCAACATCAGCGCTTACTGGATGGGGTATCGCGAGTACGCCCAGGACGGTCTGGCCACGCGCACCCCGGCGATGTGGGGAGTGCAGGCCGAGGGCTCGGCGCCCCTGGTCAAGGGCGAGGTGGTGGAGCATCCCGAGACGGTCGCCACCGCGATCCGGATCGGCCACCCGGCTTCCTGGGACCTGGCCGTGGCCGCCCGCGATGAATCCGGCGGGCGGATCGACGCGGTGACCGATGCCCAGATCCTGAGCGCCCAGGAACTGCTCGCGCGGGATGTGGGCATTTTCGTGGAACCGGCGTCGGCTGCCAGCGTCGCCGGATTACTGGAGCACGCCGAGGCAGGACGGGTGCCCGCCGGGGCGCGCGTGGTGTGCACGGTGACGGGGAACGGGTTGAAGGACACCGTCACCGCTTTGGGGGACCGGGAGGTGAACCCGCCGGTGATCAGCGCGGACACAACAGCCGCAGCCGACGCTCTGGGGCTGGTCTGAGCCGTGCGACTGATGCGCGATGAGGCGAGCGTGCAGGTCCCGGCCACGTCGGCGAACCTGGGCCCGGGATTCGATGCCTTCGGGTTGGCAGTGGGTCTGCACGACCAAGTGCACGTGCGGGCCACCACGGGTGCCACGTCGGTGCACGTGACCGGCGCGGGCGCCGGGGAGGTGCCCGACGGTGAGGACCACCTGGTGGTGCGGGCGATCCGAGTGGCCCTAGATCACGTGGGCGCGCCGCAGGCCGGGCTGGAACTTCGTTGCCAGAACACGATCCCGCACGGGCGGGGTTTGGGGTCCTCAGCGGCCGCGGTGGTGGCAGGGCTGGTGGCAGCCCGGGGTCTGATCTCCGAGCCGGAGGCCCTCGATGATGCGATGGTGCTGCAGTTGGCCACCGAGTTCGAGGGGCACCCGGACAATGCCGCACCGGCGCTGCACGGTGGAGCGACGATCGCCTGGACCGAGGGCGGCCGTGCCCGCGCGGCGTCGGTGCCGTTGGACCCGGACCTGGCGGTCAGTGTGCTCATCCCGCAAGCCACGCTACGCACCGCGCGCGCTCGCACGGCGCTGCCGCGAACCGTGCCCCACGGCGACGCGGCGATGACCGCGGGCCGGGCCGGGTTGCTCACCCTGGCCCTGGGCGGGCGGACCGACCTGCTGTTCCCCGCGACCCAGGATCTGCTGCACCAGCCATACCGCGGGGAGGTGATGCCGGACAGTGTGCGCCTGCTGGGACAATTGCGGGCCGCGGGCTTGCCGGCGGTGATCTCCGGGGCCGGGCCCTCGGTCCTGGTGTTCGGAAAATTAAACGCCGAGCAACTGACCGCCATCCCCGCCGGTTGGCGGGTGCGGCACCCGTCGATAGACCGGGATGGAACGGTGCTGCGCCAATGCTAGGCTGGCATCGCACCCTCGGGTGGGCGTGGAGTCGCCCCCGCTGATCAGGGTGCATCAATCCAACTCAGGGGCCCATACGCTCACCTGTTTCGGCCGGTGGGGTCGCTCCTGGCTCTCTTTGTAATGTCCCGCTGACTCCCATGCTCGGGCCACCCGCGCCCACGCCTCGAGGGGAAGGAACCTCGTGACCGATACCACCAACGCCGCCCCCGGTGGTGACCTCAGTTCGCTGAAGGTCGCCCAACTGCAACAGATCGCCGCCCAACTGGGCATCAAAGGCGCCCGGCGGATGCGCAAGAGCGAGTTGATCGACGCGCTGCGCGCCGGTCAAGGAGGCCAGCAAGAACCGTTGGACCTTGACGGTTCAGCGGGTTCGAAGGGGTCTGGCGCCGGTCAAGCCGGCAAAGGTAAATCCACTACTCGCGCCGCGTCCGATGAGCCGGCCGGGCCTGCGCAGGATCAGCAACCCAAGGCCGACGAGCCGACCAAGCAGGACCGGGCCGGCAAGCAGGACCGGGCAGGCAAGACCGGCCCGTCCGCCAAGACCGACACATCCACGAAGACCGAGCCGTCTGCCCAGGCCGATGGGCCTGCCAAGACCGATGGCGACCGGAAGCCCGCTGGCGATGCGTCGGCCAAGGGGGACCGGAAGGCCGCGGACGGACGGGCCCCCAGGGGCGGAACCGCTACGGCCGACCGACCCAAGGGCGATCAGGGAGCCAAGGGCGACCGGCAGCCGAAGGGCGAGCGGTCCCCGAGGGGTGAGCAGGCGCCCAAGAGCGACTCGGCGGCCAGGAACGACTCGCCGGCCAAGAACGACCAGGGGGCCAAGAGCGACACGTCCAAGGAGCGGGAACGTCGTCGTCCCGCCCTTGATGACATTCAGTTGCCAGAACCCCGGGACGTGGAGCCGGACACCGCCCGGCGGCGTGCGACTCGGTCGCAGGGGGCACCGGATCGGCCGGACGCTATTCGTTTGGATGACGGGCCCGATCGCGGCAACCGCCGTCGCCGCGGCCGTGACCGCAGCCGGGACCGTAAGCGCAGGGGCGGACGTGGAGATGAGTTGCCCTACGACGAGGTGGAACTCTCCCCGGACGACGTGCTCATCCCGATCGCGGGCATCTTGGACGTGCTGGACAACTACGCGTTCGTCCGCACCTCCGGATACCTCCCCGGTGCCAACGACGTCTATGTCTCGTTGAACCAGGTCAGGCGGTACGGACTGCGCCGCGGCGATGCGGTGGTCGGTGCGGTGCGCCAGCCCCGTGAGGGGGAACAGACCAACCACCGGCAGAAGTACAACGCCCTGGTGCGGTTGGACACGGTTAACGGAGCGCAGGCCGAGGACGCCAAGGAACGTCCGGAGTTCACCGACCTGACGCCGCTGTATCCCGATGAGCGGTTGTCCTTGGAGACCAAGCCCAGCGCCTTCAGCACGCGGGTGGTGGACCTGGTCACCCCGTTGGGCAAGGGGCAGCGCGGATTGATCGTGGCCCCTCCCAAGGCCGGTAAGACGATCATCATGCAACAGGTGGCCAACGCGATCACGGCCAACCACCCCGAGGTGCACCTCATGGTGGTGTTGGTCGACGAACGCCCCGAAGAAGTCACCGATATGGAGCGGACCGTCAAGGGGGAGGTCATCTCCTCCACCTTCGACCGTCCGGCCTCCGATCACACCGTCGTGGCCGAACTGGCGATCGAGCGCGCCAAGCGCCTGGTGGAACTGGGCCAGGACGTGGTGGTGCTGCTGGACTCACTGACCCGGCTGGCCCGCGCCTACAACCTCGCCACCCCCGCCTCCGGCCGGGTGCTCTCCGGCGGAATGGACGCCGCGGCCCTGTACCCGCCGAAGCGCTTCTTCGGAGCCGCTCGCAACATCGAGCACGGGGGATCGTTGACCATCCTGGCCTCCGCCCTGGTGGAGACCGGCTCGAAGATGGACGAGGTGATCTTCGAAGAGTTCAAGGGCACCGGGAACATGGAGTTGCGGCTCAGCCGCCAGTTGGCGGACAAGCGCATCTTCCCCGCGGTGGACGTGGGCGCCTCCAGCACCCGCCGGGAAGAACTGTTGGTCGACGAGGCCGAGTTGCAGGTGATCTGGAAACTCCGCCGGGCGCTGGCCGGCGTGGACCCGCAGCAGGCACTGGAGACCCTGCTCACCAGAATGCGGGGCACCTCGAACAATGCGGAGTTCCTGCTGGCGGTGAACAAGTCCATCGCGGCGATCGGGAGGGGCTTGAACGGTCAGTGAACCTGAACGCGCAGGCCGCCGGCACCACCGGCCGGTGTCCGCTCCGACGCCTGCGGTGAGAGACTGCCCCTGATGAGTGAGTTCGACGGCGTAGAGACACTGCTGGAGGAGTACCGGCAGTTGGAGTCCGACCTTGCCGACCCGCAAGTGCATGCCGACGCCGCCCGCTCCCGGACGTTGGGCCGCCGGTACGCCGAACTCGGCAAGGTCGTCGCCGCATACCGGGACTGGCTCGGCGCGCGGGATGACGCCGAGGCTGCCCGGGAATTGGCTGCCGACGACGCTGAGTTCGCTGCCGAGGTCGAGTCGCTGGAGCAGGCGGAGCAGGCGGCTGCCGAACGCTTGCGACAGGTGCTCATCCCGCGCGATCCCGACGACGGACGCGACGTCATCCTGCAGGTCAAGGCAGGTGCGGGGGGTGAGGAGTCGGCGTTGTTCGCCGGCGACCTGTTGCGGATGTACCTGAGGTTCGCCGAGCGGCAGGGCTGGTCCGCTCAGATACTGGACAACACGCCGTCGGACCTCGGCGGGGTGAAGGACGCCTCGGTGGCGATCAAGGCCAAGTCGACAGACCCCGCCGAGGGCGTGTGGGCACACCTGAAGTACGAGGGCGGGGTCCACCGGGTGCAACGGATCCCGGTGACCGAGTCCTCCGGGCGGATCCACACCTCCGCCGCCGGGGTGTTGGTGTTGCCGGAGGCGGACGACCCCGGTGAGGTGGAGATCAACCCCAACGATCTGCGGATCGACGTGTACCGGTCATCCGGACCGGGCGGACAGAGCGTGAACACCACCGACTCGGCGGTGCGCATCACCCACGAACCCACCGGGATCGTGGTGTCGATGCAGAACGAGAAGTCCCAGTTGCAGAACCGGGAGGCGGCGATGCGGGTGCTGCGCGCGCGGCTGTTGGCGGCGCGGGCCGAGGAGGCGGCGGCGGAGGAGGCCGAGACCCGAAGGTCGCAGGTGCGGACGGTGGACCGCAGCGAACGGATCCGCACGTACAACTTCCCGGAGAATCGAGTGGCCGACCATCGCACCGGTTACAAGGCCTACAACTTGGATCAAGTGCTGGACGGCGACCTGGGCCCCCTGATCGAGTCGGCGATGACGATGGAT
>Ga0209487_1004993_pt1 | contig 10023 bp, 8 predicted proteins | sample Poulit2012_FD_187524 | JGI IMG/M metagenome (GOLD analysis project Ga0209487, IMG submission 187524) | Agricultural soil microbial communities from Georgia to study Nitrogen management - Poultry litter 2012 (SPAdes) (version 2) | ecosystem: Environmental > Terrestrial > Soil > Agricultural land...
ACAAGTTAAAAATTTAAATGCTTCCAATGAAAAAAACAAATCTAAAGAGTCAACGGCAGGTGGAGAGATTGGGCTCAGTAACGCATTTAGCTTACTTGGTATTGGTACCAAATTAAAGGCGTCTTTAGGTTCCGAAAGCAATGATTCAGATATAAAAACAACTTCAGAAGAAAGAGTTCACACTCCAACTTCATTGTTTTCAAAAATATTAACTTATCTTGAAAATGAAGAATTAATTCATCAAATTAAGAAACCTACAGACTTAGAACATCTAGCTCCAGGAGAATTTGTCCAATTCAATTGTTTATTACAACAAAATCCTTTGGTATCTCTTTTAGACTCAATAGAGCAATTTGGCGTGTTGGCCATAAGAATGGAAGGGAATAAGGGTAAAAAAGGAAAAGATTCAAATAGTGAGATGCTTAAACAAATTAAAGCTATTAAAAATAGCCTTACTCAAAACGAGTTTGTAGATTTGATTTGTACTATAGATGAAAGTGAAAAGTTAAAAGCAGTTCTTCCTGTCTATCTAAACTACTTATTCAACCGCAACATGAATGAAATAATTGATGGGAATTTTACGGTAGTGGGTAAAGTTGTAAAAGTAGTAAATGATGAAGAAAACAATATTAATTTATTTAGGAATACAGGATTTAAGTTGTTTAAGCAAGAGGCATTGAAAAACATGTTTGCTTCTTTTGAAAAGGATATAGATAAAGAGTTGGATATTCCAGAAATAACTTCTGAGATTAATAAACCTTCACTATTAGTTTTACCCATATCAATTTTCACTTAGGCTAATAGTGAGGAATGGTTATTCGGAAAAAGAGCGCGTTTTTTATAGAGTAGTATAGACTTAACAGGTAATATTATTGAGAAAATATTAGCTTGAAAAGCACAGAAATTTAAATTCTGTGCTTTTTTATATGCAATTTTATAACAAAGAGAAAGGGATGGTTGAAATGGATATCAATCAAAAAAGCATTTTAGGTTATTTTAATGTGAATAGTCAACAGGAGTTACTAGATTATATGAAAGAGAATCCTAATGATCAGGACGTTCTCCTACTAAAGGAATTAATCGTTCGTCTTGAAATAGACGGAGGTGATTCCCTTGACTAATTTATATGAGTATTTTAATTGCTCTTCTAAAGAAGAACTATATAAAAAGGTGAAGGATGACGATGCTTCCGTCAGAAGTCTTGTAGATTTCATTGATTATTCAAAGGGAAGCATTGAAAATAAATATAAGGTGATTACTTCGCCTCAGGATTTTATGGATTTTGTATCTCAAAATAAAATGCCAGAAAAGGATGAGGTTATTTCGGTTTTTTGTTCAACTAAAAATGAGCCTTTACATGTAAGTCGGTTTAATATGAATAATGCATCGAATTTTAAAAATACATTAAGAGAAAGTTTGGATGCTGGCGCTGTTTCTATGTTTTATTTATCAAATAAAGCAAACGCCAGGGATGTCGATTTGGAAATAAAGAATTACTTTAAAACATTTGATATTCAAGTTGTTGATGGATTTCATTATAATGAAACGAATAAAACCATTACATCGAATAAAGAGTCACTTCCTTATCTAATTAAGGATAAACTAGAGATGAATAATGTGGCAGAAAGCGATTTTGAGAACATGTACCATGAAAAAGATAACGTAACTTCTTATGGAAATTTTGACGAGTTTACTTCTTATTTTGCCAGTCAAGAGATTACAGGGTTAGATGTTGCAAAGGATAATATGAAAGTGAAAAAGAGTTTAAAAGCAGGTTATCAGTATGATTGGCAAGAGTCATTCGGGGTCATTGCTTGTGATGAAGATGGTAGAGTGATAGCTGTAAATGAACTATTTAAAGGATCACCAAATGCTAGCATCGTAGATAAAAAGGTGTTTGCTAAGGAGATATTATCAAGAAATGATATTGCAAATGTTGCTGTTTTTCATAACCATCCTTCAGGGAATCCCGAACCAAGTGTGGAGGACATGAAAGTTACAAAAGGCTTAAAGACATTATCTGAAAAGGTAGATATACAACTGCTAGATCATTTTGTTATTGGGAAAAAGAATGTGTATTCTTTTGCCAAAGAAATGCCTGAATATGTGAGTGACAATCAAGATTATAAACAGGCCATTCGAGCACAGGCAAAAAAGAAACATAAGCAACGTGAATTTGACCTTGAACTATAGCATTTGAGAAAAAAGATTATGCTATAGTATTTTTTAATTGAAAGATAAAGGAGAAGAAAGAAAATGGGACATGTATTAATACTTGCAGAAAAACCAAGCCAAGCAAAGGCGTATGCAGAAGCGTTTCAACATACTAATAAAAAAGAAGGATATATTGAAGTAACGGATCACCGTTTCTTTGATGATAAGGCATGTGTTACCTGGGGGTATGGCCATTTAGTAGAATTAGTTTCTCCGGAACAATATAACGAAGCGTGGAAACAATGGAAATTAGAACAGCTACCTATGTTTCCGGATCATTTTCAATTTCAGGTAAGTAAAGATAAGAAAAAGCAATTTAACATTGCAAAAAAACTACTAAATGACGCAAGTGAAATTATTGTTGCCACAGATTGTGATCGAGAAGGTGAAAATATCGCCCGAAGTATCATTTCGTTAGCTGGCGCAGCCAATAAACCAACCAAACGGTTATGGATTAATTCATTAGAAGTAGATGAAATCCAAAAGGGTTTTCAGAAATTGAGAAATGGAAATAATTATCTATCTTTATATAAAGAAGCTCAAACGAGACAGTTCAGTGATTGGTTAGTTGGTATGAACGCATCCAGATTATATACATTACTCCTACAACAACGAGGGATGCAAGGTGTATTCAGTGTTGGAAGAGTACAAACCGCAACACTTTATTTACTATACAAACGTCAACAGGAAATAGAAGAATTTGTTTCTCGTCCTTACTTCACGTTTCAAGGAGAAGTGACCATAAATAATGAATCCTTTGACGTGAAACATAAACAACGCTTTAAAACAAAAAAAGAAGCTCAGAAACTGTTACAAGAAAAAGGTATTGTGGCTGGAGTAAATGATGGACTTATTCAAGCATTAACGAAGGAGTTGAAAAAGGAGAAGTCACCAAAGTTACATTCGTTGTCATCGTTGCAGAGTACAGCGAATAAGAAATGGAAATACAGCCCCTCAGAAGTATTAAAAATTGCACAGACTTTGTACGAAAAGAAAATTTTGTCTTATCCAAGAACAGATAGTCATCATATAACAGACAGTGAATTTAATTATATTAAAGACAATCTTACAAGCTATCAAAAGTGTTTAAATATGAATATGGAAAAAGCTTATCCAGAGGCCCGCAAACGCTACGTAGACAATTCCAAGGTGGTCGAATTATCTATAGTATAATATAGTTATGTAGTTAAAGTATCTTAAGAAAGTAGATGCTTATTTTTGTATCTTGAAATAATAAATATCTATATAAGAGTCTTAAAGTATTTATAGTACTTAAAGATAAGGAGGTGTGGCATGGCCAAAGTCATTAAAATAAAAAGTGAGGAAGCAAATGTCATTTATCTTTTAACTTCTAATCAAGGCATCCCTTTTTTATATGTAAACAAATATCTGAAGTTTCTAGATACTGTAAATAAATCGTCAAATACTATTAAGTCTTATGCTTATAGATTAAAGTTATATTGGGATTTTATTGAATTAAATCAGTTGGACTTCAAAGAAATTTCAATGAATGTATTGGTTAAATACATAGGTTGGCTGCAAAGAGGATCTAGCATTGGTACAAAAAAGAGAGAACCTAATACCATCAACTCTAATGTGATGGCGGTATTTGGGTTTTATAATTATTTGGCAAGGTTCCATTCAGAGATACTTAATACCAAGTTAGATTTCTATTCAGAGACGAATAAAAAAAGTTACTCATACAAATCTTTTTTAGAGCATACGAAATCAAGTGTTAAATATAGGTTAAATGCTTTAAAGCTTAGAGAAGTAAAGAAACCTTATAGCAAGCTTAGTGAAGAACAGTTAAAGGAAATATTTCAAGCTAAACTCAACATAAGAAACAAATTACTGGTCAGCATATTATATGAAACTGGTGTGAGGATTTCAGAAGCGTTAAACATAAAGCTCGAGGATATTGATCTTTCAGATAAAAAAATATTAATCACCAAATCTAAAACTCCTTCAGGAGAAAATAGATTAGTATATGTATCAGCAGGAACAATAAATCTATTACAAGATTATATATATGAAGTGCATGAAAAAAATAACTTCGATAGTGATTATCTATTTTTAAAGTTAACAGGTTCTTCAAGAGGCGATGTTTGTGATGATGTAACCATAAACGCATTTTTCAGGGAACTATCGACAAAATTAGGGTTTAATATTACTCCCCATATGTTCCGGCATACATTGGCAACAGAGCTTCATGAAAACGGTCTCGAGATATCTATAATAAAGGCTTTATTAGGTCATAAGGATGTTCAAACTACTATGAATATGTATATTCATCCTTCAGAGAAGACCGTTAGAGAAGAGTATAACAAAGTAGCCTTAAACAGAGAAAGGAGTAAAAAATGAATTATGAAATTGTTTATAAAGAGGATACGATTTTAGAGTTCCTTAATCAATATCCCTGCTATAAATCTGACATTTGGTACGGGAATGAAATGAAAATAGCAAAAGAATCCAGTAGGCCATTAAATCGTTATAGAAATAAAATAGACTTTACCTTTTGCAAAAACAATTCTATAAGAAATGAGATAAAGTATTATTTTGGAAAAAATCTTAATGATAGTTTGTATTCAGTGATTACAGTATTTGAGGGGAAAGCCCATCATTTAAAAAGAATGTTAAAGTTTTTAGATAAAAACTATCCTAATATTAAAACTATATTAGAAATACCGAAAGAAGAAATAATGCTCAAATATACAAACTACTTAATTGAATGTAACATTAAGGTTAAAAGAGTTAATAAACATAAACGTACTGCTGTTACTCCACCAGTTTCTTTAATGAGTACATTTTATGATTACATATATAATGTATTTGATCAAACTCCAGAATGGAAAAAGGATGTTTGGGATGGTACTAAATTGCCCATTGAAATAAATTACACGAACACGTCTACTAAACGAATAAGGTTCACTAAGGTAAACCCTGAATTTAGAGAGTTAGCAAAAAAGTATCTATATACTAGAGTAATTGAATTAAAAAATTTAACTTTTTCTATAGGAGTAAGATATCTTCACGAGCTCTCTATTTTCTTAAATTTCTTAGACGATAATTATCCTGAATTAAAGATAAGATACATCGAACGTAAACATATAGCTGCTTATTTAACATTTATTAAGAATAAACTGATACTTGATAAGAACAATAGGCAAAAAATAAAAGCCACGAATACTTATGTTAGTAGTAATCTCAGTATAGTTAGAAAATTCCTTACTGACATGAAAATCCTAGATTGGAAAGAGGGACCGAAACAACATATTGAATCTTTGTTTCTCCCGAACGACAATCCACACCGAACTAAAAGTCAAAGTTTTGATAATATTAAATATATACCCGATTATATATGGGATCAAGTTGTTGAAAATATTCACCTTATCGGAGATAGATATGTACCTATTATTTTGATAATGGAAGGTTCAGGGTTTAGGGGGTCTGATGTTTTAGGATTAAAAGTAAATTGTTTAGAAAAGGATAATAAAGGTGATTATTGGCTGATTGGAGATCAAAGAAAAATCAATTATAAAAACCATAAAGTACCAATATCAGAAGAATTGGCCGAAGTAATAATGTCTCAACAAGAAGTTTGTAGACAAAATTCGACACTAGAAAATAATCCGGAAGGTTATTTATTTGTATCTTATCGTGGTCCTCGAAAGGGAAAACCTCAAACGACAGCGACCCTTTCTCGGGTTTTAAATGACTTTGCTAAACAGGCAAATATAAGAGATGTGAATGGAGAAATATACAGGTTTAAGAATCACGCATTTAGACATAGATACGGCGTAAATCTTATTAATAATGGGATGAATGTTATCCATGTTCAAAGATTAATGGCTCATGCTTCACCAGAAATGACTTTGGCATATGCGAAAGTTCATGATCAAACTCTAAAAGAAGCTTATTTTAATGCTAAAAATAAAGGTGGTATTAAATTTGATATAGAGGGTTCTTTGATTAAAACAAATATAGACGAGCAAGCAAAGGAAAATGATTTAGAGCTAGAATGGATTAGACATAATTTTGATGCAATTAGAATGGATCATGGGATGTGTATAAAAAGCACTAAAATGAAATGTGAATTTGCTGAAAAAGTTATTGAACCACCATGTATTGCAAATAATTGTAGAAGCTTTCATGTTGATAGTTCTTTTATTGACTACTATAAATCCCAAATTGCCAAACTAGAAAAAGACATTCAAATATATGAAAGAAATGGGCATGTGAGATCGTTAGAATTTGCTAATAAAAAGATGCAAAACTACAAAAAAATTTTAAATGAAATCAATGATAATAAAAATTTGAATGGCTTGCCTAAAGCACGACGTGAATATGTGGGAGAGGAAAGGGAGAAAAATGTCTAATAAGAAACCTAATACATCTAAAATAATTGAACTGGCTAAGCAAAAGTCTAAAGATGCTGAAAAACAAGTATTCTCTACAATAAAAAGCATGATTAAAAATAAAAAAGCAATCAATTTTAATACCGTTTCAAAAGAAAGTATGGTTTCTAAGTCTTTTCTATACAAAAATACAGGAATACGAAATAAAATTGATATGCTGAGAAACGAACAAGGAAATTTAAAAAATGTAATCAACCATAAGTCCAATACATCTGAGAAATCTAAAGATATAATAATTGAATCCTTAAAATTTAAAATTGAACATTTGGAGAAAGAAAATAAAGAACTTAAGGAGGCTTTAGAAACAAAATACAGTGAGTTCTATAAAAATTTGTAGCTTCAATGGGGAACATTTACATATCCTGTGTTATATTTGAAAAGATTTGAAAGGAAGCGATTATCATGGTAAAAAGCCTAGTGCTAGCAGAAAAACCTTCTGTCGCACGTGATATTGCACGTGTTCTGAATTGCAATAAAAAGGGAAATGGTTATCTTGAAGGCGATAAATATATCGTAACATGGGCGCTTGGACACTTAGTTACACTCGCTGATCCGAAAAGTTACGATGTGAAATATAAAACGTGGAAATTAGAAGATTTGCCCATGCTACCTGAGTGTTTGAAATTAACAGTAATGAAGAAGACTGGAAAGCAATTTAACACTATTAAAAGCCAACTCAACCGAAAGGATGTTAATGAAATTATCGTGGCAACAGATGCAGGTCGCGAAGGTGAACTTGTGGCTCGTTGGATAATTTCTAAAGCGAAAATAAACAAGCCTATAAAGCGTTTATGGATTTCCTCAGTAACAGATAAGGCGATTAAGGGTGGTTTCAAAAATCTGAAACCAGGAAAAGCCTATGAAGACTTATATCATGCTGCTGTTGCACGAGCCGAGGCAGACTGGTATATCGGTTTAAATGCTTCTCGAGCCCTTACGACACGCTTCAATGCCCAACTAAATTGTGGCCGTGTTCAAACACCTACAGTAGCGATAATTGCGTCAAGAGAAGATAAAATTAAAAATTTCAAACCACAAACATATTATGGTATCGAGGTTAAAACAGATACAATTAAATTGACTTGGCAAGATACGAACGGTAATGGTCGTAGCTTTAACAAGGACAAAATCAATGCAATTATTGATACACTTGGTCGTCAAGATGCTAAAGTTGTGGCGATTGACCGTAACACCAAAAAAACATTTGCCCCGGGGCTTTATGATCTAACTGAACTGCAACGTGATGCAAATAAGTTCTTCGGTTATTCAGCAAAGGAAACTTTAAATATCATGCAAAAATTGTACGAGCAACATAAAGTGTTAACATACCCCCGTACAGACTCACGATTTATTTCAAGTGATATTGTTCCAACAATTCCTGAACGTTTAAAAGCTATTGGTGTTGGAGAATACCGCTCAGCTGCCAATAAAATTATAACTAGGCCAATTAAAGCAAAAAAATCGTTCGTCAATGACCTGAAATTAGGCGATCATCATGCAATTATCCCGACTGAAGGATATGTTAATTTTTCTGCATTCACTGGTAAGGAAAGAAAAATTTATGATTTAGTAATCAAACGTTTTTTAGCAGTTTTATTTCCAGCACATGAGTATGAGCAAGTTACAGTACAGACAGTTATTAGTGGGGAAAAATTCATTGCCAAAGGTAAAGTAGTAATCAATGCAGGTTGGAAAGAAGTTTACGAAAACCGATTTGATGATGAAGAATTAACAGACGATATAAAAGATCAATTGTTACCCAATATTGAAAAAGGGGATGTTTTAAAGACCAGGTTAGTCTCTCGCATATCAGGTCAAACAAAGCCACCTGCACGTTTTACAGAAGCTACTTTATTGTCTGCCATGGAAAACCCTACGAAGTATATGCAAACGAGTAACAAAGAGCTTGCGGATACATTAAGATCAACTGGTGGATTAGGTACGGTCGCGACACGAGCAGACATTATTGATAAATTATTCAATTCATTTTTAGTTGAAAAACGTGGTGATAAGGAAATATATATCACCTCAAAAGGTCTTCAGTTACTTGAGTTAGTGCCAAAGGAATTACGTTCACCAGCAACAACAGCTAGATGGGAGCAAAAGCTTGAACTCATTGCCAAAGGAAAGATGAAAAAAGACGTGTTTATTAATGAAATGAAAGAGCACACAAAGGAAATTGTTGCTGAAATTAAATCGAGCAATAAAAAATACAAACACGATAACATCTCAACAAAACCATGCCCTGATTGCGGCAAACCGATGCTTGAAGTGAATGGTAAAAGAGGCAAAATGCTAGTATGTCAAGATCGAGAATGTGGACATCGTAAAAACGTGTCACGTGTAACAAACGCTCGCTGCCCTCAATGCAAAAAGAAAATGGAATTACGTGGAGAAGGTAAAGGGCAAATCTTCGCATGTAAATGTGGCTATCGTGAAAAGCTGTCTTCTTTTGAAACCCGTCGAAAAAAAGAAAAGGGTAACAAAATGGATAAACGGAGCGTACAGAAGTATTTGAGACAGCAAGATAAAGAAACTAAACCAATTAATAATCCATTTGCTGACTTATTAAAAGGAACAAAGTTTGATAAGTGAATTTTTTTAAACAACAAGATTATTTGATGCAATTAAATCGGAAAGTGTAACAGTTCAGGCCAGATTGTTGTATAAAAAGGTGACGATAATAATAGTGAGGAGACTTATATGAGCGATAAAATTACCTCTAAATCATTAATATTAGAGACATTGAAATAATATTATGCATCAAGATTCCTTGGGGTATTAAAAGATTCAAAATTTTATAATTATATTCCTGAGGATCCCCCACAAACGAAGAATCACTCGCTAATAAATTTGATGTTTTATCCGAAGGAGCCCCTTCTCATTCGGATGAACTTTAGTTAAATTATGCGGTATATGATAGCGAAATATCAAAATATATTGGAATCCTACAAGTGACAATATTCATGATTGATAAAATAGCATCTGTTGCCTATATCCTAAGTTCAAATTATTGGGGAAAGGGATATGCTACGCAAGTCGTGTCGTTGATGATAAATAAATTAATACAGAAATATGAAATTATCGAATTTGAAGCATGTATAGACTCTACGAATACTAAGTCTGTTGAGTTAGTTAAACATTAAGGATTTGATTATGCGGGCTTTAAAGAAAATACCGACTTTTTCGGAGGGGAACCGAGTCACGAGTACACCTATACTGCGAAATCTGAAGTTTTCCGATGAATATTAATTTCAACTAAAGGTCGCGATTGTTGTGCATGGAATAGCGATACATATTTTGCAAGACCAATATGTATCGCCCTTTACTTTACAGACTTCTAAAAAGAGGATTCATTGTTAATTTAAACTGTAGTCATTAAACAACATTTTTT
>Ga0209487_1004994_pt1 | contig 10022 bp, 10 predicted proteins | sample Poulit2012_FD_187524 | JGI IMG/M metagenome (GOLD analysis project Ga0209487, IMG submission 187524) | Agricultural soil microbial communities from Georgia to study Nitrogen management - Poultry litter 2012 (SPAdes) (version 2) | ecosystem: Environmental > Terrestrial > Soil > Agricultural land...
GGTCACCTACCGCGCCAACGCCCTACCGGCGCTGCTGGAATACATGGCCGGCGACAAGAAGAACCGGGCGGGGGTGATGCGTTTCGTGGTGCTCGACGGGCTCGCCAAGCCGGGCCGGCTCGAAGGCCCCGACCCGACGCTGCTGGCCGGCGCCTACGCGGAGGTGTCCAACCCGTGGTGACGCCGAACCCGCCCACGATCCAGGTGCTCAACGGGCCCAACCTCGGCCGGCTGGGCCGCCGCGAGCCCGACGTGTACGGCGACACCACCCACGAGGCGCTGCGCGCGCAGATCGAGCGGGAGGCGGCGGCGCTGGGGGTGACCGCCGTGGTGCGCCAGAGCGACAGCGAGGCCGAGCTGATCGGGTGGGTGCACCAGGCGGTCGACGCCGGCGATCCGGTGATCCTCAACGCCGGCGGGCTGACCCACACCTCGGTGGCGCTGCGCGATGCCTGCGCGGAGCTGTCGGCGCCGCTGATCGAGGTGCACATCTCCAATGTGCACGCCCGCGAAGAGTTCCGGCGCCACTCCTACCTCAGCCCGATCGCCACCGGGGTGATCGTCGGGTTGGGCGTGCCGGGTTATCTGCTGGCGTTGCGCTACCTCGCCGGCCGCTAGGTCTGCTCCGGGTCGTCCTGCTCGGGGGTCTGCAGCGGCGGGAACTCGGTGGTCGATTCGTCCGCCGACGGTGCGGGGGTGGTGAACTCGGTGGTCGCCTCGGTGTCGGCGGGGTCGTAGCTGACCGGCTCGGTCTGATCCATGGTGTACGCGGTCGGCGCGGTGGCCTCCGCCGAGGAACTGGTCTCGCTCGCGGCGGGCTTGCGGCGCTGCCACCACCGCTTCTTCGGCGGGGCCGGGGCGAAGTCGGGCAGGGTGGCCAGCGCGGTGGTCGGTTCCTCGCTCGCCGCCTCGCTCACCGCCTCGCCGGCCGCCTGCGCGTCGGGGTCGACCGCGGCGAACACGTCGGTGTCGGCGCGGTCGCCCTCGGCGCCCGCCTCGCCGTGCTCGGAGGGCCAGTCGTAGTTTTTGTCGATCTGCCAGCGGCCCAGCGCCACCGCGGCCATCGCCGGCACCCACGCCACCAGGGCGGTGAACGCGGCGATCCCGGTCAGCTCGTTGAGCAGCCCGCCGGTGTAGATCGCCGGATCGAACAGCGCGATCAGCCAGGCCGCCACGCCGCTGAGTACCCCGGCGGTGATCCCGGCCAGCAGCCAGGTCATCGCCAGGTCGGCGCGGCGCTCGGGGTCGGGATCGGATTTCGCGTTCTCCCGGCCGTCGAAGTAGGCCCAGGTCGCGGCGCCGACGATGAAGATGACCAGCAGCGACACGCTGATGAGGGTGGCGTACATCTCGAAGGTGTTGATCAACACCCCCTGAATGAGGCGGAGCACGAGCATCCCGGCCGCCAGGACCAGCCCGCGCAGCACCCAGTTGTTGGTCATGGGGCCACAGCCTAACCAGTACCGTCGAGAAGCGTGACACATTCCCAGCGTCGAGACTCCCTCAGCGACCGGATCGAGGCCGCCGGCCTCGATGCCCTGCTGGTCACCGATCTGATCAACGTGCGCTATCTCAGCGGATTCACCGGGTCCAACGCCGCGCTGCTGGTCTTCGCCGACCACCGCCCGGCGATCCTGGCCACCGACGGGCGTTACCGCACCCAGGCCGGCGCTCAGGCGCCGGATCTGGAGGTGAGCATCGCCCGCGCGGTGGCGCGCCACCTCGGCGCCCGCGCGGTCGGCGACGGGATCCGGCAGCTCGGCTTCGAGAGCCACGTGGTCACCGTCGACGGCCATGACGCGCTGGCCGCCGAGGTGGAGCCGGCGGCGACGCTGGTGCGTGCCGCCGGCACGGTGGAGGCGTTGCGCGAGATCAAAGACGCCGGGGAGGTCGCGGTGTTGCGGCGGGCCTGCGCCGCCGCCGATGCCGCACTGCACGACCTGGTCGACGGCGGCAAGCTGCGTGCCGGGCGCACCGAACGCGCGGTGGCCCGCGACCTGGAGGCGCTGCTGGTCGACCACGGGGCCGCCGGGCCGTCGTTCGAGACGATCGTCGCCGCCGGCGCCCACTCGGCGATTCCGCATCACCGGCCGACCGAGGCGGTGCTGCGCACCGGGGACTTGGTCAAGATCGACTTCGGGGCCCTGGTCGACGGCTACCACTCGGACATGACCCGCACGTTCGTGCTCGGCGCCGCCGCGGACTGGCAGCGCGAGCTCTACGCCCTGGTCGCCGCGGCCCAACGGGCCGGCCTGGACGCCCTGGCCCCCGGGGTGGCGCTGGCCGACGTCGACGCTGCGGCGCGCACCGTGATCGACGACGCCGGGCACGGCGAGCACTACCCGCACGGGCTGGGCCACGGCGTCGGGCTGCGGATTCACGAAGCGCCGTCAATCGGCGCGAGCGCCGCCGGTAGACTGCAGGCCGGCTCCACGGTGACCGTGGAGCCCGGCGTCTATCTGCCCGACCGCGGTGGTGTCCGCATCGAGGACACCGTGATCGTGGAGAATTCCGGGCAGACCCCGGAAGTGCTGACCCGGTTCCCCAAGGAACTGACCATCGTTGAGGAGACGTAAAAGACCGTGGCATCGACCGCCGACTTCAAGAACGGACTGGTGTTGGTCATCGACGGCCAGCTGTGGCAGATCGTGGAGTTCCAGCACGTCAAACCCGGCAAAGGCCCGGCGTTCGTGCGCACCAAGCTCAAAAACGTGGTGTCGGGCAAGACCGTGGACAAGACCTACAACGCCGGGGTGAAGGTCGAGACCGCCACCGTGGACCGCCGCGACGCCACCTACCTGTACCGCGACGGCACCGACTTCGTGTTCATGGACAGTGCCGACTTCGAGCAGCACCCGCTGCCCGACAGCATGGTCGCCGGCGCGGCGAACTTCCTGCTCGAGAGCCTGCCGGTGCAGATCGCGTTCCACAACGGCATCCCCCTCTACCTGGAGCTGCCGGTCAGTGTCGAGGTCGTCGTCACCGAGACCGAGCCGGGTCTGCAGGGCGACCGGTCCAGTGCGGGCACCAAACCGGCGACGGTGGAGACCGGCGCGCAGATCAACGTGCCGCTGTTCATCAACGCCGGCGACAAGCTCAAAGTCGACACCCGTGACGGCAGCTACCTGGGCCGGGTCAACGGGTGAGCCTGCCCGATGCCTGACGGCCAACCGGTGCGCGGGCGCCACCAGGCCCGCAAACGCGCCGTGGATCTTCTCTTCGAGGCCGAGGCGCGCGGCTGGACCCCCGCCGCGGCCGCCGACGCTCGCGCCGCCCTGGCCGCCGCCGACCCGCAGATGCCGCCCCCGCACCCGTACACGGTGACCGTGGCCCACGGGGTGAGCGAGCAGCTGGCCCACGTCGACGACCTGATCAGCTCGCACCTGCAGGGGTGGACCTTGGAGCGGTTGCCCGCGGTGGACCGGGCGATCCTGCGGGTGGCGGTCTGGGAACTGCTCTACGCCGACGACGTCCCCGAACCGGTCGCCGTCGACGAAGCCGTGGAGCTGGCCAAGAAACTCTCCACCGACGAATCGCCGGGTTTCGTCAACGGTGTGCTCGGCCAGGTGATGCTGGTGACCCCGCAGATCCGGGCGGCGGCCCAGGCGGTGCGCGGCGCCGGAGGCGCCGGAGGCGACGAACCCGGCCCCTGAGCCGAAGCCGTCAAAGCCACCCCACACCCGGCGGCGGCGGGCGACAATGTCGGCCGAGGGCGGGTGGACGCCCGAGAGCAGAACGGCGGGTGAGCACATGATCGGCGAGGGCGAACGGCCCCGGCGGCTACGGGTGTCGGCGCTGGCGGCGGTCGCCAACCCGTCCTATTCGCGGGTCGACACCTGGAACCTGCTCGACGACGCCTGCCGGCAGCTGGCCGAGGTCAACCGCGCCCGCCGCGACATCACCCACCACGTCAGCCGGGTCAAACGGCTGCTGGACCGGCTCAGCGCCTATGAGCGTTACTGGCTGTATCCGGGGGCGGTCAACCTGGCGACGTTCCGGCGCTATCTGGGCGAGAACAAGACGACCCGGTTGGCCGACGAGGTGTCGCTGGCGGTGCGGCTGCTCTCCGAATACGGTGACCGCGCCGCCCGCTTCGACACCTCCGCACCGCTGGCCGACCAGGAGTTGATCGCGCAGGTCAAACAGCAGCAGTTCTACACCGTGCTGCTCGGCGACGACTACCCGCCGGACGCGCCGGAGAGCGTGGCCGCCAGCCTGCGCGCCCTGCACGACCCGGCCGACGACATCCGGTTCGAGCTGCTGATCATGACCAGCATCGAAGACGTGATCACCGCGGTCGCGCTCAACGGGGAGATCCAGGCGGCGATCATCCGCCACGATCTGCCGCTGCGCTCGCGGGACCGGCTGCCGTTGATGACCGCGCTGCTCGGCGCCAACGACGACGCGGTCGCCGCCGACTGCGCCTACGACGCCATCGAATGCGCGGAGTGGATCCGCGAGTTGCGGCCCCACATCGACCGCTATCTGCTCACCGACGAGTCGATCGCCGCGGAGACCACCGCCGAACCCGACGTCTACGATCGCAGCTTCTATCGGCTCAACGACGTCACCGACCTGCACTCCACGGTGCTCGCCGGGATCCGCAAGCGGTACGCCACCCCGTTCTTCGACGCGCTGCGCAGCTACGCCGAGGAGCCGGTCGGCCAGTTCCACGCGCTGCCGGTGGCGCGCGGCGCCTCGATCTTCAACTCCCGGTCGCTGCAGGACATGGGCGAGTTCTACGGCCGCAACATCTTCATGGCCGAGACCTCCACGACCTCCGGCGGGTTGGATTCGCTTCTGGACCCGCAGGGCAACATCCGCGCGGCGATGGACAAGGCGGCGTTGACCTGGAACGCCAACCAGACCTATTTCGTCACCAACGGCACCTCGACCGCCAACAAGATCGTCGTGCAGGCGCTGACCCGTCCCGGCGACATCGTGCTCATCGACCGCAACTGCCACAAATCCCACCACTACGGGCTGGTGCTGGCCGGCGCCTACCCGCTGTACCTGGACGCCTACCCGCTGGGCGAGTTCGCGATCTACGGGGGAGTGGCCCTGTCGACGATCAAGCAGACCCTGCTGCAACTGGACGCGGCCGGGCAGCTCGACCGGGTGCGGATGCTGCTGTTGACCAACTGCACCTTCGACGGTGTCGTCTACCACCCGCAGCGGGTGATGGAAGAAGTGCTGGCCATCAAGCCCGACATCTGTTTCCTCTGGGACGAGGCCTGGTACGCGTTCGCCACCGCGGTGCCCTGGGCCCGCCAGCGCACCGCGATGGTCGCCGCCGAACGCCTCGAGGACCAGCTGGCCTCGCCGGACTACGCCCGGCAGTACCAGCACTGGCGTGAACAGATGAGCGGGTTCGAACCGGGGCAGGACCGGTCGCATTGGGTGCAGCAGCGGTTGCTGCCCGATCCGCAGCGCGCGCGGGTGCGGGTCTACGCCACCCACTCGACCCACAAATCGCTGTCGGCGTTGCGGCAGGCGTCGATGATCCATGTCCGCGACCAGGATTTCGGGGCGCACAGCCGCGATGCGTTCACCGAGGCGTTTTTGACCCACACCTCCACCTCGCCGAACCAGCAGCTGCTGGCGTCGCTGGATCTGGCCCGCCGTCAAGTGGACCTGGAGGGATTCCAGATGGTGCGCGGCGTCTACGACATGGCGCTGGTCTTCCGTTACCGTATCCGGCGGGACCCGTTGATCAGCAAATGGTTTCGGATTCTCGACGAGTTCGATCTGGTGCCCGAATCGTACCGGGCGTCGGCGGTGCGGTCCTACCGGCAGGTGCGCCAGGGGGCGCTGGCGGAGTGGAACGAGGCGTGGCGCTCCGACGAGTTCGTGCTCGATCCGACCCGTGCGACGTTGTTCGTCGGCAACACCGGGATGACCGGCTACGACTTCCGGGAGAAGATCCTCATGGAGCGGTTCGGCATCCAGATCAACAAGACCTCGATCAACAGCGTGCTGCTGATCTTCACCATCGGGGCGACCTGGTCGAGCGTGCACTATCTGCTCGATGCGCTGCGCCGGGTCGCCGGTGATTTCGAGCGCACCGCCGAGCAGGCCGGTGCCGAGGACGCCGCACTGCACGAGCGCCGAGTCGCCGCGATCACCGGGGAACTGCCGCCGCTGCCGGACTTCAGCGCCTTCGACACGGCGTTTCGCCCCGATCCCGACAGTGCGTTCGGCGACATGCGTTCGGCGTTCTACGCCGGCTACGACGACGCCGACCGCGAACACATCCCGCTGGAGAAGGCCCGCGCGGTGCTCGCCGGCGGGCGCACCCTGGTCTCGACGACCTTCGTGGTGCCCTACCCGCCCGGCTTCCCGGTGCTGGTGCCCGGCCAGACCGTCGCCGCCGAGATCCTCGACTTCCTACTGGAACTCGACGTCAAGGAGATCCACGGCTACCACGCCGAGCTGGGTCTGTCGGTGTTCACCGAGGCCGCCGTGGAACGGCGGGCCCGGTCGCGGTGAGCGCCGCGCGACACCCGGCGGGCATCGAGGTGGCCGCGGTCACCGCGTGGTTCGCCGCGCAGATCCCCGGGGTGCGACCGCCGCTCGACTTCGAACTGGTGCTCGGCGGGCGTTCCAACCTCACCCACATCGTCACCGACACCACCGGTCGGCGCTGGGTGCTGCGCCGCCCACCCACCGGCGCGGTGCTGCCGTCGGCCCACAACGTGCTGCGCGAGCAGACGGTGCTCACCGCGCTGGCCGGCACCGACGTTCCGGTACCCGCGGTGGCCGGCTTCTGCGCCGACCCGGCGGTCACCGGCGCGGACTTCTACGTGATGGACTTCGTCGACGGCGTGATCCTCAACACCGACGACGACGTCGCCGCGATCGCCCCACGACATCGGGAGACGCTCTGCCGCAGCGTCGTCGACACGCTGGTGGCCATCCATCGGGTCGACTGCGAGACGGGGCCGCTGGCCGCGCTGCGCCGGCCCGGCGGCTACATCGACCGGCAGCTGCGTCGATGGATCCGTCAACTCGATGCGGTGGCCAGCCCCAACGATCTGCTGCGGCAGGTCGCCCGACGGCTGGCCGACGACATTCCGCCGGAGCGCACCGTCGGGCTGGTGCACGGCGACTACCGTCCCGGCAACCTGATCCTCGGGCCCGACGGGGCGGTGCGCGCGGTGCTCGACTGGGAGCTGTGCGCGGTCGGTGACGTGCTGACCGACCTGGGCTGGCTGGTGGCCTGGTGGTCCGCGGCGCAGCCGGTCGGGTGGGCGCCGGCCCCGGCGGCGGGTTTCCTGCCGGTCGGCCAACTCGTCGCGCACTACCGGGAGCGCACCGGGTGCGCGGTCGACGACCTCGACTACTACCACGCGTTCGCCCTGTGGCGGCTGGGCTGCATCGCCGACGGGGTCTATCAGCGTTACCGCGACGGCGCGATGGGGGTGGCCGGGGTGCACCTGCAGGAGATGGCCGAACGTCCCGGGCTGTTGGCGGAGATGTCGCGCGAGTTGCTCACCCGCTAGCGGTGGCCTGGTTAGGCTGACCGGTTGTGAGCACTGCGCGATCCTCGCCGACCTCTCGGCTGTCGGTCAGCGACTGGGTGCAGGCCGGTCTGCGGATCCTCGCCGAAGACGGCGTCAAGGCGTTGACCATTCAACGGTTGTGTGACCGGCTGCAGGTCACCAAGGGCAGCTTCTACTGGCATTTCACCGATATGAAGACCTATCGCAGCGCGTTGGTGCAGACCTACGCGGCGGTGCGCGACGAGGAGCGCGGCGATCTGGAGAACCTCACCGGACTGCCGCCCCGGCAACGGCTCTCGCAGATGATGACCTCGCTGGTGGGTCCGCGGCATTGGATGCTGGAGCGCGCCATGCGGGAGTGGGCGCGCAACGACGCCACCGTCGCCGAGGCGGTCCGCGCCTCCGACGCCCGGATCGTGGCGGCGGTGCGCCGGGCCTTCCTCGACGACGGGTTCAACGACGAGCAGGCCGATATGCGCGCCAACGCCACCTTCGCGGCGGGCATCGGGTTCTTGCACCTGTCGGGTTCTCGGCCCAGTGCGCAGGCCGCGGGGCGTCGCGACCAGTTCATCGACCTGATGCTGCAGCGCTGAGCGGCGCCGCACCCTTGACCATACCAAAGGGTATGGTATTTTCAGGAGTCATGACGACCCTCTCCGCCCCCGTCGCCGGCGCCGCCGACGAGTTCATCGCCGCCCTCGCCGAGCGCGCCGGCGACGCCGAGAGCGCCCGGCGCCTGCCGCCGGAGACCATCGCCGACTACCGGGCGTCGGGCCTGGATCGGCTGCTGATGCCGGCGCGCTACGGCGGGGTGCAGGCGGAGTTCCCGGCGATCCTCGACCCGATCCGGCGGATGGCCCACGGCTGCGCGTCGAGCGCCTGGACGCTGGGCTTCTACACGCTGCACAACTGGATGCTGGCGCTCTTCGACGAGCAGACCCAAAACGAGGTCTTCGCCGACGGCCCGGTTCTCTGCCCGGCGCCGCTGGCCCCGACCGGCCGCGCGGTCCCCGACGGGGACGGATTCCGGCTCACCGGCCGCTGGTCGTGGGCGACCGGGGTGATGGACGCGCAGTGGATCCTGGTCGGCGCGATCTGCGGGGCCGACGACGCACCGTTTCCCGCACTGGTGCTGGTTCCGGCGGCCGACATCACCGTCGAGGACGTCTGGCACACCGCCGGGATGCGTGCCACCGGTTCCAACGACGTGGTCATCACCGACACCTGGGTGCCGTCGCACCACCTGGTCAACGTCGTCGACATCTACGCAGGCACCACCCCCGGGGCGGAGTTGCACGACGCGGCCGCCTACCGGTGGCCGATGGTGCCGGCACTGGCGTTCGTCGCGGCGATGCCCGCGTTGGGCTCCGCCGAACGGGTCACCGACTTGTTCGCCGAACGGTTGAGCAAACGGGTGCTGGCGTACTCCGGTGCGGCGCAGAAAGATCAGCCCGCCGCCCAGATCCGCCTCGGCTCGGCGCGGGTGCGGTTGCGCGCACTGCACGGGTTGCTCGCCGACACCGTCGAGCAGATCCAGGCCGCGGTGAGCGCCGGGCAGCGGGTGACTCGGGCGCAGCGTGCCGACGCGCGGGCGGCCGCGGCGCACATCGTGCACGAATCCCGGGCGATCATCGCCGATCTGCTCGAGGCCGCCGGGGCCAGCGTGCACTTCCTGGACAATCCGCTGCAGCGGGCCAAACGCGACGTCGACATCATCTGCGGTCACGTGGTGTTCGACTACGACGTCAGCCGGGAGTTGGCCGGAGCGCTGGAGGTGGGGGTCAAGATCTCACCGATATCGATGATCTGAGGAGGAAACCCGCGTCGTGAAAACACTCTGGGTGGAAGCCAGCCCGAAACAAGACCGATCGCTGTCGTCGGCGATGGCCGAGACTTTCCTGGCGGCCGCGCCACCGGACGCGGTCGGGCAGGTCGAACGGTTCTCGGTGTGGTCTGAGGACCTCCTGCGGTTCGGCAGGGACGCGGCCATCGCCAAGTTCGCGCCTCTGTACGGCGAGCAGCGCACCGACGCGCAGGAGGCGGCATGGGCGCAGGTGCTCGACGAGGTGGAGCGGGTCCGCGGCTTCGACCGGGTGGTGGTCTCCTCGCCGATGTGGAATTGGCATGTGCCGCATGCCCTGAAGGCATGGATCGACATCGTCGTGCAACCGGGGGTGAGCTTCACGCTCAACGAGCGCGGTGAGCATGTCGGCACCCTGGGAACCGGCAAGCCGGCGCAGTTGATTCTGACCCGCTCAAGCGCCTACGACGGTCGCCATCCCGAACTGCAGGACTTCCAACGCCCCTATCTGGAGTACATTTTCGGCTTCCTTGGCTACGACGTCACCACTTTGGTGGTGGAACCGACCACCAGGTGGTCGCCCGAGGAGCGCGAGGCGATGCACGCCGAATCGTTGGAGACCGCGCGCGCCGCGGGAGCCACGTGGTGAGCGGTGAACCGATCGGCGCTCAGAGCAGGTCGAGCGCGCGGTAGGTGCGGTGCACGAATTTCGGCTGGGC
>Ga0209487_1004995_pt1 | contig 10021 bp, 8 predicted proteins | sample Poulit2012_FD_187524 | JGI IMG/M metagenome (GOLD analysis project Ga0209487, IMG submission 187524) | Agricultural soil microbial communities from Georgia to study Nitrogen management - Poultry litter 2012 (SPAdes) (version 2) | ecosystem: Environmental > Terrestrial > Soil > Agricultural land...
TCGATGCGTTCAGATATTTTAGCGTATCGAAAAACAGAAATAGACGCCATTAGTGGTTATCTTTTACGTCATGCAAAGGGGCGTAACTTACCATATACATCGTTCGTATACGAAAGTATTTTAGCGTTAGAAGAAGAAAGGGATCGCTATGATTCGTGAGTATATTGACAATGACATTATTCGAATTATCATTATGATACCGTTTTTTTCGACGGCCATCCTTTATTATATTATGAAGTGGATTAGTCACCATCCATGGAAAGCGATTCACTTTTCTACACAATGGAGTGCGTTCTTATACGTCGTTGCAGTAAGTTTACTATTAGAGAAACATATCGAAGTAGCGACACTTGGCTTTTTCATCGTCGGTATTTTATTACTATTATCGATTCATTTAATCGTGCAATGGAAAAAGAATACGGAAGTCATCTTAAAAAAAGGGTTGAAACTCGTTACGCGTATTTGTTTTTTACTTTTTAGCTTACTTTATATTATATTAATTTCTTTCGAAATAATTGAATTGCTTTTAACAAAAAACTGGTAAGCAAACAGATTGCATGAAAAGTAGTCGTTTTTTCTGTACAATACTTACAGGATGATGAGGTAAAGGAGTTTGCGATCCGAAATGCGAATTGAGCCAGTTACAATAAAAGCGGCAAATAAATTTGTCCAAGAATATCGTCAAAATGAAGAGCGGGCACGATCTTATTTTGACTTTGCCCCCTTCGGTGAAGAAAAGAGACGATTACAAGATGTGAAACAGCGCGTATTTAAACGTGCTCCTTTAGTACGTATATTAAAAGAGATGAATGAAGCATGGGGAGCACCGAAAGAAACAATCTCTCAAATTGAGCGACTGAAAGACGATGAAAGTGTCGTCGTCATCGGTGGCCAACAAGCAGGTCTGTTAACGGGTCCGCTATATTCGATCCATAAAGTAATTTCTATTTTGACGTATGCACGAGAGCAGGAGAAACGATTAGGCGTACCAGTCGTACCCGTTTTTTGGATCGCTGGTGAAGATCACGATTTTGCTGAAATAAATCATATATTTATCGATCGAAAAGGTACATTAGAAAAACATACTGTTGCACAACAAGTATACGAGAAAAAGCCGATTTCATTTATTAAACTTGATAAACGAGCAGTAAGTGAATGGGTACGTACTTCATTTTTACATTTACCGGAGACGGAACATACGAAAGAAGTTTTTGAGACGATTAATCGTTGTCTACACGAAGCGGAAACGTACGTCGACTTCTTCGCAAAGTTAATTTTCGCACTGTTTCCAAACGATGGTGTCGTCTTGTTTGATTCAGCACATGAAAACGTGCGAAAAATAGAAAGTGATTACTTTATTAAATTAATCGATGCACAGGAAAACATTGCTTCTTCTGTATTCGAAACGGTAGAGAAAATGAAGCGCCAAGGATTTGCTGAACCGATTGAAGTCGAAAGAGATGATACACATTTATTTTATTACGATGGACGCGAACGCATACTATTAAAACGTGACGGGGCGAAATGGGTAGGGAAGCATGATGAAGTTGTTTTTACGACAGAAGAAATAAAAAGGATCGCACGAGAACAACCGGAAAAGTTAAGCAATAATGTCGTTACTCGCCCGATTATGCAAGAACTTCTCTTTCCGACACTTGCATTTATCGGTGGAGATGCAGAAATTCATTATTGGGCGACGTTAAAAAATTGTTTTCGAGCAGTTGATCCATCGTTTACAATGCCTCTTATTATTTCACGGATGTCGTATACGTGGGTAACAGATCGAGTTGGAAAACTGTTACAACAACGAGCGATCGATGAAGCGGAAGTATTAGGAAATCCGTTTGCTACGTTTAAAACGAACTGGTTATTAAGCTCTACATCGCCACCTATAGACCGTTTGTTCCAAGAAGTAAAAGAAAATATCGCTATGTTGCATGAACCGATCCGACAAATGGCTAGGTCAATTAGCGATGATTTATACCAGCAATCAGAACGGAATTTAACGTATATTGAAGGGGCGTTAACGGACTTTGAACGTAAAATGGTGCAAAAAGTAGAAGAAAAACATGATGTCGTCCTTATGCAGTTTCAAGAAATTGAAAATACGTTAAAACCGTTTGGTGGCTTGCAAGAGAGGATTTGGAACCCACTACCATTCCTAAATGAATACGGTTTAAAGACATTTTCAACGATGTGCACAAATGCGCCTTTTATATCGCATGAAGACCACCATCATGTAGTTTATTTTTCCTAAATCAACACAATTATTTATTCTCCTCCGAATATATCTTTCTTTTCGGAGGAGTTTTTTATGCGCAAAATGGGCTATAAATACTATTTTTAAAAAAATGATAATTATTTTCAAAAAAGAAGTGGAGGATTGTGGGGGAGTGTGGTAGAATAGTGGCACGGAAGTGGTGAATAATTATGTTTATGGGAGAATATCAGCATAACATAGATGAAAAAGGTAGAATGATAGTCCCTGCCAAGTTCCGTGAGGGGCTCGGGGAGAGCTTTGTCTTAACGCGTGGACTTGATAACTGTTTATTCGCCTATCCGTTGGAAGAGTGGAAGGTTGTTGAAGAAAAATTGAAAAAACTACCACTGACGAAAAAAGCTGCTCGTAGTTTTACACGTTTTTTCTTTTCCGGCGCCGTTGAATGTACGGTAGATAAACAAGGAAGAATAAACATTCCACAACCGTTACGAACGTTTTCAAAGTTGGAAAAAGAATGTATCGTTATCGGAGTATCTAATCGTGTAGAAGTATGGGCGAAGGAAATTTGGGAACAGTATTTTATCGAATCGGAAGATTCGTTTGAAGAAATTGCGGAAGACTTATTAGACTTCGACATTTAAAAAAGTAGGTACGAGCGATGAAAAACGAACATGAAAGTGTATTAAAAAAAGAGACGATCGATCTCTTACATATTCATCCGCATGGTACATATGTTGATTGCACCCTCGGACGTGCCGGACATGCGATGGCGATTGCTGAACGTGTGACAGATGGAAAAGTCATTTGCTTTGATCAAGATCATGAAGCGATTGAAGCGGCGAGACAAATGATGCCACAAGAAAAAACAACACTCATTCATGCTAACTTTCGCCTTTTAAAAGACGAATTAGCACGCCATAACATAACTACTGTCGACGGCATTTTGTTTGATTTAGGTGTCAGTTCTCCACAGCTAGATGAAGGAGAACGGGGCTTTAGTTACCGTCACGACGCACCATTAGATATGCGGATGGATCAAAGGCAATCCCTTACAGCTTATGACATCGTTAACAATTGGGAGTTTCACGAGTTAGTAAAAATATTTCAAGCATACGGCGAAGAACGATTCGCAAAACAAATTGCCCGGGCAATTGAACGTAATCGAAAGGTAAAGCCGATCGAAACGACGTACGAGCTCGTCGACATGATAAAAGAAGGGATTCCAGCGCCGGCTCGGAGACGAGGTGGACACCCTGCTAAAAGAGTTTTTCAAGCGATACGTATTGCTGTAAATGATGAATTGAATAGTTTTAACGATGCATTGCACCAAGCAGCAGAAGTACTTAATATCGGTGGTCGTATCGTTGTCATTACGTTTCATTCATTAGAAGACCGTATATGTAAACGCGCTTTTCAAGCGTGGAGCACACCGAAACAAGTACCGAAAGATTTACCAATTTTACCGGAAGAATTACGAGCACCATTTAAACGAATAACACGTAAGCCGGTTGTTCCGTCTGAAGCTGAAATAAAAGAGAATCGACGTGCTCGATCTGCGAAGTTGCGTGTTGTCGAAAAAGTCGATCATTGGGACGAGCAATATGTATTACAAGGGGAGAGACAAAAGAGATGAATACAAACCGTGTGAGAAGTTGGCAACAAGAGTACGTACAACCTGAGAGAAAAGAGAGTAAAGTCGTCGTTCGTGTAAAGCGGAAAGGTTGGTTGACAAAAGGAGAGAAAGTCATCTACAGTTTTGCCGCATTTTTATTAATCATCTTTTGTTGCTACCTAGTGTCTTATTCCTCTAAACTTGATCAAATTAATCGTGAAGTGCAATCGCTCCAACACTCTGTCGAACAACAAGTAGTAGAAAACAAAAGTTTAGATTACGAAGTTCGCGAATTAAGCAAACCGGATCGAATTACGAAAATTGCAAAGGAACACGGGTTGAAAATTCAAGATACGAAAGTGTTACAAGCGAGAAAACAGTCACGATAACTTTGTCAGGATGAGTGCACGATGAAAAGAAAAAAACAAACAAACTTCATTATTAACTTCCTTATGTTCGCCTTTGCTTTCTTATTTCTTTTTTTAGCTGGTCGCTACATGTACATACAAGTTACTGGCGAAGTTCAAGATGTCTCCTTAACGGAATGGGCAGATGCAAAACGTGAAACGTCGATTCCTATCAAAGCAGAAAGAGGAATCGTCTATGATAAATCAGGTATGTTATTAGCATATAATCAACCAGCTTACCGATTATATGCTATTCTTGATGCCGAATATTCAAGCAACAAACCTAGTCCTCTTCACGTCGTTGATCCAGAAGATGTAGCGAAAAAATTATCCCCTCATTTAGCGATCGACGAAAAGGAAATTATCCAAATTATTAAAAATGGCCAAAAAGCAGGTCGATTTCAAGTGGAATTTGGTAAGGCCGGTAAAAACTTAACACAACAACAAATGGAAGATATTAAGGCGTTACAAATTCCAGGAATACATTTTGCCGAAGAAGCGACGCGTTATTATCCAAACGGTGTTTTTGCCTCTCATGTGATCGGATTTGCTCAGCAATCTGAAGATAACGGACTGTTAGAAGGGGTAATCGGTATTGAACGGGAAAAAAATAAACTGCTTACTGGCGAAGATGGATTTATTCAATATGAACGGGATAAATATGACAAAAAGCTGTTGCAATCAAGAGATGTCGTACAAGATCCGGAAAATGGTCATGATATTTACTTAACGATTGATCAAAAAATTCAAACCGTACTTGAAGATGTTTTATCTGAAGTGGATGAACAATATGAACCGGAACGAATTACAGCTGTCGTCATGAACCCGAAAACAGGTGAAATTGTAGCAATTGGAAACCGTCCTAGCTTTAATCCAAACGAGCCAAACGATGTAGAAAATTGGTACAACGATGTCATTTCTACACCGTTTGAACCTGGTTCAACGTCGAAAATTTTTACGTGGGCGGCTGCAATTGACTCAGGAGTCTATAATGGATCGGAACTATTCAACTCTGGAAAATATGTCGTCAATGAAAAAATTGAACCAATACATGATCATAACAAAACTGGTTGGGGTGCAATCTCTTACGATGAAGGATTCCGACGTTCTTCCAACGTTGCTGCTTCGAAACTAGTTTGGGAGAAAATGGGCACAGAAACCTTTTTAGAATATTTGGAGCGATTTCACTTAGATCAAATAACGGAAGTTGACTTACCGAATGAAGTAGCTGGGAAAATATTATACAATTGGCCTTCAGAAAAGATCCGTACATCCTTTGGGCAAGGAAGTACGATGACTCCTTTACAACAAGTAAAAGCTGCGTCCGCTATTGCTAACGGTGGAAAAATGATAAAACCGTATGTCATCGATAAAATTGTCGATCCGAACAGTGATGAAATTATGTTTGAAAATGAACCGACGTATGTTGGAGAGCCTATAAGTGAGGATACTGCAGAACAAATGCTAGATTTACTTGAATCTGTTGTAAATTCAGATGATGGAACAGGAAAACCGTACCGTTTACAATCTTATACAGTAGCAGGTAAAACAGGTACGGCACAAATACCCGACTCGGCCGGCAATGGATATTTAGCCGGGGAGAACAATAATATTTTTTCATTTTTGGGAATGGCTCCAAAAGATGATCCTCAATTAATTATGCACGTATCTATTACACGTCCGAAATTAAAAGAAAATGAATCTGGCTCTGTACCGGTTTCATTCATTTTTAACAATGTCATGGAAAATGGTCTTCATTATTTAAATATTGAACCGGATAAAGAGGCGAAAACAGGAGAATTAAAAACTGTAACGATGCCCTCGGTTGAACATATGGATGTAGCTACAGCTGAAAAGAAAATGAAAGATATAGGTTTACGTTACACGGTAGTAGGAAAAGGAAAAAAGATCGTTGCAACGAATGTGTTGGATGGAGATGTTATTTATCCGAACAAACACGTACTTTTAATTACAGATAACCTGACGATGCCAGACATGACAGATTGGTCTAAGCAAGACGTTTTAGCTTTTGCCCATTTAGTAAACATTCGCGTCGAAACTACCGGCAGCGGTTACGTTGTGAAACAGTCAATTGAAAAGGGAAAAACGATTAAAGAGGATGCAAAACTTACTGTTGAACTTGAAAGTTCATTAAATAAAAAGAAAGAGAAAAAATAAGTTTTCGTTCCACGTCGACAGCTCGTTCTAATTACATGCATATGACATATAGTGTAGATACAGACGAAATCAAATGGAGGTTGTTTTGATGAAGTATGTATCTACCTTTTTTATGAAAAAACGTATCATTCTTTGCTCACTCCTTTTTTTCTTCGTCGTCACTGCCATATTTATCAGACTCGGCATCGTGCAGTTTGTCTATGGGGATGACATTTCAGAAAAAGCGACTGAGTCGTGGTTACGTGATATTCCTTTTGAAGCGGAACGAGGTAATATTCTCGATATTAATGGTGAACAATTAACGAAAAATGTGACGGCACCAACTGTCATACTTATTCCACGGCAAATAACAGATAAACGTCACGTTGCAGAAAGTTTAGCTTCCATTTTACACATGTCAGAAGAGAAAGCACTCGAATATGTTGAGCAAAATACGTCGATCGTTCGTATCCATCCGGAGGGTCGGAAAATATCAGAAGAACAAGAAAAACAACTCGCATCCTTACGACTTGAAGGAGTATATTTGGCAAAAGACTCCAAGCGTTATTATCCTCATGAACATTACTTAGCTCACGTGCTTGGGTTTACTGGAATTGATAATCAAGGTCTTATGGGGCTAGAACTAATGTATGATGAAAAACTACAAGGGAAAACAGGTAGCTTATCGTACTATTCCGATGCAAAAGGTAAACAAATTAGTTACAAAGCGAACGTTTACCGTCCACCTGAAGATGGGTTACACTTAAAGACGACGATCGATTTACGCGTGCAATCGATTATCGAACGGGAACTCGATTTAATCGACCTTGAATATAATCCTGATGGAGCGCTCGCTATCGCGGTCGATCCGAAAACAGGTGGAGTGTTGGCGATGGCTGCCCGACCGACCTTTCATCCGGAAAATTATAAAGCGGTAGATGCTCAAGTGTTTGATCGTAATTTACCGATTTGGAGTACGTTTGAACCTGGTTCGACATTTAAAATTATTACGTTAGCTGCGGCATTAGAAGAAAAAATGATCGATTTACAAGAAGATACGTTCCACGATAAAGGACATGTTACTGTCGGGGGAGCGCGACTTCGTTGTTGGAAAGCCGGTGGACATGGCACACAATCGATGCTCGAAGTCGTTGAAAACTCTTGTAACCCTGGTTTTGTCCAAATTGGCACGTTACTAGGTGATGAAAAACTGTTTCGTTATATCGAACAGTTTGGTTTTGGGACAAAAACTGGCATTGACCTCGCGGGAGAAGGTACCGGAATATTGTTTGATCGTGAACAAATTGGGCCAGTTGAATTAGCGACAACATCTTTCGGGCAAGGGGTGTCGGTAACGCCAATTCAACAAGTGATGGCCGTTGCTGCTGCAGTAAATGGTGGGTATTTATTCGAACCGTTTATCGCTGCTGAGTGGATCGATCCTGTAACAGGGGAAACGGTAGAAAAAAGAGAACCAAAAGTAAAACGACAAGTTATCTCTTCTGATACATCGAAAGAAGTGCGCTACGCATTAGAAAGCGTCGTCGCAAAAGGAACGGGACGCCCAGCATATATCGACGGATACCGTGTCGGTGGAAAAACTGGTACCGCCCAAAAAGTTGGTGAAGACGGAACATATTTGAAAGATAACCATATCGTTTCATTTATTGGTTTTGCACCAGCAGATGATCCACAAATCGTTGTTTTCGTTGCAGTAGACAATCCGAAAGATACGATCCAATTCGGTGGTGTCGTTGCTGCACCAGTCGTCCGTAACATTTTGGAAGATAGTTTACACGCCTTACATGTTCCGCTCCGGAAACACGAAATGGAAAAAGAATACGTTTGGCCGGAGGAACCGAAAGTAGTCGTTCCCAAATTAATCGGTAAGAAGAAAAAGGATTTACTTCACGATTTTTCAGATTTCACGATCGAGGAAGTAGGCGAAGGCGATTATATTATTGACCAATCGCCAGAACCGAATCGAAAAGTCGAGCGGGGCTCGACAATTCGAATTTATTTAGCGAAAAATAATCGTTAATTCTCACTTATTTTGATATAATAAATTGAATGAAAAGAGTGAACGTATTTTATAAACGTTCGAACGATAATTAGATAGAAATTAAAAGGAGTAAGACGATGAAGCTTAGTAACTTACTTACGCATATCCCATTTTATACGTGCCATCCGTCGTTTACGGATGTGGACATTCAAGGGATTACGATGGATAGTAGAAATGTAAAAGAAGGCGATCTTTTTGTTTGTATAAAAGGTTTTACCGTCGATGGTCATGATTACGCACATGCAGCGGTAGAGCGAGGAGCGACTGTCATCGTTAGTGAACGTCCTTTACACATAGATGGAGTGATAGTCGTAGTTGTACCGGATACGAATAAAGCGTTAGCGATTTTTGCAACGGTTTTTTACGATCATCCGTCAACGAAGTTTTCACTCGTCGGGATTACAGGGACGAATGGAAAAACGACGACGACGTATTTAATTGAGGAAATTTGTAAACGACATGGCCAAAAAACAGGAGTGATCGGCACGATCCAGATGAAAATCGGCGATGAAGTCTTTCCGATCGTTAATACGACTCCTGATGCATTAACGTTGCAACGAAACTTTGCAAAAATGGCAGATGCCGAAGTGGATACGACGGTGATGGAAGTATCTTCGCATGCTCTTGATTTAGGACGTGTCTATGGCACGGACTTTCATATTGCACTTTTTACGAATTTATCGCAAGACCATTTAGACTATCATAAAGATATGGAAGATTATTTACGGGCAAAAACGTTACTTTTTACTAGTTTAGGCAATGACTATACAAAAAAGAGATTTGCCGTCGTAAACAACGACGACCCACATAGTTCCTTGCTTAAAAAAAGTACATCAAAACCTGTCGTAACGTACGGTTTAAAAACGACGGCTGACGTTCAAGCGAAAGATGTGCAAACAGAGCTAACGAGCACATCCTTTTTATTGAAAACACCTGTAGGCGAAATAAATATAACGAGTAAATTGCTCGGGACTTTTAACGTATACAACATGTTAGCAGCTGCATCCGTCGCTTTATTGCTTCGTATTCCCCTCGCAACAATTAAAGAAGCATTAGAGGATATGGATGGTGTACCTGGACGCTTTGAACGAGTAGAAGCTGGGCAAGATTTTGCTGTCATCGTCGATTATGCTCATACACCTGATTCGCTAGAAAATGTGTTACAGACGATTAAAAAGTTCGCTACTAAAAACGTGTACGTTGTCGTCGGTAGCGGTGGAGATCGTGATCGTTCGAAACGACCACTTATGGCAAAAGTTGCATTAACATATAGTGATTATGCTATTTTTACATCGGACAATCCACGAACCGAAGACCCGCTAGCTATTTTAAACGATATGACAGAAGGCTTAACGGAAACGACGTATGAAGTGATAGAAAATCGTAAAGAAGCGATAGAGCGAGCAGTTCAATTAGCTAAAAGTGGCGATGTCATTTTAATCGCAGGAAAAGGTCATGAGACGTATCAAGAAATTAACGGTGTTCGATACGATTTTGACGATCGTCTCGTCGCAAAGGATGTTATTATCGAGAAAGGAAAGAAGTAATTTGTTCACGACACA
>Ga0209487_1004996_pt1 | contig 10021 bp, 8 predicted proteins | sample Poulit2012_FD_187524 | JGI IMG/M metagenome (GOLD analysis project Ga0209487, IMG submission 187524) | Agricultural soil microbial communities from Georgia to study Nitrogen management - Poultry litter 2012 (SPAdes) (version 2) | ecosystem: Environmental > Terrestrial > Soil > Agricultural land...
TTCAATAATCTTTTACCTCCCCCACAACCTTAATTGTTTATTTAAATATTGCTCTTTAGATTTTTTCCGTTGAATCTTATTACTTGTAGTTACAGGAATTCCACCAGGGAAAAGAAAAACAATTTCATGAACATGAATCTGGTATTTTCTTACTATATTCGTTTTAACTATTTTCTTTAATTCATTAACATCACGGGTTTCTTGATTATTCTGAATATTTTTAGTGTGACGAAATTTACGATCTAGTTCAGCGGCAATAACGACTCCTTCTTTACCATCTTTAACAATCTTAAATGCAGCAACTTTTTCGTTATTAATCAAAGAATGACTATCCTCAACTGTATATTCAATATCTTGTGGATAATAGTTTTGACCTTGTAGAATAATCAAATCGTCTAGTCGACCAGATATATATAATTCATTATGAAATATAAACCCTAAGTCTCCTGTACGTAAGTATGGACCATCCATAGAATCAGATAGATAAGCGTTGAATTTATTCGTTGTTAAATTTTCTTTTTTCCAATAACCGTCCGCTACACTTTTTCCTTTAATCCATATTTCTCCTATTTCATCTACATGACACTTGCGATAACTTTCAGGATTTACAATAATTACTTCTTGCGCCTCTGGAAGTTGACCACAACTAACAACCCATTTCGCATCTAATCCTTGAGACAAGGATAAGGATACTTTTTGTTCTTGCATTTCTTTAGTATCAAGTTTTACTGCTCGCGGTATAATGCTGGTTTTTTTTGCTGTAACTACCAATGTATTTTCTGCTAAACCATAACTTGGATAAAATGATCCTATATTGAACTCTGCTGATGAAAACTTACTAGAAAACTGCTCAATTGTAGCAAATCTTACTGGTTCAGAACCATTAAACGCAACTTTCCATGATCTTAAATCCAGTGATTCTAGTTGTTTTGTTTTTGTTTTCTTTACACATAAATCATAGGCGAAGTTTGGGGCTCCACTATAAGTTGCTTTATATTTAGATATGGCTTGTAACCATCTAATTGGCTTTTGTATAAAGTCGCCCGGTGGCATAATGATACAACTAGCTCCCAAGAAAACAGTTTGTAGAACTATACCTATCAAGCCCATATCATGGTGAAATGGGAGCCATGAAGCAATAACTGAATCCTCATTTAAATCATAAAAGTTCTTTAATAGCTCTAAATTATGTAATAGATTTTCATGTGTGACAACCACTCCCTTAGGAGTACTGGTAGAGCCAGACGTATATTGTAAATAAGCTGGAGATGATCCCGAAAGTTCAGGCTTCTTCCAATCATTATTATCATGTAAAGATAATAAATCCGTTTTAATAGATTCCACCTCTGAGAGTTTTGATTCACTGTCCCTGTTAGTTGACCGGGAATTTTCTAATCTAATTTTGGGTTGAGCATCTCTTATAATTGATTCTATTCTCTCTGCACTTTGACTATTTTTACTAGGAGACGGAAATAGTGGGATAGAAATAACTTCAGCATAAAGACAACCAAAGAAAGATTCAATATACTCTATACTCGAACTATATAAAAGAAGTGCCCTTTCCCCTGCGAGTTTTCTTTCTTTAAAATATGAAGCTAGTTGGGTAGCTCTTTTATGCAATCTACGATAAGTTATTGTTTCTGTTTCCTCACTATTATTTAAGATTCTAAAGGCTGTTTTATGTGGATTAATCTCAGCCTGAATTGCTAATATATCAATTAATGAGTTTATTTTATATTTAAAGCTCTGTTGCATCTGCATGACGAACCAACTCCCTTAATCAGTCTTCTTAATTAATCACGTTTAGTTATAGCTAAATAACATAGTGTGAAACTTAGAATAAACCACGTACCTAGAACTAGAAAAACATACCAATTCTGATCAAAATAATCAGGTGCCAAGGAAGCTCTAACTAAGTCAGCCATGTATTGTATGGGCAAAAACTCATGAACTGTTGCCAACCAACTTGGTAATCGTTCGGGCGGAAAGTTAATTGGCGAAAAGAGTAATATTGCAAAAATCAGTATCTGGGATAACAACTCTGCTACAAGTGGTTTTAACCATAACGTAAAAGCATATCCTATTCCAATCGCGGTTAGACCAGTAAGAATAAGAACAGGAAAGGTTGTGTATGTAATAGACAAAGTGATATCAAACCGAATTGAGGCAATGAATAAAGCAATAAAAACGCCTGGTAAAGTCATTAATAACCAAATGATAGATTCAGCAAGAACATAATATAATCTTGGTAAAGGCCAAGATAGCATAAAATCTAAAGTTCCATTACTTTTGGTTTCAGCCACACCTTGTGGTAAAATAACTAACCCTACAGATAAAAGAATAATGGTCGGTGCACCAGTAGTTAAATAAATTGTAACTTCATCAGTGATATTAGGTATTAAAAACGGGAATCCCATAATGATACCAACTGCAAGTAAGACCTGGGCGATAACATATAATGGTATCAAAGGCTTTATTCCCAAAAACTGCCAACGTAACAACAGAATAAAACCCGAATTAAGCACTCTCATTACTTCTCATCCCTACTTTCTCTTTTGAGTTCCCAACAACATGTAAATAGGCATCTTCTAAAGTAAATGCACTTAAAGAAAACTCATCAATCTTCCCGTTTTCTTGTAGATCGGTAACCCACTCCAATCCTTCTTTTGCCATTTCCTGTGGTATAGACAAAATTTTATTTTGCCTAACATCGGTTAAAAGCGATACATATTCTGGATAGTGAGTAATTTTATCGTGTAATCCATGTGAAAGTTCTATACGTAACTTATCATTCAAATCCATTTTTAGACTTGAAGGAGTTCCTAATGCAATTAATTTACCATTATCAATAATAGATAATCGATTAACATATTTTTCAGCTTCTAATATATTATGACTTACTAGAAATACTGATACTCCCAAATCGGCTAGGTTTTGTATCTGTTCCCAAAGTAATTTTCGCCGAACTGGATCAACATCATTTGTAGGTTCATCTAAGATAACAAGATTACCAGGTACAATAGCTGCCATACAAAATGTTACAAGTCGTCTAATCCCACCTGAGAGATTTTCAGACTTTGTATTGGCCCATTTTCCTAAATCTAGTTGATCAAGTAAGAATTTAGTTCTTTGTTTAACCTCTTTTTTATCTCCTTTGCGGATCCTACCCGAAAGTTCAATTGCCTGCATTGGTGTTAAACCATTAATCGAAATTTGACTTTGTGGTTGTAAAGAACATAACTGCCGCGCTACATGAGGCTTTTTCACAACGTCAATTCCATTAATTGTTATTTTTCCTTGAGTAGGTTTAATAAAACCAATAATTTGCGAAACCAGCGTTGTTTTTCCAGCGCCATTTGGTCCAAACAAACCAAAGATTTCTCCTTGTTCAATGTCCACTGATATGTCGTCATTGACCCGAATGCCAGGTGAAAATTCCTTAACTAAATTTTCTATTTTAAGCACCTTTACGTTCCCCCTTTGGAAATTACCTATTATTTATGGTAAAGTTTAATTATTAGGTTCACTCAATCTATGACTATAAATGGCTCTGTTGATGCCTTTACTAGTCTTTTGTATAAATCCACATACCATCGGTATGTGGTGTACAGTATTATAAACACTATATTTTTTAAAGTCAAGGGGGATGGAAAATGCCTAACAAACCTTTAAATCGGGATGAACGCAAACAAAAAACTAAAAAACAACTTCTAGATAAGGCTACAGAAATGTTCGCAGAACAAGGGTTTCACAATACATCATTAAATAAAATTGCTACTTCGTTAGGGTATACAAAAGGAGCTATTTATACTCATTTTAAATCTAAGCAAGAATTGTTTTTAGCTGTTTTTCAACAACAACAAAAGGATGATATTGAAACAATTAGTGAATTTGTAAATCAATACCCTTTAATACTCGACTTTATTTACGCAATGGAGTCCCATCATAAATTTGAACGGGAAAACAACCAAGTTTGGAGTATACTTAGATTAGAGTTTCTATTACAAGCCCTACGGGAAGATGAGCTAAGAATTAAATTATCAAAAATTGTTGAACAATCTCGTATTCAAATAGCCAATTTATTAGAGCATTACGCTAAGACTGGCCAACTAAGTAATCTTGAAGTTAGCTTAAGTGAATTAGCATTTCTTATCGTATCCTTAGATATTGGTTTAGGTATTCAATACTACATTGATACAGAGAGTCTATCAGATGACATATATGCAAAAGGCTTAAAGGGTCTATTAAATTACTAAAGTAATCCAGATATTACATTTAATTTTTAAATTGAATTTCTTTTATAAGACTTTCCCATTTCATTTCTTGTGTTTTTAATTTTATTTTTTTACTTTCTTTATTTTCTACAGCTATAGATATTATGTATTCTTTTAAAAAGCTGAATGTTTTAATTGTATAATCGTCTTTTTTTGTCTCTCCTATCCCTAAAGGCACACTAAATGAGATAGGAGATTTGTATAAACCTAGCCCTTGAGCCTTTACGATTGCCTCTTTTTTTGTCCAAATTTTATGGAAGTGCCTTATCTTATCATCTATACTATCTAAGTCATCTATGAACTTTTTCTCTTCTCTTTGAAACACTAAACTGATTACATCAAGATACTCTCTTCCCAGCCACTCTACATCAATACCGATGTTTTCTTGACTACTAAACAACACACAAACCAATCCTTTGGTGTGCGATATATTAAAGTAAGCGCTTTCTCTAATTAACTTTAAATTACTATAATCGACATAAGGTTTCCCAAATCTAGTTTTTTCAAAACCAATATCATCAATCAACAGATTATGGCGTTTAGCTATCCACCATTTTGCAATTGCCCTACCAATTAAAAATTCTACCTTTTTAGAATCCACAACATAACGCTCATATACTTTTCTTTCTCTTTCATTGAGTATCCATAAAATAGATGTGAACTGATTCAACAAATTCGAATGTGATGTACGAATACATATTACTTCAAGATCCTCTCTGCATTTCATTGCAAATTCCCCCCTAGCACACGAGTTCATTCTTTTTTTTAGTTATATGGATTTTTCCTTTTTATGGGTTTACCCTGTAATTGTAACCAGTATTCCAAATATAATCAAGAGTCTAAAACGCTGTTTTAATAACTCTCAAATTAATAGCTATCACTCTTTTGGTAAATTTAATCACAGTTCACCAAAAATCAAGTATTGACAATAAGTTTGTTTTTCAATCATCATTTCACATAACCATATTTGAATTTATAAAGGAATGAATATCTATCTACGAAATTTTTAAAACAGTATGTGCTTACTTACATTGTTTTCTTTCTTGACTTTTAAATATATAGTATTTATAATTGCTTACAATACATACCGTCGGTATGTGAGTTTGTTCAAGTAAATTATTATAGCATCAATTACTTGAAAGGTTTTTTACCATGTTTACTGCGTGAAAGTCCTTCACCACATTAATATAACACAATAGAATAATGTTTAAACACTCTAATATCTCCATCTTATAAACTTGCGTCTAAGTAAAGACACGAGTATCTATACAATCAAGTCTTTTCACTACTTAGTCTTAGGTATATACACGGATTAAAAAAGATATCTATTATTAAGTAGATATCTTTTTATAAAGATAAAGATAAATTAAAATTTATCAATATAAAAATGAGGAGTAAATTATGGCTTCCACTTTATCAATAAAACATTTAATTAAGGGATTTAATCAGAATGAAACAGTGGTTAATGATATTAGCTTTGATATTGAAAAGGGAGTTTTTATGACCATTGTTGGACCAAGTGGGTCTGGAAAATCAACATTACTTAATTTAATTTCAGGATTACTTAAACCAGACGAAGGGAGTGTTTTTTTCCAAGGAAAAAACATTATAGAACTTAAAGAAAAAGAACTTGCAAATTTTCGTCGACAGGAAATTTCACATATTTTCCAAGAGTACCACTTACTGTCTCATCTTAATGTTGAAGATAATATTCTACTCGGGAAAAGCCCAACTAAAGAAAATTTAAACTTGGAAACTGTTACAAATTTTTTAGCTATTAACGATTTACTATCCTATTTTCCACAAGAATTATCTGGTGGTCAGAAACAACGGGTTGCCATAGCAAGGGCAGTCATAAAAAAACCTAAGATCCTATTTTGTGACGAGGCAACAGGTGCATTAGACGAAGAAAACAGTAAAAATGTTATTTCATTACTTCATACAATACAAAATAAAACCGACACTACCATTATTTTCGTTACACATAATAAAGAAATTACAAAAACGGCACATCGAACCATACGACTGAAGGATGGTAAAGTAATGGAGGACTACTACAATAATAATATAAAAACAGTAGAAGAAATTTCATGGGAATAATAGAGGTGTATAATTGAGATACATAAAAAAACAGATACTCAAAAACCTATTACAAAATAAAGGATATATAACCATCTTGTTCCTTTTACTCCTTTTTACTTCTTTTACATTTTACTTTGTACAATTTTCTATTGATAAAAACAAATCAAATTTCTATCAGTACCTTGAAGAACAAAATGTAGAAGATTTTAAGTTTCAAGTGACTGAATCAAATGATGAAAAAAACATTATAGACACACTTGAAAAAAAATATAATTTTAATAGTGAAAAAAGAACGATTCAGAAGGTAGAAGAGAATAATATAAATTATTTTTTTATAAATCAACCTAACATAATCAACCAATTACAATACACAAAAGGCTCTTCTCCCTCAAGCATAGATGAGATTGTCTTAAGCACTGATTATCTAACGTATAATCAATATGATTTAGGAGACAAAATATCAATAAATAATATGGAATACACCATTGCAGGAAGTGTACATCTACCTGATTATCAAAGTTTTATGCCTTTTGGATATTTAGAAAACACATACGAAAATAGCAGTTTTGCAATCACACATAAGAGTAATCTACAAAACTTACATGATAATCAACAATCTCAAACGTATTATTCAGCACGATTTGAGGATCGAAACAACATTTCAGATAGCAAGAGAACTGACATGAGTACCGATGAAAACATTTCATTATTAGTATGGCAAAACAAAGATTTAGCTATCTATGAGCCTATGGTATCTATGGAATCTAACCAAAACTTATCCCATGCATTTCTTATTTTACTATCTTTTATAACTCTATTTGTATTCTATCAATACATCAAAAACATTTCGTTTATCTTTCAAAAAGAATTTGGACTATACAAAGCCTTAGGATACAAAAATCGTGACATACTTATTTTTATCTTACAGTTCGGTATAATTATGTCAGTTATAGCTACTCTTTTAGGGTTCTTCTTTGGTTATATAGGATCTGAACTGATGATTGATTTAATGAGAAACCAGTATGGCGTTCCATACCTGGAAAGAGGTATAAATAATCTATCATTCCTAAAAGGGACCCTATTAGTTGTCTTAGGTGTATGCGCCATAATTATTATTAGCACAAAAAATATTAGAAAAAAGGAAAGCGCGGATCTTTTATCTGGTCATATCTTCAAGAGTAGTCAATTTAAAAAAGATGACAAACTAAACAACATTATTAAATGGATTCCAAAACGTTACAGACCATCTGCCAGAATAACTTTCAAAAAAGGCAGTACTATCATTATAAGTGCAGTTGTCATCCTATCTATGACCGTTATCTTTTTATTAAGTTCTTCACTTTTCCTATCTAGTGGACAAATTTTAAAAGATCGAATGACAGGATTAAATTATAATTCCGAAGTGAAATATTCTAAAATGCAAACTGATAAAAATGAAGGAAAAAAAGATAAAGAAATTCAGTACTTCCTGAAAGAATCTGGCTATTTTAATAATGATACTCAAAGCAGTATTTATGGATTAGAAAGCACAGCTAATTTACTGAATCTCGTCGATCGTAAAGGTAATAAAATAGATTTGAACAAAAATGATGTGGTTATTAACGAATCACTGGAACAAGTGCATGGGTATAAAGCCGGGGACATCATTAAGGTTCAGATTGATGATACTGAGATAGAACTTTCAATTACAAATGTTTCTAAGAACGGTGATGAAAATGGAATTTTTTTAGATAAATCAGTACTAGCAAACTTATTAGAAAAGCCGGAGGACGCTCATAACGGTTTTTATACAACCTATAAAGATTTATATGATACAAACACAGCAAACGAACTTTACAATACTGATGGTATGCGAATTACTACGCTTCTAGATAAAGAAAAGGCACTCGAAAACCAACAAGTATCTAACAGAATAAGCTCGATAATAAATCAAGTAATAGGGGTATTTATTGGTGGTATCTTGATTTACATGTCTCTGTTAATGAACTTTGAGGAAAAAACGTCAGATATTTTAATCTTACATCGTTTAGGTTATAAAACATTTGAAATTAATAAACTGTTAATAGATGTTTATAAACCGCTCTATCTAGGACTTTACATCATCTTACTACCTGTATCCCTATTTATTACCAAACAAGTACACATCTTATTTTCAATATTAACACAAGGATATATACCCTTTACCTACAATATATACATTTTAATAGGAGTGTTTATTTTTATAGCTATTATTTATCAGTTGATTTTACTAAACTTCAATAGGAAAATTAAAAAGATACAATATTGAATGAATTTTTGCACATTTTCCTGACCGGTATCTTACGTTATTCAGTTGACAGTATTCTTTCAAATAACCGTTCACACGCTCAACAGCCGTACGCCTTTTGAATAGGCTTTTCCAAACTTTTGAACCGCGAGCTGGCGCTGTGTATTTACGAAGATCTTTCATGATTTTCATTTTAAATACCTTTTGACAGATGCCTTCTTGAGCTAACGGGCAGTCGCTACATTCTTTCGGGTGGATATATTTCAATGTTTCATATTTTGAATCATAGCTATCATAACGATAAGAATATTCTCTGAAACAGGTTGGAGCGAAATGCTTATCGAACCCTATGGGTTCGTTTCGTCGATTATAAGCAATAATAGATTGTTGGCCCGTTCGATGGACTCGTTGATAAATTGGTACATAATCATAACCTGCATCCATTGTTTGATAACGTATTGATTTTATTAAGGTTGTACAATATATGACGTTGGTGAAAATAAATCATGTTTTTCTGTAAAAGAGAAACATGATGGATACTCGCTAACGTCTTTCTCATTTTAAAATAGAAAACAAGTGAATTTCCCTGTAGAGTAAAAGTCGACCAAAACCATACTCTTGGAGGGAAATCACTTGTCTATTTCTAATGATATAAGAATTTTACTCGATATTCAAGACCCAAACATCATCTTTGAAGAAAATTGTATAAAAGAAGGTATGTTAAAAGGAAAAGCCTGTAAATATATTACTGGAAAACTAACCCTTGATCCTAGACGTTGTAAGAATTGTGGTATAAAAAGCGAGAACTATACTGTTATCAAAAATGGTACACAAATGTCACGTATTACCTTGCCAATTACCGGTTTTCATCCTACTTATCTGTGTTTAAAGAAGCAACGTTTTTCATGTAAAGCTTGTGATAGTAGCTTTACGGCAGAGACACCAATTGTTAAAAAGAACTGTTATATTTCTAAAAACACAAATGCCCAGGTCGTCATCAGGTCTGCTGAAGCACAACCTTTGATATCTATTGCCAGAGATTGTTGCGTATCACCTACGACAGTTCAGCGTATTATTACTAAGGAGGCCAAGGCATACAAGCCACATCATCAAACGCTCCCTAAGCACCTTTCATTTGATGAATTCAAATACGCAAAAGGCCAAATGGCCTTTGAATATATTAACGCGGAAACAGGGGATATTCTTGATATCCTTGATCGTCGAGATAGCCGTACCATCAAGAACCATTTCATCGCTAATTATAGTTTGAGTGATCGCAAAGGGGTAGAAACTGTAACGATTGATATGAATGCTGGATATGTCAATGTCATCAAAGAAATGTTTCCACAGGCCAAAATTATCATTGACCACTTTCACCTGGTCCAATTGATTAATCGAT
>Ga0209487_1004997_pt1 | contig 10019 bp, 10 predicted proteins | sample Poulit2012_FD_187524 | JGI IMG/M metagenome (GOLD analysis project Ga0209487, IMG submission 187524) | Agricultural soil microbial communities from Georgia to study Nitrogen management - Poultry litter 2012 (SPAdes) (version 2) | ecosystem: Environmental > Terrestrial > Soil > Agricultural land...
CCCAACTACGCCAAGAAGAAATCCATAAAATAAAACACGCAGAAAAATTCTTTGAAGGCAAAGTGAAAATCGAGTTTACCACGCAGTTTAGTAATGATGAGGTGGTGGACTTGATTAAGGGGATTGTAGAGAATAAGTAAAAACTGATTGGTAAATATGGAAATAAATAAACAACTTATCGCTCACTAACTTAATGAATTATACAAGTGTACGAGTCGAAATTAAAACTATAGTTGGAAAAAATAAAAACAGCCACTGGCTATTTCGACTCGATTTGTGAGCCGTTGTCTAAAAGTGAAACCATTTGAACCGAAAAGGCTGGGCATCATAAAACCGAAATACCTACGAATTATGTGACACAAATAACATATACAATTAATAATCCAACGCCTGCACTATCTCCGAATCAAGCAAGCTCGCAGCGATTAAACAATTCACGAATAACCTGTAAATCATGGCGTAATCATAATATGCGAGCGATGCGTATTAGCATCCATTAACCACGGCATGCCCCTTTCTTGGGGTTTGTTTGGCAATCCTGTTTCTTCTAGCGTCATATAAGGTTTATAAAATACATATCGGATTTTACTGTCGGTAAGCTCCCCATTTTCTGGATTATAACCTTCTTGTGAGGCATATAACACATAAACTATAGCTGGTTCTTCGGGCATTTTTAGCGTTCCAGCATCTATCTCTTTTTTACGAGTAGCCTGTTTTTCTGCAGTGGACTTACCCGCTGCCTCCAATTCTCTACCGCGACGCATAAAGTCTTCAAGTTTATCGCTATAGCATGCAGCACTAAAACCTTTCAGCTTTGGGTCATCGGCCAGGCAAATCAAACCATTATCACCGTCTCGTAAGGTAATTAATTCACCATCTTCGTCATAACCCAATACCTTAGCCCCATCTCTGTACATCTCTGGAGAAGCTAGGAGTGTGGTTTCTATTTGTATTTGCTTAGAAGGAATCTTATTCTGTGCAAAAGAGCTTAACACAAAAGTGAAACTCAATAGTACTAAGGAAATTCTTGTAATCATTTTAAAAGTGTTTTAAGGTATTGCTATATGTTAGAGTAGAATATAGGCATAAAGTTCGGTTTTTTTTAATTTGGTTGCGCCTTTATCAAAATATTGTATTTATTAAAGGTTTTATAAAAGTTTGGGTTTGCAGTTTATACCCAGTAACTTTCTATCATAAAAGTCAAAAAATATAATTATGAAAGAAGCTTATACCTCTTTATCCGTTGCAATCGAAGATCTGAAAAAGAAAGGATTTACCGAAGATTTTAATCTAATTGCCGAAGGCTTAGAGTCAAAATCTTTAAAGAAACAATGGAAAGCAGGAGATCTAGAAGTAGTTAAACACTATCGTTTTGAAGGGAAGTCCAATCCTGGTGATAATACTATTTTATACCTAATTGAAACTACCGATAATAGAAAAGGCTTGTTGGTTGACGTATATGGTGCAGATTATGGGAATATATCGTCTGACATGATAAAAAAGCTAAGCATACGAGAATAAGAGTGATGTAATTGATTTTGTGGTTTCTATATAGAGGTGATGTGGCTTTTCATTTCGCTCTAGAGAATAAGTTCAAAACCAATAGGTTTCCTACTTGATCCTCCACTTTTTCTTTATTCACCTTGTTACATCTGATAGCAATCATCTATGCTAATAAATACTCTATAAGTATTGCTATAAGATAAATGAAGTTCCGTGTTTTGTTAGTAAATAGTAGTTATTTGTCTATTTTGTGAGTAAAACGCATTTGTTTTAAATTAATTTCTGTAAATTTAATAACTGTGTGTGCTGTGGCATGTGATAATCTTACGAGTACATGCATATAGATTAAAACTTTTCTTTCTCCCCTACAGATGGCATAAATCTTAATCTTTTTACGAGTATTTTAATTTAAAAACTAGCAACCATGAAAAAATATGTTTATCAAGCACTAGGGGTACTTGCTATTTCTGTGATGGTAGTATCTTGTAACTCTACCAATAAAAGCGATGGCAAAAGTGATATAGGAGAGCCTAATAACTCTATTCTAGAAGCTGGCTTATTAGAGTCGGGAAAGTCTTATGACATGAAAATAGACACTATTGGGGATGTGGATTGGTTTGCGATTCCTGTTTCTGGGCAAGGCTATCTAGATGTTAGCGCCAAAAATATACCAGATGGTATGAATTTGGTAATTCGTTTTTCTGAAAAAGAGGAGTGGGAACAAACAAAAGAAAAGTGGATTACTGGTGAATTATCTCTCCCTGCAACAATTCCTGTATATAAGCCCGATACGATTTATTTTATGCTAAAAGACAAGTATCATGCAACAGCTTCGGAAGAAGATATTGCTTTTAGAGCAGAATTTATAGAGGAGTTCGATTCCTATGAGCCTAATAATGAAGCAGAGAATGCCCAGATGGTTTCGACCGGAGAAGTTGTGGAATCCGCTTTTTTCCCGACTTCTGATGTGGACTGGTTTAAAACAAAAGTAGATAGTTCGGGGTACTTAATGATTCAAGCACGAAGTATTCCTGATAACATTCAAGTGGAAACTCGTTTTGCCAAAAGACCTGATGACTTTAGCGACGCTGCGTATATTTCTGGTGGCTTAAATTTACCTGCAGCTATTCAAGTAACAGAGCCTGGAGAATATTATTTCTACTTAAAAGATAGATACAACGCCAACATGTCTCGAGACATGGCAGAATGGAAAATTGATTTTATTACAGAAATAGATACTACCGAGCCCAATAATAGTTTTAATCAGGCTTATCGTCTTGCAGTAAACGATACGGTGAAGGTTGCTATATTTCCTCAGGGCGATACAGATTATTTTAGCTTAACCCCTGAATTTAATTCCACGCTTCGCATAGCAGCAAAATACCCGAAGGATTTACGTCCAGAAATTCAACTTTATAAAGAGGAGGATTTTGAGCAAGTACCAATTGGAAACTGGCAGGAACTTCCTTTAAATATAGAGGTAGAGGCAAATCAGAAGTATTACATCCGACTGCATAGTAGACACGATAGCAACGGTTCTAGAGAACCTGTTTTATTCTCCGTTAGCCAAATTAGTAAAAAAACTAGTGAGTAAAATGGGTGTAAAAAAGAATAATAGTTTAAGCTACAGCTCTATAGAACTGTAGCTTAAATTTTTTAATGACTACCATACGCCTTTAAATCGGTTGTTAGCCTTCTATGCTTTCCACTTTTGTGGAGGATATGGATATCTTTTTCTCTTTTTCCCACTTCTCTAACATCGGTTTCTCCATGTCAAATTCACGGTATTCATCTGGGTTCATAATAGGAATACCTTTTACAATAGGGTAAATCCTTTTGCATTCTGTACAAGATAAAATCCCTTCTAATATATTCTCCTCTATATCTTGGGTTACAATTTCTAAATTCAAATCTCCTTTGTCGAACGGACAACAGAGTTTATTTAATATGGTTTCTAGTTTCATGGGTATTAATTTAATTCGTTACTATAGTTTTCTATGGCTTTCTCTGGGTCCGAAGCCTTCATAATTCCAGAAACAATGGCTACGCCATCGTAATGTAAATGACGGAGCTGGTTTAAGTTTTCCGGAGTTATGCCTCCCGATAAAAATATCGGTAGGTCGGTTTGCTCTTTACAATCTTGTATGGTTCTAAAATCCACTAAGTCACAAGAGTTACTGGTAGAAGATGGGAATACAGAGCAGAAAGAAAGGTAGTCAAATCCCATTGCCTCTATTTCTGATAAGCCTCCTAAATCATTGGTCAAAGTAATCCCTTTGATGAACTTTCTATTTACCTCCTTATTTATTTGCTTTAAATCTGTCGGGAGCGTATCAAAATGCACCCCGTCTAAATCAAACTCTTTTAAATACGCCCACTCATTGTTTATCAATACAGGAATTTTTGTGTCTTTAAATAATGCAAGTATCGACTCTATTAAATGGGACGTGATTTTCGTATTTGGATTGTTCCATATTTGAATAGCTGCTAAAGGCTTCTTCTTTACTTTTTCTAATTGACTGAGGATTCTTCCTTGTTCCATACCAGGGTCTATTACTACATATACCCCTTTATGAATAGTTTTGTGCTGCATAGCTTTTTAGTCTAATTTCTTTGTTATGGCATTAAAATAGGCGGCCCAATACGGATCGGTTTCCTGATACATCAGCTCCGCTGAACCCCCATTTTTAAGCACTGTCTTACCTTTCTCGTAGGAGCAGGTTTCGCCTATAATAGCCGCCTTAATATTGTTTTTGTTAAGTCTATCTACTATGGCTTGGCTCTTTTCTTTATCACAAACTAGTAATAAACTACCCGCACCAATACTTGCTAAAGGATCGATTTTGAATAACTCACAAATAGCCGACACCTCTTTGTCCACAGGAATCTTATCTACGTCTATTTCTACTCCAATTTTACTTGCCTCACTCATTTCGTAAATAGCGCCAAGGATGCCTCCTTCGGTAACATCGTGTAAGGCAGTAATACTAGAAAGTAATGAGGGATCTTGGTGGATAGCGTTTATTTCTGGTAGAATTGATGTTCTATAGAAATTGGCTTGTGCCTTTTCTAAAGTTTTTTCTCCGAGCTTCCTTTCGATATACCTCGGAAACGATTTAGCTAGGATAGCCGAGCTAGATAACGCTGCCGACTTTGTTACTAGTATGCTTTGACCTGCTTTAGCTTTGGCCGAGCTCTTGACCTTTTCCTTGTCTACTACAGAAAACATGGTGCCACCTCCTGCCAAAGTAGAGGGCCCGATGTCGCTAAATCCAGTATGCCCTCCAGTAATCGCTACACCGATTTCTTCGCAGAACTGATGAATGTAATGCCAATATTCCATGTAGTCCTCTTGCGTTAAATTATCGGGTAGGTTCATTACAAACTGTGCGTATTCTGGCTTATGTCCGGAAGTAGCTATGTCGTTTGCAACCAAATGTACCGATAACCACGCCGAAGCCTTCATACCTAAACTTGGCAATATGCTTAAGGGGTCGCTAGCTGTTACTAATACCTTCCCGTTTTGTAGGTCGATACAGGCGGTATCTACTCCAAATGCTGGTCCTTGAATTACCTTATCGTTTTTACTTCCTGTTTTGTCTGGGAAGATACGGTCGATGGTTTGTTGGTTTATCTTTCCTAAGGTTTTCATTAGTCTACATCATTAAATTGAATGTATAGTCCAAAGAAATCCCCATAAGGTTGATTCCAAGTCTGTACTGGGAACCATTTAGGTAAACCTGTGGCTTTCCAGGTAATAGTATAATCCCTCCCTTTTAATGCTTCATGGATTATAGCGGTAAGTTTTTTTGGTGTATAGAATGTAGCGGTGAGGTAGAAAGGGTTCTTTCCAACCACTTCTTGTAACCTTCTACGCACTACTTTTGGCGAGTTTCGATTCATCATGCCCATGGCTATTCCATATTTGGCTACTCGGGCACTTTCCTGAATAACTCTTACAGGATCTTTATAATATTCAAAAGTGGTAATAAAAGCTAATGAGTCAAATGTATGGTCTTTAAATGGCATGTGGTGTGAATCGGCCATTACCAAATCGCCATCAAATAAATGTAAGGCTTGCGATAGCATTAGGGGCGATATGTCGCCACCAGTGGCCTCTATCCCTATTTCCTTCCACCATCTGGTAAATCGGGTGGTGCCACAACCAAATTCTAGTAAGGTTTTTACGCGTTTGTCTTGGGTAACCAATTGCTCCATCACCTTCTTTTGCCATATCTCGGCTCTTTTATATCTGCCCTCATACCATTGCTCATAGGTATCGGTATGTTCGCGATTAAAGAACCACTCTGGGCGGTTTTGCCAGTTCTGGTTGGTTTGTGGAATTAATTCGAAGTTTGATTTTTGTATTTCCATTGTAAGTTAAAGGTTTAAATAATCTTAACGGAAATACCAACAGAAATGTAGTGTGGATATACAGACAGGTTGTCTGCATATCATGGTATTGCATCCCTACGTTGGCATTGTCCAAATCAGGTTGCGGGTATACTCTCAGCAAAAGACTTTAATGAAAGCCTTAGCACCCCGTGCATTTGAAAAACGAAGATAGGGAATAGAACAGACAATAAAAAAACAAGGCTGGAATAAGGAAGAGAAGACTACTTTCCGTAGCGTATTTTCGGAATAATGTCGGGTGTCTTCTTTTCAATTTCTCCATCTGTGGAAATCAGCGTTCCATCCTTTTCTAGCAGCTAGTCCTTTATGGAACACAGATAACACTGATCTAGCAGATAGTCGCAGATTTTTTAGTTCTCCTATTTATCCGTGTAAATCAGCATTATCCGCGTCATCAGCGTTCCATATTTTTCTAGTAACTAATCACTTTATAGAACATTGATAACACAGATTTAGCAGATAGTCGCAGATTTTTAGTTCTCCTATTTATCCTTGTAAATCAGCGTTCTATCCTTTCACAACCTACCTTTTATTAGAAAATATCTTCCTTTTAAACTCGGGTGTTTTACCAAAATTTAAAAGTAATCCAACTTCTATTTCTGTTGCTTTTAAATAGTTTATTAATTGGTATTCATTTTCTATATGTAGTGCTTCTGCTGCTTTTAACTCTACGATTACAGATTCACTTACTATTAAATCTGCAAAATAATCTCCCACTTCTACTTCTTCATAAAAGACCTTAATCCGTTTTTGACGCTCAACAAAAAAGCCCATTTTACGCAATTCAAAATACATAGCATTCTCATATACCTTTTCTAAAAAACCATATCCTAAAGTATTGTAAACTTTATAAAATGCACGGATAATCTCTTTGGTTACCTTTGAATGTTTATAAGATTCGTTCATAATCTATAGCTTTACTTAATAAAGTTACGAATATTAACAGTATATATATAACCCCTGGTTTTTATAGAACACAGATAACACTGATCTAGCAGATGCACGCAGATTTTTTAGTTCTCCTATTTATCCGTGTAAATCAGCATTATCCGCGTCATCAGCGTTCCATATTTTTCTAGTAACTAATCACTTTATAGAACATTGATAACACAGATTTAGCAGATAGTCGCAGATTTTAGTTCTCCTATTTATCCGTGTAAATCAGCGTTATCTGCGTCATCAGCGTTCCATATTTTTCTAGTAACTAATCACTTTATAGAACACAGATAACTCGGATCTAGCAGATAGTCGCAGATTTTTTATCCGTGAAAATTAGCTTTATTCACGTCATCAGCGTTCGATCTTTTAGTAACTAGTCACTAGCCCCTAAATCACTGGTTTTACGGCATTCTAAATGTTTCATTTACATTCCAGTTAGCATGAACGTCTATGGGTACATGGAAGAAAATCACTGGTTCTGGTTGGGTTCTAGTAATGAAGTCGCCTGGATCCCATTTGCCATTCTTATTTAGGTCATAGCTTACCCGTACGAAGTAAGTACCTCTGTTAAGATATAGAAAATCGATTTGCTCTTCTTTTTCTAAATATACAGATTGGACTGTTTTAGAACTCTCACTTAGTAAGTCCACAATAATCGGGTAGTTTTCTACACCTTGTAGATTCACATGCAGTGAACCGTAACTCGATTCCGCTTTGGTTCGAATAGTATACCGTAAGGTGTCATTGGTTTTTCCTTGCCAATCGGTTATAGCACCAGGATAAAGTTGCAGGTTATAGGTGTTTTCATAGTCTTGATTAAAAGCAAGATAAGCTATGTTATGTAAGCGATCTATCGAAGTTTTAAAAGGAACTGCAGAAGAATCTTGGTCTACCACATGAATAAAGCTTTCATCAATTCTTTCCAGTGGGGTATCGCCACGTAACTTTAAACTATCAAGTGGATTCCCTGGATCGGACTTACTGAGTTTATATTCTTTAGGATTTGCATCCTCTATACGTTTTATTTGAACGTTTTCCGTAGTGTCTTTGTAAGAAACTTGGAAGTCTAAACTGTCAACTTCTATACTAGGGTGATACCAAAAATAAAGACTATCCTTGTCTACCTCTTTTAAAACTCGTGTTTCTACATTCGCAGGTTTGTTTTGCATCACCACTTCTGGTTGTGTGCCATCGCCTTGGTAACCGAATCGAATCACATTTTCACTTACTGTTTCTGGTCGGCTTAATCTATAGCTAGGATGTGCTCGATATAAATGCAAATAATACGTACTGTCGCTAGGGATGCTGATCGGTGAAGGATGAAAAGCAAACTTATCTCTCTCTGCATCGTATGTATATGGGTTCCCTTCTTTACCTTTTTGAATGGCTGCTAGAAGATAGGTCCCTTCTTCTAAATTGGTGAAATTAAAATTGCCATCTTCATCGGTTACACTTACGTAACTTGGTTTCCCTTTTTGGACTATACTGTCGTGGTACGTGTCGTTTAATCGATAAAGGTTTACCCCCACTTTCTTTTTTAGCTTTAACAATCTCGAGTCTATCACTTTACCACTTAGCTCTAAGCTATCGATATGCGCCCCAGTTGAAAATACATATTTAAATTGCTCTAAAATATTCCCTTCGTTGTTGTCTACAATGCTATTCCCAAAGTTCAAGGTATAGGTTGTTTCTGGTGATAGCGTATCTTTTAATTCGATTTCTAACATACGAGAAACGCTATGTGGTTTTATGTTTGGCGGTATATCCATAGGCGGTGAGATAATGAGGTTCTCTTGTAGTTTATCCAATCGAATATACTCATCGAATTGTACGGTGATGATATCGCCCGTGAAGTTGGTTTTATAGTTCTCAGGATTTATGCGAAGTGGTTTAGGTGGAATGCTATCCAATGGTCCTCCAGATGGACGACCTCGCTTCGCGCATTGCGCAAAAGCTAGTAAAAGTAACAAGGCCAAAGGCAGTAAAAGTATTCGTGCTTTCATCTTTACAAAAATAGAAAACTTTTTCAGCCCATAGCCAAAGTAGCGATACTTAGTTTTCTTACAGGTGCTTTTAAAAGTTCTTTTCCACAGTTTATAAGTGTTGCCCCTGTTGCAATGAGGTCGTCTACCAACAAAACATGCTTATCTTGAATGAGAGAAGCATCACCAAGTCTGAACACTTCCTTACTCCCAAAACGGCTCCAACGTCCTAATCCAACTTGCGATCTAGCATGGGTTACTTTTATAAGGCTTCTTTCACAGAAACTAGCATTAAGTTGATCGGCTATGTGTTTTGCGAATTTAGTCACTTGGTTATAACCTCTGCTTCGCAATCGTTTTTTATGTAAGGGTACGGGCACCACTACATCAACGTCCGAATAACTTGGTATCTGGCTCAAATCCTTGCCAAGCCATTTACCAAAATAAATACCTATGTCCTGTTGAGCTTCATACTTTAATTTGTGCATTATTTTTTGAGTGACTCCTTTTTTTACAAAATACAACATGGCAGTTGCTTGATATACAGGTAATAGCCCATAGAACTTGTCTAGCACAGTGGTATCGTTATAGGTATGGAAATGGGTGAGTGGTAGCTCGCTTAAGCAGAAAGAGCAAAGCAGTTCTTCCATGCTAAGAAGAGTGTTGTTGCAAGTAATACAAAACCTAGGAAGTAATACATTTAACATTTTATAGGATATTTTATAGAATAATAAACGCTTTGAGAGAAGTTATGTTTGTAGATTGGTCAAAATTACTACTTATACCATTGTTTTATGAGTTCACAAGAAGGCAGTTTAAAGTACAAAGTTCTTATCGGTGTCTTAGCAATCCTACTTATAGGATTGGCTATTTATACGTTTTCTATGTATAAAGATAGTAAAAATACCGTAGCCGGGTTAGAGCAGCAACGAGTAGAAATACAAAAAGAGCTAGCCGATTTATCGGATGAATACAATGAGATAATTACTGAGAATGAATTAAAAGACGAAGAGCTACTAGAAGCTAAAAGCCGTATTGATGAATTATTACAAGAGGTGGAGAAGTCCAAAGCAAATATTGGCCTTATCCAACGATATCGAGCACAGATAAATCAGCTGCAAGCCGAGCGTAAAGTAATGTTTGCTAGAGCGGATAGTTTGGTGAAAGCCAACGAACGTTTGA
>Ga0209487_1004998_pt1 | contig 10019 bp, 9 predicted proteins | sample Poulit2012_FD_187524 | JGI IMG/M metagenome (GOLD analysis project Ga0209487, IMG submission 187524) | Agricultural soil microbial communities from Georgia to study Nitrogen management - Poultry litter 2012 (SPAdes) (version 2) | ecosystem: Environmental > Terrestrial > Soil > Agricultural land...
ACACCCGCTCCCCCTCCAACAACCCCACCCCCACCGCCGCACACCGCACGCACCCCCGCAGATGCTCCGCGAGGGGGGAATCCCCTAGCCCCCCGAGCTCCGCCGGTTCCGCCTCCAACAGGAGTTCGCCCGCTTCCTGACACCTCATCCGCCACCTCGCCCTGACATCTCGCCCCGATACCTCATCCTCCGTACTCCTCCACCAACTCGGGGTGGCTCTCGATTATCTTCACCCGGATCGCTCGCCGCGCCCTCAGGAGATTCGTCCGCACCGTGACCGGCTCCAGCCCCAGCATCTCCGCCACCTCCACCGGCGCATGACCCTGCAGATCCACCAGGTCGAAGACCTCACGCTGCCGCTCGGGCAGCTCCCGGAACCTCGCCAGCACGACGCGGGTCAGCCGCGCCGCGTCGAGCTCACGCGGACCGATCGGCTCCGACCAGTTCGCGGCGACTCCAGCGAGACCAGGCCCCGCCATCTCCTCCCCCAACAACCGCTCCCGCCGCACCCTCGTCCGCCGCAACTCCGCCGCCGCATTCGCCACGATCCGGTAGAGCCACGAGGTGAACCGGGACTCGCCCCGAAAACTCCCCAGCCCCCGGTGCACCCTGATCAATGCGAGCTGCACTACCTCGTCCGCCTCGTCGGGATCGCCACCCGTCCTCCCCAATGCCCACCTCTGCAGCTGGCCATAAACCCCTCGGACCAGCTCCCGGAACGCCTCCGGCTCGCCGCCACGTGCACGGGCGACCAGCTCGGCAACTTGCTCCGGGTCGAGACGAGGATCACTCAAAAGCTACACTGATCAGTGGTTGACATTCATGCATAGGACGGCACGAGTGGGAATAGCGTTCACCCGGACCTCCAACACAGCCCGGCCGCTAACCCATGCCCCACCCCCCACTCAGCCATATACAACCCCACACCAGCCAAAACACAAGCCCCCTAGCGCACACCTTGCAACACCGACAACCGACAACCGACAACCGACAACCCCGGAACACCGGCGGCACACCACCAGTACATGGTCTAGATCGGGTCACCAGATTAGATTGACGGGACCTTCGACCCGCGACCATGCATACACCACCACCCGGAGCGGACCATCCAGATCACCACCAGCGTACGCTCCGACAGGGGCCGCACCCGATCCGAGAACCAGGACTACTTCCTGATCACAGACCTCAGCCGCACCCCGGACGAGGGCGGGCTCCGCCTCGAGCCGGGACCGAACGACGACGATGCCCCCGAAAACCTCTCCTTCACCCTCGGCCCCCGAGGCGCCCTCGCCCTCGTCGCCGATGGGATGGGCGGCGCCGCCGGCGGTGAACTCGCAAGCATACTCGCCGCCGAGATCATCCTGGAGGAACTGGAAGCCCCGGACACCGCGAGCGACACCCACCTCCCGCTCCGCCTCCGCCACGCCGTCGAAACCGCCAACACACGCATCCACCACGAGGCCCGCCATAACCCTCGCCTCTGGGGGATGGGCACCACCGCGACCGTCGCCGCGATCTTCGATGACCAGCTCTACCTCGCCCAGATCGGTGACTCCCGCGCATACCTCATCAGAGCCGGCACCGCCCACCAGCTCACACACGACCAATCCCGCGTCCAGGCCCTCATCGACGCCGGCGTACTCACCCCCGAGGACGCCGCCCGGAGCGCCGAACGCCATATCATCCTCCAGGCCCTCGGCCCCGACCCAGAGGTCGATGTCGACCTCACCCGCCAGACCCTCCGCCGCGGAGACATACTCCTCCTCTCGTCGGATGGACTGCACGGTATCATAGACGACGAGATCGCCCAACTCGCCGCGCACCACGACCCCGCCGCCGCCTGCCAGGCCCTCATCGACCTCGCCAACCAGAGGGGCGGACCCGACAATATCACCGTCGTCATCATGCACCTCGATGGACCCGACCTCCCCGAACCGGGACCCGGCGATACCGTGATGAGACAGCCCTACCCACCGGCATGAAAAGCCCAACGAGATGAGCCCGAAGCAATGAGCCTGAAGACGACGCTCCGCAACGCGCCCCGCCAGGCGGCCCGCGCACTCCTCCGCACTCCCCTCGAGGTCCTCCTCGGCGCAGCCGCCTGGATCGTGATCGCACTCGCCATCGAGGACCTCGCCACCGATAACACCGCGACCCGCCTCGCCATCACCACCGCGATCGCACTCCCACTCGTCTACGGGACCAGTTTCCTGGCAGCCAGCGGCACCATCACACGCTGGATACGCTGGCTCATAGCAACAACCGCCATCGCCGCCGCCGGACTCTACGGCTTCCTCCTCTTCGACCCCGACCTCACCGCCGAGAGATGGCGAGCCGCGACACTGATCGCCGCCTCCATACTCGCGCTACTCGCCGCGCCACTCGCCAGCTGGCAGCCGAATGGCCCCGGCCGCCGCGCGCTCGTATACCGCTTCGCCACACGCCTCACCGTCCGCGTCGCCATCGTCGGACTCTACGCCGCCGCCCTCTACGCGGGCCTAGCCGCCGCACTCGCCGCGGTGAACGGCCTCTTCTCACTCGAGCTCCCCAGCCGCCTCTACACGCACCTGGCCGCCCTCGTCTTCGCCCTCCTCCCACCCTGGGCCATCGCCGCCGGGCTCCCGGCACTCGTCGCGCCACCCGCGCCCTGGGGCGAGATCACCCTGCGCGCCCTCAGACGCACCGCGCTCCTCCTCCTCGCCCCCCTGATCGGGATCTACCTCCTGATCGTCTACGCCTACATCGTCCGCATCCTCGTGACAGGCGAGGTCCCGAGCAACCTGATCTCGCCGGTGGTCCTCGGCGCTGGAGCCCTCACACTCGCCGCCACACTCCTCGTCGAACCACTCCACGGCCGAGACGACGCCATCACCCTCACCCGCTTCGTCCGCACCCTACCACCACTCCTCCTCCCCCTCACCGGGCTCGCGCTCTGGGCGGTCCTCATCCGCGTCGGACAGTACGGGTGGACGGAGTTCCGCTACCTCCGCGTCCTCGCCATCCTCCTCCTCGGCGCCTTCGCCATCGCCGGAAGCTGGCGCCTCATACTACGACGCCTCCCGCCACTCACCGCCCTCCCCGCCATCGCCGCGGCCACACTCGCCATCGCCACCATCGGCCCCCTCAGCGCCCCCGCGGTCTCCCTCCGCAGCCAGGAGACTCGCCTCACCACGCTCCTCGCCGAGGCCAGGGGACAGCACCAGCCACCCACGCCGGACACCCTGCACACGCCGGACACCCCAGCCACACCGGTCACGCCGGACGCCCTGGCCGAGATCACCAGCCGCGCCAGATACCTACGCGATCACTTCGGCGACGACGCGCTCCGCCCCTTCCTCGCCAGCGGCTCCAAACTCCCCACCGACCGCTCCGCCCCCGCCCTCGCCGCCGCCCTCGGGATCACCGAAGCGGTGGACGACGCACTGCCCCGCATCATCCACGCGGCGCTACCGGAGGACGCCGGGATCCCGGGGGTCACCGGCGGGACGGTCTACCTCGTCGCCTACCAGCGGCTTACCCTCGACACCGCCGGCACCCGGATCACCCTCCACCCACCGGCCGGCCCACCACTGACCGCGGAGATCGCGCCCCTCGCCAACCGGATCGCGCGCGCCACACTCGACCAGGTCAGCGAACCACTCTTTACCTACGATGCCCCCAGCCACCGCCCGGCTATCACCACGCGCACCACCCACGCCGAGCTCCCAGCCACCGAAGCCGCCCTCACCCTCACCGGCCCCGACGGCCGCCCCAGAGGACAGATCGTCCTGCAACGCCTCACCATCAGAGTAATCGCGGATTACGCCACTGTCACAGGATGGAGCGGACTCCTGATTCTGTCCGAATAGCGGCGAGGCGTCGGGGGTGCGGCTGATCACCAGTAGGTCCGCGCTAGAACGGACCTCTGGGAGAATGACCACCCTCCCCATGCCGAGCAGCGCCCCATAATCCAGCCGAACCCCGAACCGACAACCGACAACCGACAACTGGACAACCAATTCCCCCCTCATTACCTTCAAAACTGGTCGGAGGACACCACTGCCGGCCACCAGCTGAGGTCCCGGCCACGGGCCACCGGCTCCTGGCCCTCGATCGACCGGCCCCAACCACCTGATCCCAACACCCCCCAACCCAACAGAGCCATGTCCACCTCGATCACCAAACTCCAGCGCTGGCTCGACCTGATCGCCTTCCTCATCGGTAGACGCCAGCCAGTCACCGTCGAAGAACTGATGGAACGGATCCCCGCCTATGCCACACGCTGGACCGACGGGACCGAGACCGACCGCGCCTCCACCCGCCGCACCTTCGAACGCGACAAGGACGAACTCCGCAAGCTCGGCGTCCCGATCGAGACCACCACCCACACCATCAACTACGGCGCCGAAACCATCGAGGGCTACACACTCCGCAAACGCGACTTCTACCTCCCCTACCTCAGACTCGCCCGCGAGGCCGGGGAGCCCGCTGAGTCCGCCAAACCATACCACCTCACCGAGATCGAACTCCGCGAGACCGAGGCGATGGCCGCCCTCGACGCACTCCGCGTCATAGCCGAACTGCCCGCCTCACCACTCGCCCGCGAGGCGCGCTCCGCATTCCGCAAACTCGCCTTCGACCTCGACCCGGACTCCTTCTCCACCAACGCCGTCCACCATGTCGACCGCCCCGGCGCCGCAGAGGTCCGGGAACTGCTCCGCCCCCTCTCGAATGCACTCCTCGCCCGCAAGAACGTCCACTTCAGCTACCATGGGATGAACCGCGACGAGGTCACCGAGCGAGAGGCCCGGCCCTACGGCCTCTTCTTCCAGAATGGACACTGGTACCTCGCCGCACACGATCTCGACCGCGACGACCTCCGACTCTTCCGCGTCGGCAGAATGTCCGCCCTCACCACCAACCAGCACGCACCCAACACACCCGACTACGAGATCCCCGATACCTTCGATATCGAAGACTACCTCCAGCGCGACCCCTGGGAACTCGGCAACGAGGAGCCGATCACCACCCGCGTCCTCTTCCCCTTCCCCCTCTCCCTCTGGGCCGAGCGCAACCAGTACGGTACCCTCGCCGAAGAATACGACGACGGCGCCACGATCCGCGAATTCCAGCTCCGCCAGCCCCGCAACTTCCTCCGCTGGCTCCTCTCACTCGAAGGCGAGGCGACGATCCTCGAGCCTGCGGAACTGGGCGCCGAGCTCAGGACCCTCGCCGGCGAAGTCGTCGCCCTCTACCAGGAGACCGGATCATGACCTCCGCGCGCAACACCGCCAGCGCACAGCTCGAACGGATCCTCTACCTGATCCCCCGCGCCGCCCGCGAGAACGGCTGCCGCATCGCCGACCTCGCCGCGGACCTCGATGTCCCCGCCAGCCAGATCCTCCGCGATATCGAGGAGCTCGCCGCGCGCACCTACTACCTCCCCGCCGGCGCCGGCGATGACCTCCAGATCCGCTACGACGACGAATGGGTCCACATCTGGACCACCCGCGAGCTCCAGCGCCCCGCCAAACTCACTCCCCTCGAGGCCCTCGCCCTCGCCCTCGGATTCCGCGTCCTCGCCGCCGAGGACGACGCCGACCGACGCAACGAACTCCTGACCCACGCCCACCGCCTCGAGCGAGAGTTCGCGACCGGACCCATCGACGAGCTCCTGGGTCGCTTCGCCATCGACGCCGGCGACCGCGGCGAGACCGGCGTCCAGGCAACACTCCGCGCCGCCGCCCGCGAACGCCGCCACTGCCGCATCGATTACCTGAAACCCGGCGCGACCACCCCCGAAACCCGCACCATCGCGCCCTACACACTCCTCCGGACCGGTGCCGCCTGGTACGCACTCGGCCTCTGCACCACCCGCCAGGGACTCCGCCTCTTCCGCGCCGACCGCACCATCGCCGCTACCCTCCTCCCCGAAACCTTCGAGGTCCCCGATGACTTCGATCCCGAAGCCTGGTTCACCCGCGATGGAGAGGTCTTCCGCGCTGAGACCGAGATCGAGGTCGTCGTCCGCTACTCACCCCGGATCGCGCGCTGGCTCCGCGAACGGGGACCAGTCGAGGAACTCGACGATGGGGGCGTCCTCATCCGCCACCGTGTCGCTGACCACCGCTGGGTCGTCAGACATATCCTCCAGTACGCCGGTGAGGCAGAGGTACTCGAACCAGTGGAGATCAGGGAACTGATCCGGGAGGCAGCGGCCAGGATAGGAGAGAGGAGTACGGGAGAGGGAGGCGGGGACACAGAATAGGAGACGGGAGCCGATATCGAGATGGGGGCACGGATCACGCGGGTGAAGGCTGAGGATGAGCAGGCCTGGCCACGACTGGAGCACTTGCAATGCCCCAAGGTGTCATACCCGATACACTCCATACCTTCTTTCGGCTCACCGGCGCCGAGCGCGCAGTCGAGATCTTCGGGATCAGACTCGTCGGTGTCAGTGCGGAGACCGCAAAGAAGCTCCTCCTCACACTCGTCCTCATCGTCGTCATCATCCTCCTCGGCCGTCTCCTGCGTGCGATCGCCTATCATTCATTTCGTGGTCGTGGCGAGAGGATCGCCTTCTGGGCTCGACAGCTCGTCCAACTCGCGATGGCGATCCTCCTCATCCTCGGGATCGGATAACGATGGGCGGGGTCCGTGGCGATGTCATCGCACTCGGGTTCATACAGACCAAGATCATGGAGATGGGGCAGCCACCCGCTGTGCAGGAGGCCACCCTCGCGATCTGGATTCAGAGCAGACAGTATACCGGTCGGATCGTCGCTGTGAGCAATGCCCGGATCTTCGATGAGCCCGTCTACAACTACACGATCGACTTCCCCTTCATCTGGGAGGAGCTGGATTTCTCGATAAGTCTGAGCTCTGACCGGGTCCGGGCAGAGGAGATCATCCTGGCGGCGACGGAGAGACATACCACACCAGTCCATGAACTCGGGGAGGGGGCACTCCTGGAACTGCAGCGCCGCTATTTCCTGAGACCGACCGAGTTGGGACCACGTGTCTACTACCGACTCACCGATAGAGGGCTCCAACTGACTGTGCGCTTCATCGTCGAAGACAATGGTGCACGCGGTATCAAGGATGCGATGAATCGCGAGATCCTGACCGCCTTCGAGGATGCAGGGATCGAGCTGGCAACGGCGACTCTGGAGATCGTGAGGTTACCACCGGTAGAGTTGCAGAGGGAGGATTGAGGAGAGATGCCAAATCAGGGAGGATCCGGAGAGCGACGATCATCCGACTCATATGACCTGAACCCCATCCTCGGCACCCCTGAGATCGAGGTTCCCCTGCAGGAATGTCATCTCAACGCTACGGGTACCGATTGGACGATCCTCCATAGTGGCGCGGTCCTGACGCAAACCGATGAATATCGCTTCTACCATGAGCCGAGAGAGATCCACCCCTTTGGGCTCGCTCTCTGGCCCTCCGCGATCGCACTCGCGCATGAGGTCGCCATGCGGGCCAATGCTTTCGAGAGGACAAGAGTCCTCGAACTCGGCGCGGGTACAGGGCTGCCAGGGATCGCCGCCGCCTCACTCGGCGCAGATGTCGTACAGACCGATAACCACAAAGTGGCGCTCAGCCTATGTCAGCAGAATGGCAGACGAAATGGCGTCGTCGACCAGATCGAGTACCGCCTCGCCAGCTGGGGGGCATGGGACGATGATACCGAATATGACTGGATCCTCGGCTCCGATATCCTCTACAATAGGGACCAGCACCCCAACCTGCACCGGATCTTCGAGACCAACCTGAGGCATGGGGGCACGATCCTCCTCTCGGACCCATTCAGGCATACCTCCATCGAGTTCCTGGAACTCCTCGAGGGGGAGGGCTGGTCGATAACCATGAATAGGTGGACCCTGGGCGATGACGACCTCGTGCGGCCGGTCGGCGTCTTCGAACTCCGACTATAGATGACCGAGGTCTTCTCCGCCGCCTCACACCACGATATCCTCGCCCTGATCATACAGATCGCGGTCCTCCTCCTCGCCGCACGTGGACTCGGCGAGATCGCACAGCGCCTGGGCCAGCCATCGGTCGTCGGAGAGATCCTCGCGGGGATCCTCCTCGGGCCCTCGCTCCTGAGTTCGATGATCCCCGCCGTAGGCTCCTGGATCGTGCCGCAGACAGCGGTGCAGGGATATCTCCTCGAGGTGGTCTCCCTCATCGGTGTGATCTTCCTCCTCCTCATCACGGGGCTCGAGACCGACCTTGCGCTCATCCGACGCCAGGCCAGGATCGCTGTCGGGGTCTCTCTTGGCGGGATCACACTCTCATTCTCCTCCGGGTTCCTCCTCGGCTGGTTCATGCCCGCCACACTCCTCGCCAACCCCGACAGCGCCTCGTCTTCGCACTCTTCCTGGCAACAGCGATGTCGATCACGGCGATACCCGTCATCGCCAAGGTCCTCATGGACCTCGACCTCATGCGCCGAGATGTTGGACAGACGATCCTAGCCGCGGGGATGACAGACGACTCGATCGGCTGGATGCTCCTCTCGATAGTGGCTGGACTCGCCGCGGGGGAGGCGATCACGGCAGGCACGATCCTCGCGGCGGTCGGCAGAGTCGTCGTCTTCATGATCTTCAGCTTCACCATTGGACGATGGCTCGTGCAGCGCTCACTCGACTTCGTCCAGGATGAGGTGCGGAGCAGAGATCGGCTCCTGACACTCGTCGTGATCCTCACCTTCACCTGGGGCGCGATCACGCAGGCCCTCGAGATCGAGGCCGTACTCGGCGCCTTCGTCATGGGGATCCTCTTCGGTCAGATGCCCCGCCTCCCCCTCGAGGTGATCCGACAGCTCGAGAGTGTCGCACTCGGGATCTTCGCACCGATCTTCTTCGCAGTAGCCGGACTCAAGGTGAATGTCCTCGATCTCCTCACACCACGACTCATCGGTATCACCCTCCTCGTGATCCTGATAGCGAGCTTCGGGAAGATGGTGGGCGCCTACACCGGCTCTCGCCTGATCGGCAAGCGTGACCACTGGACAGGCGTGAGCCTCGGTGCCGGGATGAATGCGAGGGGCGCGATGGAGATCATCATCGCCACCATCGGTCTGCAACTCGGTATCCTCTCACAGGATATGTTCTCCATAGTAGTGATCATGGCGGTGGCGACGTCGCTCATGGCACCACCCACCCTAAGATGGGCGCTCCGGCGAGTCGTACCCGAGGAGCAGGAACTGGAACGACTGCGCAGAGAAGAGCTGGCCGCTGGTAGCGTAGTGGCGGGGGTCAGGCGAGTCCTCATCCCGGTCAGGTTCCGACCCGACCAGATCGTCTCCCACAAGATCGAGGCGCACCTCATCGAACGCCTGCAGAGACAGAACCCACTCGCAGTCACACTACTCAATGTCATCGAGCCGGGGAGGAGGGGGGAGGGCTCAGCATTCCTCGAGCGGCTGAGTGAGGATTTCAGGAGTGTCGATCTCACCAGGAAGGTGGTCGAGGGGCTCGATCCGATCGAGTCGATCCTCGATGAGGCCGCAAAGGACTATCAGCTCATGATACTAGGGGCCACAGAGAGAGGAGACCGCACCGAGGCACTCTTCCACCCGATCGTCGATCAGATGGTGCGCCTCGCCCCCTCGGCTACCATCGTGGTCCGTGGGGGTGGAGAGACCGAGAGGGAGTGGCCGCCAAAACGGCTCCTCATCCCGACCACGGGGTCGAGTGCCTCTCGTCATGCCGCAGAGGTCGCCTTCCTCCTCGCCACCGAGCCAGATGAGAAGATACTGGTCCTGAGCGTCACACAGGAGCCCAGTGGTCTCGCACAGTATGGCGTCGATACCCCGCAACACCTCCGTGAGATGCTCGCCAGGCAGCAGATCGTCTCCGACCTCGTCGACTATGGTAGGGCGCAGGGCGCACGCGCCCATGGTAATGAGGAGATGCTATGGGCCGACCTGCGTGCCGAGGATGAAGCGGTCCGCAACTATACTGAGCGTATCAGACAGGCCGAGGCACTCGGTGAGTTCGCACTCGCCCAGGTACTGCGCAGGATAATCG
>Ga0209487_1004999_pt1 | contig 10019 bp, 7 predicted proteins | sample Poulit2012_FD_187524 | JGI IMG/M metagenome (GOLD analysis project Ga0209487, IMG submission 187524) | Agricultural soil microbial communities from Georgia to study Nitrogen management - Poultry litter 2012 (SPAdes) (version 2) | ecosystem: Environmental > Terrestrial > Soil > Agricultural land...
CTTAAAAGTAAACGGTTATATCGTATTTTAACAAAGATTGATTTATTTTTATATCCTTTTCAGAGAAATCTTAAAAAACAATAAAAAAGTAGGACGATAAGAGACCTAGCTAAAGCTCGCCTACTTATTGTCCTACTATAGGGATTACCTAAGTTGCATGGCATGTAAGTGAGCAAATAATCCACCTTGTTCAATGAGTTCATCATGGGTTCCTTGTTCCTCAATACCATCCTTTGTTACGACTAAAATCCGATCCGCATTTCGAATCGTCGCTAAACGGTGTGCAATGACGATCGTTGTGCGATCCTTTGCTAGATTATTTAATGCATCTTGAATAATTGCCTCTGTTTCTGTATCTAGAGCTGAAGTTGCCTCATCTAAAATTAATATCGATGGGTTTTTCAATATCATCCGAGCAATAGCGATCCTTTGCTGTTGACCTCCGGATAATTTCAAACCTCTTTCTCCAACGGGTGTGTCATAACCTAAGGGAAGCTCCTTGATAAAATCTTCCATATGGGCTTGTCTTGCTGCCTCTTCGATTTCTTTATCTGTTGCATCTAAATTTCCGTAGGCAATATTTTCTCGTAAGGTTCCGGTAAATAGGAATACATTTTGTTGGACGATCCCGATATTTGCACGCAAAGAACGTTGGGTCATATCACGAATGTCCATCCCATCTATCGTAATACTTCCTTCATCAACATCATAAAATCTCGGTATAAGTGAACTTATTGTCGTCTTTCCAGCCCCTGATGGTCCAACGAGAGCGATCGTTTCTCCTGCTTTTACATCAAAATTAATATTTTCTAAAACAGGTTCTACTTCTTCTTCATAAGTAAAGATTACATTATTAAAAGAAATATCACCGCGAAGTGTCGGAACTTCTATGGCATCTTTTTTATCTTTTATTTCTGGCTCAGTTTCAAGCAAGTTTAAAAAGCGCTTAAATCCAGCCATTCCTTTTGGATACATTTCTAGTAAAGCACTAATCTTTTCGATCGGATTAAACAAAATGTTAATGTATAAAATAAACATAAACATTTCACCGTAGGAGATTTTGTTCGTATAAACGAACCAAGCTCCAATCATTAAGACACCGAGGGTTGAGTAACGCATCATCATGTAAATGCTTGAATTTACTCTTGCCATGACCCGATATGCCCTTAATTTAGAACGGCGGAAGTTATTGTTATTAATGTTAAACTGTTCTATTTCATATGGTTCGTTTGTAAAAGATTGAACGACCCTTGCACCAGAAACTGCATCTTCAATCCGAGCATTTACTTCAGCAACATCATGGTACATAGCTTGCCATGCTTCACCCATTTTAATATTGCTGTATGTAATGAGAGCAATTAAAATAGGCACGATAATTAAAATGATTAAAGCTAATTGTGCGTTAATATTTAACATAATGACAAATGCACCTATAAAAGTCATACAAGCTATAAATAAATCTTCTGGTCCGTGGTGGGCTAATTCACCAATTTCAAACAAATCCGTCGTTATTCTCGTCATAATATGACCAGTTTTCGTGTTATCGAAAAATTTAAAGGATTGTCGTTGTACATGGTTAAACAAATCTTCTCGCATATCTGTCTCAATATTAACGCCTAACTTATGTCCCCAATATGTAACAACATAAGTTAACGCTGTACTTAAAAAATAAATTAGGAATAGTAAAACCCCGACAATAATTATATGATCCCAATTATTACCTGGAAGCAAATCATCAACAAACCACCGAACAGCGACTGGAAATGCAAGTTCTAAAATCGCAACGATAACCGCACTCGTAAAGTCAATAATAAAAAGTCGTCGGTGTGGCTTATAGTAGGAAAAGAATTTTTTCAACATGAAATGCACGTCCTTTATCGTATTGAAAAATAATTATAAGGCGAATTGCGAAAATTAGCAATGATGTTGTTTTCATATACTTCTTTACAATAAAATGTTCATAAAAAAGACTTACCCACAAAGTTATCCACATATGCACATATGTTCCTACACATATTGATGTGTTTTTGATTTTTATACATATATATTGAGCGAAAAATAAAATTATCTACCTTTCCCCAATAGTTATGCACAGTTGTGGATAAGAACTGTGTAACTTGTGTAAAAGTGCGTAAAAAAACCATCTCAAAGATTAATCCCTTTAAGATGGCCTTTCTTTTTATTGACTATCTAATGTAACAGTTGTTTCACGTCTTTCTCCGTCACGGTAAAAGACAATGTCAATTTCTTCTCCAACCTCTTTTTCTTGATAAAGAACTTTTCGTAACTCTAATGAACCTAATATTTTTTCACCATCGATTTCCGTAATTACATCTAAACGAGTTAAACCTGCTTCATCAGCTGGTGAGAATGGTTCAACACTCCAAATATAGATTCCACCTTCAACATCTTCTGGTAGTTTCAATGTTCTTGACCATTCAGATCTTGGAACATCATCTAAAGAATATAGCTCGATACCGATATACGGTCGAGTGACTTCCCCAGTTTCTTCTAACTCTTGGATAATCGGCCATGCCGTGTCAATTGGTATCGCAAAGCCAATTCCTTCTACAGATGATTGATTAATTTTCATTGAGTTAATTCCAATTAATTGACCATCCATATTTATTAATGCCCCACCACTGTTTCCAGGGTTAATGGCGGCATCCGTTTGGATAACTTCTGCTTGCCAATCCGCTCGACCATCTTGATTAATATCAAGGGGGATCGTCCTTTGTGTTCCACTAATAACTCCTTGTGTCACAGAACCGGAAAACATATGGCCTAATGGATTTCCAATAGCAATAGCAGGTTCTCCAACTTTTAAATTATCAGAAGAGCCTCTCTCAATGACTTTATCGATGTTTGACCCATCGATTCTTAAAACAGCTAAATCAGTAAATATATCACTACCTAATAAATCGGCTTCAACCGTCGTTTCATCGGAAAGAACGACTTCGATTAAATCTGCTCGTTCAATAACGTGATGGTTTGTAATGATATAAGCATATTCATCATCTGTTTTATAAATGACACCTGAGCCTGTTCCCGCTTCATTTTCCGATTGCTGTCGCCAAAAGTCAGCTTGATGTTGAATATTTGTCACTCCGACAACAGCTGGTAAAACATCCTCAACAATTTCTGTGACCTGCGATGATACATCTACATGAACGTTTTTTGAGCTTGTATTACCTTCTTTATCTCCAGTTGTAGTATTTGCTCCATCATTACTATTAACGTCATCACCTGTTGTTGAAATAAATCCTGAGTCAACTAATGCAGGTAAAGCAAACGTTGTAAGTAAAATCCCGATAATGATGCCTAATAAAATAGGTGTCAACCAATTGCGGCGCTTTTTTTCTTGAACTGGAGCCTGATCTCCTTGTTGCTTATTTTTCGTTTCACTCTCTTGCTGCTGTTCGACATTTTCTGTTTTTTGATTGTCATATATCGTTGTTTGTTCGGGCTCTATTGCTTCTTGAGACTGTTCATTTTCATCTTCATTTTTCGGAAATTGGTTCTGATCATTATACTTATCCATATCAAACCTTCTCCTTTTACTCGTTTTATTTACGTTACTTTATATAATGGTGTCGGCTCATTCGGATCCGTGTCAAATAAATCAACTGTAATTCCACGCTTTTGTAACTCTTGTTCGACCGTCATTCTTGCTAAATCTTTCATATTATTATCTTGACTTAAATGGGCTAAATAAATACGTTTCGTTTCATTTCCAATGACTTCACTAAGTGCGATGCCACAGTCTTCATTAGAAACATGTCCTGAATCACTAAGTATTCGTCTCTTCACACTCCAAGGATAACTTCCCGCACGAAGCATTTCAACATCATGGTTTGCTTCAAAAATATAAGCATCTGCATTTTCAATTGTCTTTTTGATTCGTTCAGAGACGTAGCCCAAATCTGTTACAAGAGCGATCTTTTTATCACCTTTATGAAATGTAAAAAACATTGGTTCTACAGCATCGTGGGAGACTTCGAAAGACTGTACATCCATGTTCCCAAATGTTTTTACTTGATTTGTTTGAAATTCAAATTTTTGTTCTGTTGATAACTTGCCGATTGATTTTGACATCGCACGCCACGTCTTTTCGTTCGCATAGACGGGTAAATTGTATTTTCGTGCAAAAATCCCTACTCCTTTAATATGGTCACTATGCTCATGAGTGACTAATAACCCTGACAACTCCTCGGGATTAATATTTATGTTTGCAAAAAGTCGTTCTAATTGAACACCACTAAGACCCGCATCAACGAGTAATTTCGTTTCTCCAGATTCAATATAAAATGCATTTCCCGTACTTCCTGAAGCTAACACACTAAAACGCAAATCATTTCCCTCCACCTAGTCAAAAAACTTTAGTTTCTCTTTATAATAATCAACAATTTTGTTTTTTGTTTTATTTTTATCTTCTAATGCCGATTGTGTTCGTTTTAAATCTTTGTCTAATGTTTCTGATAAGAACTCATGATCATCACTCGCAAAAACATATCCTTCAATGGCATTAACAAAGTAGTTTTTTTCTTCATTTACGATAACTTTCCATGTTGGGACGAAAACTTGTATACCACTTGATGACGGAATCCGGGTATGAAAACCGACTTCTACATCATTAATTTCATCGCCAAAAAAGAGCTGGCCAGAATTGTAAATCGTTTCTATCGCCCGAAGTGGTGAGATTAACTTTTGGCTTTCCTGGGTTGATTCGTCTTCTGCTAACATCGTTTGTGAATAAAAAACGACTTCATTTTCATCATTTAGAAAAACAAGCATTAAACCATTTTCATTATAATAAATCGTTTGGCCATCTCGTTGTTGAAAGAAAATTAAAATGTTTAAATCTTGATCCCACTTCCATAAATCATATTCACTCATATAAGGGGATAAGTTGTTCGTTTGTTCTATGATATGCTCTTTAGGAGCATTTTCTGGTATTTTAATTTTTTCCTCTACTATAGATGCAAGTAATGTTTTCTCAATAATTGAAATAGATTGCTCAACTAGCCCTTCTGTTTTTTCTATCTCATCTTCATCAAATAATTTTTGTTCCACAGTCATAAAAGATTCTGTTTTTGCTTCTGATGCAAACACAGAATTAGGTACGGTGATATTATCTTCTTCTAACTGTTCTTCAAAGGTAGATTCTGTCGTATCATCGACCAAAGCGTGTTTTTGTTGTTGTTCATAGAGTTGAAAAAGTAAATATATATTTAACACGAGGAAACAGAGGATAAACAATGTTTTTATTTGACTCCATTGCATATGTTATCCTTCCTCCTTATCTAGTGCATCTGGTGAATCAAGCGTTAACTCTGTCCAACGTTCATTATACTTGATATACCACGTTGGTTCGAGTCTCACACTAAAAGAGCCTTCTTCATAAATTAAACGATACCCGTACCGAATATCACTTATATGTTCGAGTTGATAATTTTCATTTTCCTTTAAGTAACTCATAACGTCTTTTCCTGATGGTAATGTCACTTGTTCACTGCTTAATAAATTCGTTAACTTAAATAATGGACGTTTATATTGATATAACTCCTGTCCTTCCCATCGTTGTTCAATCATTGAATAATCCTCATGGCTAAAAATCGGATATCCATCATGATACATTCTAAATTGTAATCGATTAGCATTCACTTCTGCTTCATCAAGGATAAATGTATTCGTCCAACCTTTATGTTCATTGATATCGTTTATCGTTGTATTAAACAAATCATAAAAAGAGAGATGTTTTTTCAATTCAATAGGATTTGTATATTCCATACTTCGCCCATCATTTAACACTTCCATCATACGTTGACCATCATTGTAGTTTGTTTCCCCAATTGTATGACTGACTAAAGATGGATTTCTAAACAAAGCATTCACTAACAATGTAGGTTCAATAATTTCAATCGTTAAAGAACGTTTAGACATTTTCACTTCTTTTTCTGGTATATAAAAAACATGTTCATCAGTTGGAAAAGCAATTTGTTTGGCTAAATGGTGTTCACGATTTAATGGTGTCATGACATCTAAATATATTTCTGAATTGTTTACCGTTAGCTTTAAAGATTGCTCCCCGTCTTTTGATAAAAAGTATACATCTAATGATAACAGTTGTTTATCAGGTATAATTAACACCCGATTAAAGGACCAACGGGCAAGAGCCTCCTCTTCATCGATTGAAAGTAAATGTTGTAAAAGATTTACTTGTATATCGAGTGGAAATTTTAGTTCAATCATTTCATTAACAGTATCCAGCCTTGGGGGTGTCGTATAACTTAAATCTGAATAATCCCAATCAAACATTCCTTCAAAAAACTCATGCTTTTCTTTGGCTTGATGGAAACTATAATATTCGTCATTCTTGTGGAAAATAATGGATTTAGGTCTGATCACATCACCTTTATTAACTTCTTTTCCACCTATATCTGATTCACTAACATATTTGGATTGTAATGTTCCATATTTCGGTTGAAAATTCCATAGTAAAAAAGATAAAACTAAACTTAATAAGACGAGGAAAACGAGAATTACCGATTTAAATGTTTCAAGTTTCATGATCTTAACCTCCTCGTCTGGCTCATTAATGGGAGAGTAAAGGCGATTGTCGTACCTTTATTTTCTTTAGTACTTTCCACCCAAATTTTGCCATAATGAGCTTCAACAATTTCCTTTGAAATCGCTAATCCTAAACCAGAGCCTCCTAATTTTCGGGTTCGTGCTTTATCCGCACGGTAAAACCGCTCAAAAATTTTCTCATGCATTTCTTCTGGAATACCTATTCCCTCATCTTGAATTTGAACGTACAATTGACGGTTTTTCCGTTCAATAGATAGACGAATTTTTCCACCTTCAGGTGAGTATTTAATCGCATTTGAAATGATATTATCGAGAACTTGCGTCATTTTATCGCGATCAATCCACACGAACATCTTTCTTTGCGGCATTTTATATTCAAATTGAATTTCACTCGTTACGTTTATTTCAAAACGTTCGACAACCTCTCGGAAATAGCTAACAAATTCTGTTCGTTCTCTTTGTAACGTATATTCCTTTTGGTCCATTCGTGATAATTGTAATAGATCATTGACTAACCGGATCATTCGCTCTGTCTCATCTTGCGTAACATTTAAAAATCTTGGCGCAATTTCTTCTTCCTTCCAAGCACCGTCTGTTAAAGCTTCTAAATAACTTCTCATCGTTGTAAGAGGTGTACGCAATTCATGAGAGACATTGGAGACGAATTCTCTCCGTTCTTGATCGATTCTTTCTTGTTCGGTGACATCTGTTAACACAGCGATAAATCCAGAAATTTCATTGCGTTCATTTAGGATCGTAGAAAATGTTACTTTAACTAATGTCTCACCTTTTCCATCGCTAACATCGATAATCATAGGACCGCTTTCTTGTAGCTCACTGACATGAGAAATTTTGTCTTCGACATCTAAAAACTCAAGTAAATATTGATCCTCTAGTTTCGTGCGGCTTCTACCCAAAAGTTTCTCAGCCGCTTCATTAATAACACTTATCCTTCCGTCTTTTTCCGTAGCAATAACACCTTCAGACATATTTGCTAAAACAGATTGTAATTTTTGCCGTTCATTTTCCGTCAATGCAATAGAATGTTTCAGCCGATCATTTAAATCATTAAAGGCTTCAGCTAAATGGCTAATTTCGTCTGTACCATACACATTTACCTTTTTAGAGAAATCTCCTCTAGCCATCGTTTGTGCCTGTTCACGCATTTCAATGATCGGTCGTGTAATTGCTCTAGCAACAAAGATACCTAAAATAGCCGAAATAGTAATCGCTAAAATAGAACCCCTTAAAAATATCCGATTTATATTTCCTAATTGACTATATACACCTTCTAAAGAAGATTCTACATAGATCGCACCAACAACGTCTCCTTCCTCATCATGGATCGGTTCTGATTTAACATAAAATCTTTCTTCAGTTTGTTGTTGCACAGAATTATGAGCACTAGATGTGCCATGGCGTAATGTCTCTTGAATAATGTTATTCGTCGTTCGCTTACCGATGATGTCACGATTAAAATAATCGTTTGTCCCAATCACTCGACTTTGGTTATTAAGAACTTGAAGACTAGAAATAGTTGTTGTGTCGATTTCCGAAACGACCGATTGTACCTCTTGTTCTAATGTTGGATCTCCATCATCTGTATCCCTTTCTCGAGAAAAAGTTTGTTCTAAATTATAATTTAGTAAATCGACACGATCATCTACGGAACTATAAAAGTTATCTAAAAGTTCTTCCTCAATTTCCCGTGCGAAGTAAGAACCAATAACTTGCATGGCAACGAGCAAAAGCAATATATAAATAATAATAAATTTTAATTGAATCGAGCGGAAGAAACCGACTTTTTTCATAGGCTTTACTCCTGTTCAGGATTACGTAAATAGTAGCCAACCCCACGGCGTGTCACAATCCACGTAGGGTTACTTGGATCATCTTCAATTTTTTCTCTTAGTCTTCGAACTGTCACATCAACTGTCCGTACATCGCCAAAGTAATCATAACCCCAAACTGTTTCTAATAAATGTTCCCGAGTCATAACCTGCCCGATATGTCGGGCTAAATAATAAAGGAGTTCATATTCCCGATGGGTTAAATCAATATGTTCCCCATGTTTAGATACTGCATAAGCCTCAGGATGAATCGTAATACTATCAATTGTTATATCTTCAGAAGTTTTTACCTCTTCTGTTGGAATTTGTTGGCGTCGTAAGTTTGCTTTTACCCGGGCGATAAGCTCACGATTGCTAAAAGGTTTTGTTACATAGTCATCAGCACCTAATTCTAAACCGAGAACTTTATCAATTTCAGAATCCTTTGCTGTTAGCATAATAATAGGCATATTATGGGTTTTACGAATTTCACGACAAACTTCATTTCCGTCCTTTTTCGGGAGCATAATATCTAATAAAATTAAATCTGGTTCTTCTGATTTAGCAAGTTCTATAGCTTGTTCGCCATCATAAGCTACGATAACTTCATAACCTTCTTTTTCTAAATTAAACTCTAAAATATCTGCAATTGGTTTTTCATCATCAACTACTAAGATTTTAGAACTCATCATAAAACTTCCTTTCTTTTACATATTATCTATATCAATAGAAACTAGCAGTTCTTTGTCTTGTGTATATTTTATCGTACTTCTTCATAAATGTCTTTATTTGTATTAACTTTTCATTATATCGAACTATACAAAAATTATAAACTAATGCCAAACTAAAAAATCCAGCCTATTTCACTAGGCTGGATTGTGTATGTTAATAATATTTCATCGGATTTTGTGTTGCTCCGCCCTGATGTACTTCAAAATGAAGGTGAATACCAGTTGAATTTCCCGTCGTTCCCATTATTCCAATAGGTGTACCTTTTTCTATCTTTTGGCCGGGTGTAACATTTATGGACGATAAGTGAGCATAAATAGTTTGCATTCCATTATTATGATTAATGACTATTTTATTCCCAAATCCTCCTTCATACCCAGCAAATGAGACAACACCATGGTCAGCAGCCTTTATCGTTCGATTTGACGGTCTGGCGATATCTATTCCTCGATGCATTCTTCCCCAACGATATCCATAGCTACTTGAAATATATCCACCATTTGTCGGCCATGTTAATGTACCGCTTCCTTGGGAGGGAATAACTTTTGTTCCTTTAATAATAATTTCTTTTTTCGCTTCTTTTGTTATTTCTTCTTCTATGATTTCTCGATTGATTTCTTTTCCATTTACTTTTTCTACTCGGTAAAGAACTTCTTTTTCACCATTTTCCCCTTCTTGTTTAATTTCCTGTTCACCTTTTAACATTTCATCAGATTCAATTACTTCTGTTTCATAAGCGACTTTTTCTTCGACAAGTGTTTCTTCAATAGTGGTGACATCAAAGGCTGGTTTATATTCGGTAACATTTAGTTTTTGATTAATTTGTAAAACCGTATCTTCATCCAGTTCAGGATTTAATGCTAACAATTC
>Ga0209487_1005000_pt1 | contig 10017 bp, 7 predicted proteins | sample Poulit2012_FD_187524 | JGI IMG/M metagenome (GOLD analysis project Ga0209487, IMG submission 187524) | Agricultural soil microbial communities from Georgia to study Nitrogen management - Poultry litter 2012 (SPAdes) (version 2) | ecosystem: Environmental > Terrestrial > Soil > Agricultural land...
GACAACATTTTGGGGCGCGCGTTCTGTGCCCTGGGTGACGGCGCGACCTCGCCCGTGACGTCGAGCATCGAATATTTCCGTGATGAATACCGAGCGCACATCACTGAGGGTGGTTGCCCCTTTGATCACAGCAAATCGGCGCTCTTTTCCTATACTCCGCGCACCAATACTCAGGTAGCGGGTTCGGACCAGCTTGCAGGGACGGTGGGAGCATGACCTCGCCTCAGACGGAAACCGACATGGTGACTTTCACCATTGACGGAATTGAAACCAGCGTGCCCAAGGGCACCCTGGTAATCCGGGCGGCAGAGCAAATCGGGATCGCGATCCCGCGTTTTTGTGACCACCCGCTCCTGGAGCCCGTGGGCGCGTGCCGCCAGTGCATGGTCGAAGTTTCGACCCCCGGCCCCGACGGTTCCATGCGGCCCATGCCAAAACCGCAAACCTCCTGCACCCTGGTCGCGACCGACGGAATGGACGTCAAGACCCAGCACAGCTCCGAGGTAGCCGATAAGGCCCAGCACGGAATGATCGAATTCCTGCTGATTAACCACCCGCTGGACTGCCCGACCTGCGATAAGGGCGGCGAATGCCCCCTACAGAACCAGGCAATGAGCAACGGAAACGCCACCTCGCGGTTCCGGGATCAAAAGCGCACCTTCGCGAAGCCGCTGGCAATCTCAACCCAGATTCTGCTGGACCGCGACCGCTGCATCATGTGTCAGCGCTGCACCCGGTTCCAGGAAGAAATCGCGGGCGACCCGTTCATTGATCTACAAGAACGCGGAGCCCAACAGCAAATCGGAACCTTCAACGCCGACCTGCTCGGATTTGAACAAGACCAGCCGGGCGCTGGCCTGCGCGATGATCTCGTAACGGACTCGGCCATACGCCGCACGAGCCCCGCCGGTGCACCCGGACTCCCCGGTGCCGGCGATCAGCCCGTCGGGTCCGCAGCCGCCGATATTTCCGGCCGCCCCTTCTCCTCCTATTTCTCGGGCAACACCATTCAGATTTGCCCCGTTGGTGCGCTCACCAACTCGGCATACCGCTTCCGGTCGCGCCCATTCGACCTCGTCTCAACCCCCGCCATCGCCGAGCACGACGCATGCGGTGCGGCGATTCGTATCGACCACCGCGCGGGCAAGGTCCTGCGCCGGCAGGCCGGCGAAGACTACGCGGTCAATGAGGAATGGATTTCCGATAAGGACCGTTTCGCATTCCCGTGGCAGCGCGCCACCGATCGCATCACCCGGCCCCTGGTTCGCAACGCCGAATCGGGCGAACTCGAACCCACCACCTGGCAAGAAGCACTCCACGTCGCAGCGGAAGGCCTCAAGCAGGCCCAAGCCGCCGGTGGCGTCGGCGTATTGCCCGGTGGCCGCCTCACGGTCGAAGACGCATACGCGTACTCCAAGTTCGCGCGTACCGTGTTGGGCACCAACGATGTCGACTTCCGCTCCCGCCCCCATAGCGACGAAGAGGAAGCCTTCCTCGCCCACGCAGTAGCGGGAACGGGAATGGGCGTTACCTACGCGGATGTTGAAAACGCCTCGGTCGTCCTGCTTCTCGGTTTTGAACCAGAAGACGAAGCCGCCACGATTTGGCTCCGCTTGCGCAAGGCCAACCGCCGCAAGAATCTCGCTGTTTACAGTGTCGGCCCCTTCGAAAGCCGGGGCTTAAAGAAGGTCAACGGCCACTTGATAGCGGCCGCACCCGGCACCGAAGCTGAAGTCATTGACGCGATTGCAGCGGGCAATAAGACCAGCGAATCCGGTGCGGAAACCATTTCCGAGTTGCGCGATCTTCTCGCCCAACCCGGCGCCGTGGTTCTTGCCGGGGAACGCCTGGCCAGCGCGCCCGGCGCACTGAGCTCAACGCTCGCGCTCGTCGAAGCTACTAGCGCTGCCCTCGCCTGGGTGCCCCGCCGAGCGGGTGACCGTGGTGCAGTTGAGGCCGGATTACTGCCGCAACTCCTCCCTGGCGGTCGCGCCGTAAACGACGCCCAAGCGCGCGTTGATGCCGGAGCGGTGTGGGGCGTGGACAGCCTGCCGACCGAACCGGGTCGCAATATCAGCGAAATCCTGGAAGCAGCGGCGGCTAATGAACTGGGCGGCCTCCTCATCGGAGGCGTCGAGACCGCCGACCTGCCCAATCCGGAACAGGCCCGTGCCGCCATCGCTGCCGCCGGCTTTGTGCTTTCCCTCGAAGTGCGTTCCTCCGACGTCACCGCGTTAGCGGATGTCGTCCTGCCCGTGGCACCGCCCTCGGAAAAGCAGGGAACCTACCTCAACTGGGAAGGCCGCGTCCGCAGCTTCGGCCGCGCACTGGAATCCAATGCCATGTCCGACCACCGCGTATTGAGCGCCGTGGCCGACGAAATGGACGAATACCTCGGCCTGCAAAGCGCCGATATCGCGCTGGCAGAACTGGGCGAATTCGATGCCTGGGAAGGCGAGCGCATTGCCGCCCCCACCACGAGCAGCGCGGAAGTGCCCACCATCAACGCGGGGCAAGCAGTGCTCGCTACCTGGCAACAGCTCCTCGATCTGGGCCGCTCCCAGGACGGTGAGCCGTATTTGGCGGGAACCCAGCGCCTGCCCGTCGCGCGCGTCTCCGCCCAAACCGCAGCGGCGTCGTCCATTATTGATGGGTCCCTAATCGAAATTTCCAACGAACACGGCCAGATCACCCTGCCGGTCGTCATCACTGACATGCCCGACGGTGTGGTGTGGGTGCCGACCCGCTCCCAGGGCAGCGAGGTGCGCGAGACCCTGCGCGCTGATGCTGGAGCCGTGGTGCAGATTGCGTCCGGTACTGCTCCGGGAACTTCCGCTGAGCAAAAGGAGGTGGTCGCGTGAACGCCGCGCTGAACCTGGCGGCCGCGCCCGTGCTGGCCGATGCCGCTCCGAGCGCCGACTTCAGCCAGGACAACGGCTGGATCGTGCTGGCCAAGGCCATCTTGATCTTCGTGTTCCTATTGCTGACGACTCTGATGGCAATTTGGGCCGAACGTCGCGTCTTGGGCCGCATGCAAACGCGTCCGGGCCCCAACCGGACCGGTCCCTTCGGGCTGCTCCAGTCCCTGTCAGATGGTTTAAAGGCCATGCTGAAGGAAGACTTGACGCCCAAGGCCGTCGACAAGGTCATCTATATCGCGGCGCCGATCGTTTCGGCTTCCGCCGCATTTGTGATTTTCGCGGTTGTGCCCTTTGGTCCCGAGGTGCGGATCCCGTTCACCGACATCATTACGCCGCTGCAGCTAGCGGATATTCCGGTAGCGGCCCTCTTCGTACTCGCCGTCTCCGCGGTGGGTGTGTACGGAATCGTGATGGGCGGCTGGTCCTCCGGTTCGACCTACCCGCTGCTGGGTGCGGTGCGTTCCGCGGCGCAGGTTATTTCATATGAACTTGCTTTGAGCCTGTCGCTCGTTTCGGTGTTCATCGTCGCCGGTTCGATGTCGACCTCGCAGATTGTTGATTCACAACAGCAGCTGTGGTGGTCGGTGGCGCTATTCCCCGCGTTCGTGATCTTCGTGATCTCGATGATTGGTGAGACAAACCGCGCCCCGTTTGACCTCCCCGAGGCGGAAGGTGAACTGGTTTCCGGGTTCATGACCGAGTACTCGGCGATGAAGTTCGCGATGTTCTTCCTCGCGGAATACATCAACATGATCAACGTTTCGGCGATTGCAACCACCCTGTTCCTGGGTGGTTGGCGTGCGCCATGGCCGCTGTCAACCATTAACGACGGCATGTTCAACACCGGGTACTGGCCGGTGCTGTGGTTCGTCGCCAAGATGTGGCTCTTCCTGTTCCTGTTCATTTGGGTTCGAGGAACACTGCCGCGCATGCGCTACGACCAGTTCATGAAGTTTGGCTGGAAGGTACTCATTCCCTCCGCCCTCGGTTGGATCGTGGCGGTATCTCTCGTGCAGGCTGTGCGCCAGTTCTCCGATGTGGACCTGCGCACGCTCCTATCGGTCATTGGAGGCGTGCTACTCGTATTCGTTATCGCCTCGTTCTTCTGGCCGCAGAAGCAGGAAATCCAAGCAGAACTCGAACCAGCCGAATTCGACGCATTTGCTGCCGGCTACCCGGTGCCGCCCCTACCAGGACAAGTGCTTCCCCCCTCGCCGCGTCAGCGCGGACCGAAGGCAGCACAAGCAACCAGCGGCGCTATAGCCGCCGAAGCCGCTACTTCCGATCAGGAGGTTTCCCGTGACTGACTCCGGCTCCGATAAGAGCACCGAGAAGCACTCGGGTGCCGCGCCGGTGACCCCCAGCTCCAGTGGCGCTGAGGTCCCCGGTCCCAAGAAAAATAACTTCGTACGCGATCTGCTCGCCCCCGTCGCGGGCTTCGGAGTGACCTTCGGGTCGATGTTCCGCCCGACGGTCACCGAGCAGTACCCGTTTGAGAAGGTTCCGACGCAGCCGCGCTATCACGGCCGCCACCAACTCAACCGGCACCCAGACGGGCTGGAAAAGTGCATCGGCTGTGAACTATGCGCCTGGGTCTGCCCCGCGGACGCCATTTTCGTTGAAGGTGCCGATAACCAAGAAGGCGCCCAGTTCGCACCGGGCGAGCGCTATGGACGCGTCTACCAGATCAACTACTTGCGCTGCATTTTCTGCGGACTTTGTATCGAGGCCTGCCCGACCCGTGCCTTGACCATGACCAATGAATACGAGATGGCCGGGCCTTCCCGCGCCGGACTCATTTACGAAAAAGACCAACTCTTGGCTCCGCTCGGCGAGGCAATGCTGCCCGCACCGCACCCGATGGTTCCGGGAACCACCGATCAGGACTACTACAACGGTGACGTCACCGGCGTGGTGCCCGAGCAGGTGGACTGGGTGCGGGAAAACCGTCCCGATGAGCCGGCCCTAGAGAAGTTTGAAGGCGTCACCGCCACAGCGCCGCAGCCCGGCGCTGGAGATTCGGAGGCTCGGGCATGACTGACCTGATTGCAGCTGCCGGGGTGGCGCCTGCACTCCTAACTGAGACCGGAGAGGTCGGCGGGGGTGAGGTGGTCCTGTTTTGGATTCTGGCTCCCCTCATGGTGCTGGCCGCCCTGGGACTCCTATTTGTGCGCCGCGCGGTGCACGCCGCGTTCATGGTGATCATCGTCATGATTTCGCTCGCGTTTATCTACACCGCGCAAGAGGCCCCCTTCTTGGGAGTGGCGCAGGTAGTGGTCTACACCGGCGCGGTCATGATGCTGTTCCTCTTCGTGCTGATGCTCGTAGGAGTGGATGCTTCCGACTCGCTGGTAGAAACGCTCAAGGGCCAACGCTGGATCGGCTACCTGCTGGGTCTGGGCTTGACCGCGGTGCTCGTGGGCGTAATCACCGCCGCGACGCTGCCGCGCCCCGTGGGCCTGGACGCCGCCAATGCCGATACGAACCCGGTCGGCCTAGCTCGCTTGATATTCGGCGACTGGGTATTCACCTTCGAACTCGCGGGCGTATTGCTGGTCATCGCCGCCGTTGGTGCCCTCGTGGTTACCCACCGACAGCGCATCGGCGCACCCCAGAGCCAAAAGGAACGCGCCGACCGGCGCGTACTGGCCGCCTCGGCGGGCGAAGTTCCACTTACTCCGCTGCCGGCGCCGGGCGTGTATGCGCGATCCAATGCGGTCGACACCCCCGCGCTCGACCACACCGGACGCCCGATCGAAGACTCCGTATCTCGGGTCTTGCGCATTCGGGGCCAAGAGCGCGGTATTGATGACCTCGCTTCGGCCACCGTCGAGGTGCACGAGGCCATCACCGGGGAAAAGGTGCAAGAATCCCGGGCGGCAGAAATATCTGAAGCCACCGCTGCCCAACCGAGCTCCGATGAGACAACGGAGGGCGAGTAAGTGACTTTGACTAGCTACCTCGTACTTTCGGGAATTTTATTCTCGATTGGCGCGGCAACCGTTCTGGTGCGCCGCAACGCCATCATCGTTTTCATGGGCATCGAGTTGATGCTCAACGCGACCAACCTGGCTTTCGTGACTTTTGCACGCATGCACGGCGACCTCAATGGCCAAATCATGGCGTTCTTCGTCATGGTCGTGGCCGCTGCAGAAGTCGTGGTGGGCCTGGCGATTATTGTCGCGATCTTCCGTACTCGCCGTTCGGCCTCGGTCGACGATGTCAACCTGTTGAAGAACTGAGGAGAGCGACGACGTGACTGCGACTACTCTCTTCGCCGCCGCACCGGAATATGCCGCGGCGGACGGGACTTTTTCGCTGGCCTGGCTACTAATTGCAATTCCGCTGCTTAGCGCCGGAATCCTGCTCGTAGCCGGCCGCAAGGCCGATAAATGGGGCCACGTGCTGGGCGTTGTTGCCTCAGCGGCCTCATTCATTATTGGCGCAATGATCACCATGGCGCTGCTGGGTCTGCCCGCAGCCGACCGCCTGGTCCAACAACACCTTTTCAGTTGGGTACCGGCCGGTTCGTTTGAGGTGTCAGCCGGGCTGCGCATTGACCCGCTCTCGCTGACCTTCGTGCTGCTGGTCACCTTTGTGGGCACCCTGATCCACATCTACTCCGTGGCCTATATGGCCCAGGACACCGACCGCCGCCGGTTCTTCGCCTATTTGAACCTGTTCGTGGCGGCCATGCTGATTCTGGTGCTGGCCGACAGCTACCTGGTGCTCTACCTCGGCTGGGAGGGCGTCGGTTTAGCGTCCTATCTGCTCATCGGATTTTGGAACCACAACCGCAACTACGCGGTCGCCGCGAAGAAGGCATTCATCGTTAACCGCGTCGGTGACGTGGGCTTGGCGATTGCCATCATGCTCATGTTCGTGACCTTCGGTGCGGTTGACTTCGACACCGTGCTTTCGGGCGCTGGGGACGCGGGCGCTGGGTTGATGACCGCCACCGGCCTGATGCTGTTGCTGGCCGCGTGTGCCAAGTCGGCGCAGTTCCCACTGCAGTCCTGGCTCGGCGACGCGATGGCTGGCCCGACCCCGGTCTCGGCCCTGATTCACGCCGCAACCATGGTTACCGCCGGTGTCTACCTCATCGTGCGCTCGGGTGTCGTATTCGAAGCGGCGCCCACCGCCCAACTCGTCGTCATCATCGTGGGCGCGATCACCCTCATATTCGGGGCGATTATCGGTTGCGCAAAGGACGACCTGAAGAAGGCCCTGGCTGCCTCGACCATGTCGCAAATCGGTTACATGGTGCTGGCTGCGGGCCTGGGCCCGGTCGGTTACGCCTTCGCGATCTTCCACCTGGTTACCCACGGCTTCTTTAAGGCCGGCATGTTCTTGGGGGCCGGATCGGTCATGCACGGCATGAACGATGAAGTGGATATGCGCCGTTTCGGTAATCTGCGCACCGCCATGAAGATCACCTGGATCACCTTTGGTTTAGGTTGGCTCGCAATTATCGGGGTTCCGCCCTTCTCCGGATTCTGGAGTAAGGACGGCATTATTGAGGCCGCATTCGTTGGGGACGGCGTCCAGCCCTGGATCGTAGGAAGTGTCACCCTGATCGGTGTCGCACTGACCTCGTTCTACATGTCGCGGATGTTCTTCATGACCTTCCACGGCGAAGACCGCTGGGCAGAGGAACAAAACCCGAAGGAATCGCCCTCCCTAATGACGGTTCCCATGATTATCTTGGCCGTTGGATCAGTTGCCCTCGGTGGCTTGCTGATGATAAACGGCGCGTTCACCAGCTGGCTCGAACCGATTACCGGGGTCGTGGAACACGGCAATCCGGTTATCCCGGTTCCCGCGATCATGGTCAGCTCGCTGGTCTTGGTCATAATTGGCGGCTGGCTCGCCTGGCGTCAATATGGCGCCGCACCGGTTCCGGTCACGGCGCCAGTTGGCTCGGTCATGACCCGGGCCGCGCGCCAGGACCTGTACCAGGACCAGGTGAACGAGGCACTGCTTATGTACCCCGGTCAGTACCTGACCCGGGCTCTGGTTTACGCCGACAGCTCGCTTGTCGATGGAGCCACCACCGGCCTGGGCCGGATGGTTGCCTCCAGCGGTGAAGTACTGCGCCGCCTTCAGACTGGTTTTGTCCGTTCCTACGCAGCAACCATGCTCGCCGGCGTCGTAATCATCGTCGCCGTCGTGCTGGCAACGCGAGTCTGAGGCACCCGAGGAAGAGGGATTACATCAATGTTTGAGAACCTCCCCTGGCTCTCCATCCTCGTGGTGGTGCCGGTTGTTGGAGCGCTCTTAGTTTGGGCGCTCCCCAAGGAGAATAAAGGCGCAGCCAAGGGCATCGCTCTGGTCACTTCACTCGTGACTTTCGCGCTGTCCGTCGTCATGCTGCTTACCGCCTTCGACACCTCGAGTGGATCCGAAGTCCAGCTCACCGAGAAATACTCCTGGATCCCGCAGTTCGGCGTGAACTGGGCGCTGGGCGTTTCCGGTGTGGGCCTGGTCATGATCCTGCTGGGAACATTCCTGGTGCCGATCGTGCTGCTCGCGGGCTGGAAGGAAATCGCCGACCCGAACCGCATGGCCCTATATGTCGCTTTGGTACTGATTACCGAGGCGTTCATCATCGCGGTGTTTGCGGCGCGCGACGTCTTCTTGTTCTACATCCTGTTCGAAGCGATGCTGATCCCCATCTACTTCCTGATCGGAAGTTTCGGGGGAGTTCAGCGCCGCTACGCTGCCGTGAAATTCCTGCTCTTCGGCCTCTTTGGTGGTCTGGTCATGTTGGCCGCCGTCATCGGGCTGTTCGTCGCCGGACCGGGTGGCGCAGACGGCTTCATGATCGACAACCTCGTCGGCCTGGACCTAGAACCACAACTTGAGCGACTGCTCTTCCTGGGCTTCTTCATCGCCTTCGCGATCAAGGCGCCCATGTGGCCGGTGCACACGTGGCTGCCCGACGCCGCGCAACAGGCCAATGCCGGAACCTCGACCCTGCTGGTCGGCGTGCTGGACAAGGTCGGCACATTCGGAATGCTTACCCTGTGCCTGCCGCTGTTCCCCAACGCCACCAAGTGGGCGGCGCCGGTCATCATCGTGCTGGCAGTGATCTCGATTCTGTATGGAGCACTGCTCGCGCTGGGCCAAAACGACATCATGCGCCTGATCGCCTACACCTCCGTCTCGCACTTCGGCTTCATCGTGCTGGGCATCTTCGTGTTCACCGATGTCGCCCAGACCGGTGCCACCTTCTACATGCTCAACCACGGATTCGCGACCGCCGGACTGTTCCTAATCGCCGGCATGCTCATCGCCCGCGGTAAGACGCAACAGATGGACGAATACGGCGGCATGCAAAAGGTCGTTCCCCTCATGGCCGGGACCTTCCTGGTCGCCGGGATGGCCACCCTGTCGCTGCCGGGAACATCGAGCTTCGTGAGCGAATTCTTGGTCCTGGTGGGAACCTTCTCGGTCAATAAGGTCGCGGGCGTCCTGGCGACCACCGCGATCGTGCTCGCCGCGCTCTACGTCCTGTTTATGTACCAGCGCGTCTTCACCGGCCCGGTTAAGCCCGAGCTGGCGGAAACCAAAGATTTGAGCGGATTCGAAAAGTGGGCGGTTGGCCCCATCGTTGCCGCGCTGCTGATCTTCGGCTTCTACCCCAAGCCGGTACTCGATATCTTGCAACCGGCCAGCGAGGAGTCCGTCGCCCAACTAGAGGTAGACACGGCTTCGAACGCCGATCCATCAGCATTAAGTACTACGGATGAGGGGAGCGGCAAGTGACCGCCTTGGCTGCATCGGTGTTTTCCCCACCGCAGATTGACTGGGCCGCGCTTTCGCCCGTGCTCATCGTGCTGGGTGCGGCACTATTGGGAATCTTGTTGGAAGCGTTTTTACCGCAGCGTGCCCGCCGCAATACCCAACTGATCGTTGCGATCCTGGCCCTCGCGGCCGCGCTGCTGGCCAGCGCCTGGCAGTGGGGCGTAATTGATGGTGGAGTGCGCCCGGCTGGAACTGTTTTGTCCATGGACCGGCCCGCGCTCTTGCTCGGCGGCTTCATTTTGATCGTCGGGCTGCTGGCCGTATTGGTGATGGCCGACCGCACCGAAGT
>Ga0209487_1005001_pt1 | contig 10015 bp, 8 predicted proteins | sample Poulit2012_FD_187524 | JGI IMG/M metagenome (GOLD analysis project Ga0209487, IMG submission 187524) | Agricultural soil microbial communities from Georgia to study Nitrogen management - Poultry litter 2012 (SPAdes) (version 2) | ecosystem: Environmental > Terrestrial > Soil > Agricultural land...
TTTTCTTGTTCATAGAACTCCGTACTCAGTCCCATCACCGCCCAAATATTAGCATGACGCTTTAATCCGTCAGCAACTTCTGTATGGGATGTATAATTTCCATCATTCCAGCCAGGATCTGACGTAATTGCCTCCATTAATGTATCTGTAAATAAAAAATCATGTACTGTATTTTTAGCCGTTCCAGCAATTGGTGCAGCTCGCTTTACCATCTCTGGAAAACGAACCGCCCATTCATATGTTTGTTGTGCCCCCATCGAAGCCCCAACGACAAGTGCAATTTCCTTAATGCCAAAATGATCTGTTAGCAATTGATGTTGTGCTCGTACATCATCGGAAATTCTCACATCTGGGAAATTACTCATCGCAATGGGTTCAGGGCTATTATGCGGTGAAGAAGAAAGACCATTCCCAATTTGATTGATAATGATAATAAAGTATTTGCTTGGATCTAATGCCCTTCCTTCTCCAATATATGGTTCATAATCTTTACTCGTTCCTGAAAACCATGTTGGAATGACAATCACATTGTCTTTTTCCTCCTTGAGTTGTCCAAATGTATGATAAGCTAATCTACAATTTGGTATCGTACCTCCATCTTCTAATGCAAAATCACCTAACTCATACAAAGTATAAGGACCTTGAGCTTCCTTCGAATAAAAAGGATTTTCAATCATACGAAACCCTCCTACAGTTTTATATTTATCTTATCGTTATTGTAATTTGAATTTTCTGAAAGGTCAATATGAGATTCTAAGATATGATCTAGAAACGTTTCAATAATAAAGAGTTTTATATATTAAACCTCGAACCAATTTTATAAGGACAACAACTTTGTGTAAATTTACCAACTTCAATTTGATATTAAGCTAGGAAGCCAGCTTGATAATGGCGGAAAGTAAATTACGATTAAAAGAGCAATAATCATTGTAATAATAATCGGTATCATTGCTTTTATTATTTTCTCAAAAGAAACCTTTCCAACAGTTGATGCAACAAATAAGTTTACTCCTAGTGGAGGTGTGACAAATCCAATTGCTAAATTCATAACAAGTATTACGCCAAAATGAATTGGATCAATCCCTATATTTGTCACGACTGGGAGTAATATCGGTGTTAAAATAACAATTGCAGAAATGGTATCGATAAACATTCCTACAATTAGTAAAAAGACATTAATGACTAGGATAATTACAATTGGACTATCTGAAATACTTACAATAAATTCCGAGACAATTACCGGAATTCGTTCTTTTGTCATTAAAAAAGCAAATGAAATTGAAAAACCAATTATAATGACTGTTGCAGCATTAGTTAATGCAGCAGAAGAAAAACTTTCATACACAGAATTCCAGTTTAGTTCTTTATATACAAATACCCCTATAATTAAAGCATACACCGATGCAACTGCAGCAGACTCTGTTGGAGAAAATATACCAGCATAAATACCACCTAAAATAATAACTGGAATTAACAACGCTAATTTTGCTTCATTTATAGCTTTTAACACATCTTTAAAAGTTGGAATCTCACCTGTCCCTTTATAGCCATTTTTCTTAGCAATAATATAGGATATCACCATTAAGGCGAGACCGAGAATAATGCCAGGTATAATACCTGCTAAAAACATGGATCCTATAGAAACAGTTCCAACGACACCGTACATTACAAATGGGATACTTGGAGGAATTAATACTCCTATTGAACCAGCAGAGGCTGTGATAGCAGCTGCAAAACCTGGGTTATATTTATGCTCTTTCATAGATGGAATCATAAATGAACCCATTGCCGCTACGGTTGCCGGGCCTGACCCTGATATTGCAGCAAAAAACATACTTGCTAATACTGTTACCATTGCTAAACCACCTGATATGAAACCAATTAATACCGTAGCCAAGTTTAAAAGTCTCTTCGATATCCCCCCATGACTCATTAAAACACCAGCTAAAATAAAAAATGGTATTGCCATTAGTTGAAAACTATCTAATGAGGTAAAAGCTTTTTGAATAATAACACTTGGAGATGAATTTGTTGCAAGTACCATCGTCACTAATGAAGAGAGTCCCAATGATAATGCAATCGGCACCCCTATAAACATAAGAATAAAAAAAGTACCAAAAAGAATTGCTATCGTCATATTATATCTCCTCCGATTCTGATTGGTCCTCTTTATTTTTAAATAAAAAATAAATTTGTTGAATTAAACGAAATACCATTAGAAGTCCACCAATTGGAATTGCTAAATATGGTATCCACATTGGTACTTGTAATGAAGGACTAACCTGACCACTAGACATTACTTCTGATACGTATTTACTCCCTTCAAAAGCTAAAAAACCTGCAAAGAAAAACCAACATAAAATTGCTATTAGATTTAAATACTTCTTAGTCTTTGAAGAGAATAAATTAATAAATACATCGACTTTAATATGTGAATGCATTCGTACAGCCAGACTAGCCCCAATCCATATTTGCCAAATATGTAAGTATTGAGCTAGTTCCGATCCCCAACTAAATGATGTCCCTAACAAATAACGTGATGTCGATTGAATAAACATAATCAAAACCATCACAATCATTGTAATCACAAGAATTGATTCTTCTATTCGTTTATCAAAAACTGATTTTAAATTCATTTATTCGCTCACTCCCGCAATTATCACAATCTAGTATATTGTTATTGGTTTGAGTACGATGTTTATGTCGTAATCAAACCAATAACATGACTTTTCATTGTTCAGAATAAGAACGAGCTAATTCCATTAATTCTGTACCAATACTTTCTTCATATTTCTCAAAAATCGGCTCTGCCGCTTCAATAAATACTTCTTTTTGTTCAGGTGTTAATTCGTTAATTTCCATTGTTTCTTCAATAATTTCTAATCCTTCATCATCTTGCTCCCTCGCTACTTCACGCTGATAATCCATCGACTCAAGAGCTGACTCTTTAATTTCCTCTTGATATTCTTCTGGAATAGTATTAAAAAAATCCTCATTCATAAATGCTACAGTAGCTGTATAAGCATGATTCGATATTGTTAAATATTCCTGTACTTCATAAAATTTCATTTGATCTATTAAATTTAATGGATTTTCCATTCCATCATAAACATTTTGTTGTAAAGCACTATATAATTCACCAAATGCAAATGGAGATGCATTTGCCCCATATTCTTTAAATGTATCAATATGGACCTCATTCTCCATCGTTCTAAGCTTTAAGCCATTTAAATCATCCGGAGTTTCAATAGGCAACTTACTATTAGAAAGTTGACGCATCCCTGTTTCACCATAACCTAGACCCACTAATCCAACATCTGGTAGCCCCTCTAACAATGATTGTCCTAACTCTCCATCTAATGCTTCATATGCTGTTTCATGGTCGGGGAAAATAAATGGTAAATCTAAAGCTAAAAATTTTTCATCAAAACCAGCTACAGGTGCAGATGCTGCAACAGTCATCTCCACATTACCTGCTTGTGCTGCTTCAATCGCTTCCCGTTCGGATGCATATAGCTGACCACTAGGATATAATTCTACAACAATATCACCATCTGTTCTTTCTTCAACTAATTCTTTGAAATTTTCCATTCCAATATGAGTTGCTCCAGTTTCTGGCGTTGTATAAGTAACGCCGATAACATACTCACCTGATTCTGACGTTTCATTTGAACCTTCTTCACTATTTTCTTCTGTGTCGTTAGAAGCTCCTAACGTACAAGCAGTCATCATAATCATCATGATGGCTAAAGTAAATACACCTATTATTTTTTTCATAATCGGATTCCCCTTTTACTTTTTACTTCAAAAAGTGATATTTTCCCTATGATTCCACTTCGCACCATTCAATGATTGATAAAGCGATAATTTCTGCTGTTTTAAATATTTTATCTAACTCAACGTATTCGTCAGTGAAATGCGCCATACTCGTTGTCCCAGGCCCGAAAATAATCGATGGGATTCCACCGGCCTGAGTTAACAGTCCGCCATCAGTCCCCCAAGCTGAACCTGCTATGATTGGTTCCTTTTCTTCTACTTCAACATATTTTTCTTTCAAAATTTCCAACATCGGATGGTCGAGAGCACAGCCTCCTGGTGGCAGATGAATTCCACCCCATTTTACGGTAGCTGGTTTATTTGCAAACCAATCATCTTTATACTTTAGGTTGTCTAATATTTCAGTAAATTCTTCTTTTGCTTCTTCTATCGTTTCTCCTGGCGCAACTCCGTATCGACCTTGGATGATTGCTTCTTCTGCTACAGCAGATGGAAAGTAGCCGCCATTAAATTGCCCAATATTTATTGGAATTGGAAGTGGATTACCTTTATAAAGAGGATCTTTTCTTAAAGGCTTATTTCTCTTCTCCTCTAAATTCATTATTTCTTCAAATACAATCCAGCCTTTTTCTAATGCACTTACTCCTTCATATCTCGTTCCGCCATGAGCTGATACGCCCTTAATCGTTACTTCAAACCACAGTGAACCTTGTTGCTTTGGAAAGATTCTCATTTCACTTGGTTCAGGAATAATTGCAACATCGGCTGTATAACCTCTTTGTATTGCTGCTAGTGTTCCTGCACCACCTGTCTCTTCTTCGATAACACTTTCATAAATGACATCACCCTTTAACCTAATCCCTAAATTTATTATGGTTTCAAGTGCAATTAACGTGGCAATATTACCTCCTTTCATATCAGTTGTTCCTCTTCCATAAAGCTTTCCATCAACTAGTTCGCCACCATAGGGATCATATTTCCACTTGCTTTTATCACCTGCTGGAACAACATCGATATGACCATTCAGTATGACTGATTTTCCATGACCTTTTCCTTTTAATACACCGACAACATTCGGGCTACCTTTATAATCCTCACGACGCGGATTAAAATACTCACTCTTCATTAATTCGTTATAATCAGGTTCCCATACATCTACTTCTAAACCCTTTTCCTTTAAGCGATCAGCAACGATAGTTTGTGCATCCATTTCATATTTTGTTACGGTTGGTTGCTGTACCATTTCTTGGAGAAAATAAATATAGTTGTCCTTATTTTTATGTATGTTATTTTTGATTTTTTCATGCAAAGTCATTTTTCATCCTCCTTAAAAACACTCTCTCATTTACTGTAACCCTATGAAAATATAAGTTAATCATCTCCGAGTAACCTAGTAGTATATACAGAGGTTTATACGTTTTGTAGCATCAAAAACTCCCTAACAGAAATAGATTAATCCACCATAAATAAGTCCCTAAAATAATGACAGTAATCCCTCGTTTCTATCATTGTATGAAATCGAACCATCTATATTCTAAAACAAAAAATCAGTTAACAGCGAATCACCATTCACTCATTAACTGATTTTTGTTTATATATGAACATGAAGTTTTCATGGGTTTTGTAGTAATCTTAATTTAAGACAGTAATATCAACTGTTCTTACGCCCCAATTATTTGCTTCTTCTTTCGTTGGTACGTGGATATCAATTTTATTGCCATTAATTGCTCCACCAACATCACCTGCTATCGCATTGCCATAGCCTTCTACATATACTTCCGTCCCTAAAGGAATGACATTTGGATCGACTGCAATCACCTTTTTATTTGGATCTGCATTCAAGTCGATTCCAGTAGCAGTTATACCTGTACAACCATCACATTTAGCCGTGTATGCTGTTGCTGTAACCGTCATCGTCTCTCCTTCTTCTGTGGACGTATCAACTTCTTCTGTTGATGGTTCTACTTCTTCAACTTCCGCTACTTGTTCATCCGCTTCGATTGCTGTGGATTCTTCTGTCTCAGATGTTGTTTGCTCTTCTTTAGCTTCGTTTACCTTTTCTTCCTCGCTTGTCTGATTATTTGCTTGTTCACCAATCGTTAATGCTTGTCCAATTTGAATTAATGTTGATTCAAGATTATTCCACTCCATTAATTGATCAACAGATACATTGTATTTGGCACCTATCTCACTTAATGTATCGCCTGCAACTACGCTGTATGTATCTGAACCTGTCGTTGTTTCTTCATTTGTTTCTTTATTTGCTTCTTCATTTACTGTAAGTTGTTGTCCCGGTAAAATAATTGTCGAATCTAGTTCGTTAAGATCCATTAACGTTTGCACGGACGTTCCATATTCTTGTGAAATACTCCAAAGTGTGTCATGTTTCACTACTTCATGTTCCTCTGCCGACACACTCATTGCAGCAATCCCTGTGCAAGCAAGTGTCGTTGTGGCAATTGCCGTTACAAACTTTTTCATTTGTTGACTCCTCCTATTTTGATGTGTGTACATACTATATCAAACAGTTGCGATTAATACAGTAACAGAAAGATTAAGACTTTATGACACAAATCGATAGTTTATTTCAAAATAAAAGCGGGCTGAAATATGTTGCAGTAATGAAAGGGCATTCATTTTCCTAGATAGCAGACTCATTTTGCAATTTACGTCTAACAGTTAAGACATGATTCTTCGAATAACAACCTATTCATAATAATAATATTTTGTGTTTAATTTTTTGAAAAAATCAAATTCCTTTCAATCTATCATCCAAATATATCTTGACAATGTATTCTGAATATTATAACATATTTGGTATTACCAATAAGATAATAGGTAATACCAAAGGGGCGACTGCTATGAATACTACTGCATTCGATATTCAAAGGGATATGATTATATCGATTATTAATGGCGAAATTAAAGTAAATCAAACATTGCGTTCTGAACGAGAATTGGCTGAAAAATATCATGTTGGTAGACCATTGATTCGCGAAGTTCTACAAAAATTGGCTAACTCTGGTTGGATTACAATTCGAAAAAGTCAGCCAGCAATTGTGAATGACTTTTGGAAAGAAGGTAATTTGCTTACAATCATTGATCTAGTAAATCATTTTGAAGAAATTCCTAATGAATTTATTCTCTACTTTTTGGAAATGCGAGCTGCATTTACACCACATTATGTAAGAGATGCTGTAAAAAAGCATTATCCAAAGGTTGTAGGACTACTCGCAGAAAAGGATGCACTTGCAGATGACGCAGCTTCCTTTGCTCTTTTTGATTGGAGGCTCCAAAAACAGTTGGCATCATTATCACATAATCCTATTTATTTACTTATCCTCAATAGTTTTGAACCAGTTTATATTAAATTGGCAACTTATTATTTCTCCATTCCAGCATGTCGCGAAGCTTCTGCAAATTATTATGAATCATTAATGGAGGTGGCACTAAAAGGAGACGATAAAAAAGCTTCACAAGAAGTTTCCACTGTCATGCAAACTAGTATTGATTTATGGTATGAACATATGTCTGAGTATAATAGGACGGATTTAGAATAACGAGGAGGGAATACGATGAAAAAGTATATAAAAGAATTTTTCCTTTTTCCAGATGTTACGATAATGCTATTGATCTATTTTATTGTGCTTTTCTATACCATACCATCCATGCTTCAATGGTCCACTTGGATTGCAATCTTAATCGGAATGGCAACATACGCACTTAGTGAGTATCTTATTCACCGTTTTCTTTTTCATATGGAAACTCCCAACAATCCTTTGCTTTTAAAAATGATTAAACGATTGCATTTTGACCATCATGTAGATCCTAAAGATGTAACATTACTCTTTTTACCACTATGGTTTAGTCTACCTAACTTTGCAATTGGCGCTGCAATCTTCTACTTAATCACCACGAACCTACAATTAACCATTGCCTTTATCACGGGATTAATCACGTATTTTCTATATTATGAATGGTCACATTACATGGCACACCGACCGATAAAACCATGGACTAAATTTGGCGATAAGATTAAAAAGGCTCATCTTTGGCATCATTATAAAAATGAAAATTATTGGTTTGGCGTTACCCACATGACTGTAGATAAGACACTCGGTACTTATAAAAATCATCAAGCAGTAGAGAAAAGTGAAACTGCGAGGAATTTGGAGGAAAGGTAGTCATTATAAACTCATCTTGAATTCTCCCACCTAAAACAAAAACTATCAAATTATTACTTTAAAAACATCAAATAATACAGTATATCTTTTAATCATTTTTTTAAATAAGATACTACAACTTTGTCGGCAAAATAAGAGGACAAGGAAAAAAGCGATTTCCAGTCCACCGGAAATCGCTCTATATCAACAGTTTATAAGCTAAGCTCCCAGTCGGGATCGAACCGACAGCAGTGCCTTACCATGGCGCCGTTTTACCATTAAACTATGGGAGCATGTAAATAACAAAAAATCATATTACGTATAACAATTAAAACGACACTAAAAGTAATTATACCTTTTTCAAGCGATACAGACAAGGAAAAATACCTTAGTTAAACACTTCTGCATTATTAAAGCAGACAACAATTCATTGTAAAAAAGAAAAAGCTTGAATACTGCTCATGCACAAGCTTTCTCCTATCATATATTATCCCACTCTTATCCATCAACTTATGGTACATATAGAGTGATATTTTAGTATCCTTTGCACCTATTCCTGTAAAGCTACCAACATTATATCTTGATTTGATAATCATAACGTATTTTTTATAGTTAGTAATCACTTAATTTTAAGAAGAATTAGGTTCGATTCCTCTAGAGCTTCCAAACTATGTTTTTCATATGGATCCATCTGGAGGATTTGTTCATTCGTTAATGTCATCGTTTCTTTTTCTACGATGAAATAAACCTTGCCTGTCCGTACTATAATTAATGTCTCTTCTTTTGCATGATGCGAAGTGATGACCTCACCTTTTTTCATATGAATTTGAATGATGTCATACTTATCTTCACTTAAAACTCGTTCAGCATGCTTGGTTTTCCCACCGATATCATGTTTTGTATCTACTCGTTTCATTCTACTCACTCTCCTTAAACTTTAAATCTTGCAACTATGTTTTATTATAGAAGGTTTAAGGGGGGAAAAGTCAATTTTTTTCATTTTTACGGATAATAAGATTCCTAAAAGATAGAATGTATAAAAAATGTAAGTCATTATGTTTATTTCCTAACTTCTAATTGTTACCTGGCAATAACTCTTTTCATAATTATAATAAAAAGGTTCTTTGTTAAACAACGTTGGGGCATAATATTAGTCGGTCATAACTTTTAAAAAATGGCATGATATTATATGAAAATGTGCGGCGCACACCCGTGGACTTTCACTACAAATGTCAGCTTACCGCGGGCAACGTCTCAAGTCATTTCATCCGTTTTTTCAAACGTATGAAATGGATTTTCGACTGTTGCTTTTCCCGCTGGTGTCGGTCATCTTCCGCTACAGTTAACTTGTTTCTGCTTTTTATTTTACATGTAAAACAGTGATTAACTATTCTTTCATGTGTTTTCTTTTGTTCAGGTTTCGTTTCCTGTGCCTTAAATTTAAATCATAATGCGCTTTTTATAATGACTTATTACGGTACCCGTATGCAACATGAGGAAGTTCACTGTTTTCTATTATAAAAAGAAAATAACGTCAGCGAATTTCCATCATCCATTTTAGGTACCTAAAACGGATGAATGACCTTCACCAACGTTATATATTATAGAACCAATAAAAAAGACGTCTACACACGATTTGTATGCAAACGTCTTTACGTAATGGAGCCTAGCGGGATCGAACCGCTGACCTCCTGCGTGCAAGGCAGGCGCTCTCCCAGCTGAGCTAAGGCCCCATATGTAAATAGATGGTGGGCCTGAGTGGACTCGAACCACCGACCTCACGCTTATCAGGCGTGCGCTCTTACCAGCTGAGCTACAGGCCCATCTATATGATTCTATAACACTATGTAAGATTATACTCTCTCAAAACTAAACAGACAAATAAAAACATCTCACGAACGAAGTTCGTGTTCCGTAGTAGCTACACCATGATGAACATGATGTAGCTGTATCCTTAGAAAGGAGGTGATCCAGCCGCACCTTCCGATACGGCTACCTTGTTACGACTTCACCCCAATCATTGGTCCCACCTTCGGCGGCTGGCTCCCAAAAGGGTTACCTCACCGACTTCGGGT
>Ga0209487_1005002_pt1 | contig 10013 bp, 9 predicted proteins | sample Poulit2012_FD_187524 | JGI IMG/M metagenome (GOLD analysis project Ga0209487, IMG submission 187524) | Agricultural soil microbial communities from Georgia to study Nitrogen management - Poultry litter 2012 (SPAdes) (version 2) | ecosystem: Environmental > Terrestrial > Soil > Agricultural land...
CGCCACGCCCGAGCATAGTGCTCCATGAGCTCCGGGTGCTCACCGGTGGTGCCCCAAAAGTGGTCGAAAGCGCGCACAATCCCCGGGTCGAGGTAATGCAACTCCCACTGATCCCGCTCGATGATCGCTTTGCCGTCGGTGTATGTTGCCCATGCGGGAGCACCGTTGCCGATCTGCCCTTCGGCCAAGTCCTCGAAGGGCCCCCACAAGTCTTGATGCATATCCAACATGACGGCGTAGCCGCGGCTCGAGTACCAGCTCACCGCCTCTTCCAACCCGTCGAGATACTCCTCGTCGTATTGGCCCGGCTCTGGCTCTACAGCTCGCCAGGAGATGAGTAGTCGCACGAAGTTCGTGCCCATATCCTCGTGCTCGGCCTCAACGCCCTCCTCATCGATGTTCGGGAGACCGTCGGCGGAGGTTTTCGCCCCGCCATCAGTAGAGAAACCGTGCAAGACCAGTGCCCGGCCCTGCGCGTCGGTGATGAACCGGGGCGCAGTGTGCGGCGCCGACGGAACACCAGCCGCCACGGCTCCCGCGATGACGAGTACTGCGACACACGCGAGAAGAAACCGAATCCGCATTACCGCCGATCTGCCGATATGGTCAAGGATCATGCCTCACCGACGAAGCTATCTCCTCGCTATTCTCGCATTGGTTCTTCTCATGGTGGCGGTGGGCGCGCCGACACTACGTATTCCACTCCTCACCCATGCGGTCCTTCTCGCGATCCCGGCAGCGCTCGCGGTCCCCGCGGGAATCCCACCCATTTGGGTCCCCGGGGCGGAGCCGATGTTGTTGTGGACAGTGAATCTCCTCGCCGCTGCGCTGATGCTGCTTACTGCATGGCGATACATGGTGAAGCCGCGCGTTCCGCGGCTCTCTCGCGAGCACTCCGGGGATACCAGTGAGCGCGCCCCGGAGCGCGGTGGGTCGGGGCGCGGTGCCGCTCAGCCAGGTGCCACCGCATCGCGAGCACCTGGATCGGTCCTCTCCCGGGCCCTCGTCTGGCGGCGGGTCTGTATCGGCACGATCCTGGGGCTCGTCCTCGCTAACGTTCTGCGGGCAGTGCTGTGGACCTTCCTGACGGGTCCCTCTCTCACGATCTACGCAGCGACGGTGGGTCTCAGCGCGGTGCTGTCCGTGGTCGTGGGGGCGGTGCTGGGTGCGATCATTGGGGCGATCGCTGCTGCGGCAGCGCCGGCTCGCTGAACCTTCAACGCCCGTCGCTCCCGCCGACGGTCAGGAGCAGGAATATGCTGCTTTTCCGAGTTCGTGTCCCAGCGCATCGACAAGGTGTGGTCGGCGGAAGTCGTGCCCGGCGCCGCTGAGCGCGGCGGGAAGTACGCGCTGGTTCGCCAGGGCGAGTTCTTCGGCGCCCTCGGCTCCCAACAGCATGCGCGGACCAAACTGCGGAATCCGCAGGAGGGTGGGCCGGCGCACCACCGCACCCAGCGTCCTCGTCCACGTCGCATTGCGCGCGGGCTCCGGGGAGACGGCGTTGATCGGTCCGGTGATGCCCGGATCGACCAGCGCCCGGTGGTAGATGTAAACGAGGTCATCGAGACCGATCCAGGAAAGCCACTGGTCGCCGCTGCCGATCCTGCCGCCGAGGCCCGCGGCGAACAGGTGCCGCAGGAGCCCGAGCATTCCACCTGCCGCAGCCTGAACGACGCCCGTGCGCACGTTCACCACCCGCACACCAGCCGCCCGCGCAGGTTCCGTCGCGGCCTCCCACTCCGCGACGACGTCCGCGAGGAACCCGCTCCCGCGTGCGGACGTTTCCCTCAACACCTCATCACCGCGATCCGCCCCGTAGATGCCGATGGCCGAGGCGCACACGAACACGGGCGGCCCGCGATCGCCTGCGGGGCCGGTCCTGTTCTCCGCCGCGGACTTATCCGCCGCGGCCGTTGCGGCGAGGAGTTCTGCGAGTCTGCGCGTCGCCGGCACGCGGCTCTCCCGAATGTCCTGTTTGTGGGCCGCGGTGAACCGCCCTCCGATCGGCGCGCCGGCGAGGTGGACGAGCGCGTCGACTCCGTGCAGGAGATCGGGGTGGGGGTCACGCGGGTGCCACCGCCGCTCATCCGTCCCCCGAGGCGTGCCCCGTACGAGCCGGATCACGCGGTGCCCGCCCGTGGTCAAGAACGCGGCGAGCGCAGACCCGACGAGACCGCTACTCCCCGTCATCGCGACGGTGAGCGGCCCGCGCCCGGTGCGGTAGCGGTCAGCGAGCCGGTGCGCCGCGAGGTCGGCCGCGAGCTGCTCGTGGCGGTAGGTGAACATGGGCGTGAGCATCCGCGCGGGAACGTTCGTCTCGACGACGTCAGTCATCCGGCATTCCGGCTCCCCCGAGCGCCCAGTGTCGTGGGGCTCGAACTCGTGCGTGTGTTGCCAGTCGACCACCGCGCTCACCGGCCACGAAGCGGGCCCGCTCCGAACCAACGTGTCGGCGAACCGGCGGCCCTCGACGTATTTCGATGGCTCGTGCAGGGCAACCCACCTGAGCCCACCGGGCAGGGCGAGCACGGCGCGTCCATGGCGCAGTGAGCCCGCCTCGGAGGCGATGCGCGCGGCCATCCACGGCGGTTGTAGCCGCCGGAAGGCACCGGGGCGGGCGTGCCAGGCGAACACCTCGGCGCAGTCGGCTGGGAGGAGGGTCGAGAAGGTGAACCGCATGTCGCTCCAAAATCCGCGCTGGGCGCCGAACGGGGTCTAGATGCCCAATTCTCGTTGCAGAGCCACGGGATCCGTAACCGTCATCGTCGCGCCGGGGTGGCGCAGCCGCCCCCGCGGGTCGAGCGTTCGCACCGGTTCGTGGAAACAGATGCACAGCCCCTGATCGGGGTTCGTCGCGAACGTCACGCCGTGATCGGCGAACGACAAGTGGGCGGGCCCGGCCGTTTTGAGGAAGGCGTAACCGCCGGTGAGGGTAGTCTCCCGGATGTTCTCCCGCGGTGTGCGCAGGCGCCAGGGGCCGAACCTCACTCGCAGTTCCGCCTCCGTCACCTCCACCCACGCACGCGAAGGCGTGACCGTGAACGGCAGGGCGGCGGCTCGATAGGAGGGGGTGAACCGGAACCGGTGGATCATCGGGACTCCTCTTCGGGGCGGCGGTGGAACTCATTGGGCCAGCCGTTCCGCCAGTGGTCAACCCCTAGCGGGTTCGATCACCACGCGAGCAAACGTTCGGGGGCTCTCAATCGGTGATCCGCTTCGAGGGCCACCAGAGGCGGTGGCCCAGTTCATGCCCGAGCGCGGGAACGAGGATCGAGCGCACCACGATCGTGTCGAGCAGCACCCCGAACGCCACGATGAACGCGACCTGCAGCAGGAACAGGATCGGAATGACCGACAGCGCGGCGAACGTGGCCGCGAGCACGAGCCCCGCGGACGTGATCACCCCACCGGTGATCGCCAGTCCGCGACGGATGCCCTCATGGGTCCCGTGGCTGAGGGACTCCTCCCGCACGCGCGTCATGAGGAAGATGTTGTAATCGATCCCGAGCGCCACGAGGAAGACGAACCCGTACAGCGGCACCGCCGGATCCGCCCCCGGCATCTGGAACACGTGGTTGAACACGAGCGCGGAAACGCCGAGCGCGGAGCCGAACGAGAGCACCACGGTACCGATGAGCATGAGCGGGGCGATCACCGAGCGCAACAACAACATGAGGATCGCGAGGATCACCACTAACACGATCGGGATGATCAGCGTGCGGTCTCGGATGGAGGCGTTGTTGGAGTCCACGTCCGTCGCGCTCACCCCACCGACGAGCGTCTCGATTCCCGCGTCGGCGAACTCGGATCGGAATTGTTCGACGACGTCGCCCGCCTCCGTGGAGTCCGCGGCCACCGTGAGGGTCGCCTCGAGCAGCACGTCGCCATCGGAGACGGTCGGGTCCGGGGCCGGGGCCTCGGGCGGGCCGACGGGCTGGACGCCGTCCTCGGTCACCGGCGCACTGCCGCTCGGGGAGTCTTCGGCGGCCACCGTCACCGAGCCGACGTCCTCGTGCGCGAGCAGAGTGTCGGTGACGTCTTGCAGGTTCTCCTCGGCGGTGAGGACGTACATCGGGCTGCCCGAGCCGCCCGGGAAGTGTTCGCCCAGGACCTCTTGGCCATCGCGGGCTTCGGACTGGCCGAGCACGAGCTCGCTTTCGGGGACGCCATTGGCCTTGAGCTGCCCCACTCCCACGCAAGCTGCGAGGAGCACGACGATCGTGATGATCCAGATCGGGCGGGCGCGGCGGTCGACGAACTTCGGCAACCGCGCCCACACGCCCTTCGTGGGCAGGTGCGCCTCCGGATCCTGATCCGCAAGCAGTTGCGGGCGCTTCGGCCAGAACGCCACCCGGCCGAATGCCATGAGTAGCGCCGGTAGGAGGGTCAACGCGGTGAGCATCGCAAACACGATGCCGATGGCGGCGATCGGCCCGAGGTCGCGGTTCGACTGCAGTTCGCTCAACAGGAGGCACAGCAGGCCCGCAATCACGGTGCTTCCTGAGGCGAGGATCGCCGCGACGGAGCCCTTCCACGCCTCCTTCGTCGCCTCCCACCGCAGTTCGTGATCGCGCAGGGCCTCCCGATATCGCGCCACGTACAACAGCGAATAGTCCGTGGCCGCACCGATGACGAGGATGAACAAGATCCCTTGCGTCTGCCCGCTGAGCAGCACCACACCCGCCTTCGCGAGCCACCACACGGCGAGCAGCGCCACCGTCAGGGCGACGATGCTCGTCGTCAGCACGATGACCGGCAGCAACGGGGAGCGATAGACGACGACGAGGATCACGAACACCGCGGCGATCGCCACGAGCAGCAACAGCAGGTCGATACCGCCGAACGCTTCGACGAGGTCACCCAGGAACCCGGCCGGGCCCGTCACGTAACTCTCCAGGCCGCCCGGGAGCTGGGAGGCAAGCTCTCCGCGCAGGGTCTCGACGGCGTCATCCACCTCCAACTCGGAGTCGAGGGGGATGAAGATCTGCACCGCTTCGCCGTCCTCGGACGGGATGGGTGGGCTCGCCTCCCCGCTCACCTCGGGAAGGTCAGCGAGTTTCTCGGCAAGATCGCCCAGCTCGCCGAGTTCCTCCTCGGTGAGCTTCTCCTCCCCGGTGATCACGACGATCGCGGGGATCGCATCGCTGCCCAAGAAGTCCGGGAGACGTTCTTGCACCTGCGTGGCATCCGCCGTCGTCGGCAAATATGCGGTGGAGTCGTTCGTCGAGACCTCGCTGACTTTCCCGAAGTAGGGGCCGCCGACCCCGGCCGCGGCGAGCCACGCAAGGATGACGAGCGCGGGCAGGACGATCCGCAGGAGCGAAGTGCGCTGTTCGGCAGGGGCGCGGTGAGCGGGAGCGGCGCCGGAGGGGGAGTTGCTCTCGCGGGGATCCCTGCGGTGACGGTGCGGCATGCGGCGGTCCTTACCTCCGGAGGTGCTTACCGGAACAAAATATAACTAGCCTGGCTAGTAGTCAACCTAGGAATGCAACTCGCTGGGAGCTAATATATTCCTGTGAGCGACGAACGATCCCCCGAGCTGCGGATGCGCATGCACGACCCGCGCGTGATCGATGCGCGCGGGAAGCTCCTCGCCATCGATGCTCTGGGCGAGGCGCAGCTCGAGAGCACCGTCGAGGTGATGAACGCGATCTTTCGCTGGCGCCAGGCGGAGCAGCGGGTGAGCGAGGCCTCGCAGGAGTACATGCAGCTCTCCTCCACGGATATGAAGGCGGTGCGGTACGTGATCGTGCGTTCCGACCAGGGCGAGGTGGTCACCGCCCGCGACGTCGCCGAGCACCTGGGAATCTCCAGCGCCTCGACGACGAAACTGCTCGACCGGTTGGAACGCGGGGGGCATATCGAGCGCCGCCCCCACCCCCACGATCGGCGTGCCCTCGCGCTCAGCGTCACCGAACGTACCCGCGAGGCGGCGGAGGCGACGATCGGCCACGAGCATGCCCGCAGGTTCCGGATCGCCGCGAGCCTGGACGAGGCGGAACGCGGAATCGTGGTGCGGTTCCTCAACGCGCTCGCCGATACCGGCGAGGACACCTGGCCGAAATCCTCTTAGCGCTTTCCCGGCCGCTCTACAACCAGCCGTTGCGTTCGGCCACCCGAGCGGCCTCCAGCCGGTTCGAGGTGCCGGTTTTCCCGATTGCGGAGGAGAGATAGTTGCGCACCGTCCCCGCGGAAAGGTGCACCGTCGCCGCGATCACGGCCACCGAGCTGCCGTCGAGGGCGGCACCGAGCACCTCTCGCTCTCGCGCCGTGAGCGGGTTCGGCCCGCCCGCGAGGGACTCCATCGCGAGAGCGGGATCGACGACCCGTTCGCCCCGCTGCACCGCACGGATCGCGCTGGCCAGTTCCGGGGCGGGGGTGTCCTTGACGATAAAACCGCGGGCGCCGGCTTCCAACGCCCGGCGCACATACCCGGGCCGGCCGAAGGTTGTGACGATGAGCGACCTGACCTCCGGGGCGAGGCGGTCGAGCTCCCGCGCTGTTTCAATGCCGTCCAGCCCCGGCATCTCGATATCCAGGAGGCAGACGTCGATCGGGTCGTCTGCGGCGCTCCGTTCCACGACCGCTGCCACCGCCTCGGTTCCCGTGCCCACCTCAACGGCGACGTCGATGTCGCCCTCGAGCCGCAGCAGCGCGGCCATCGCCCCGCGTACGAGGGCTTGGTCGTCGGCAAGGAGGACCTTTATCACGCTCCCTTCCTGCGCAGCATCCTCTCGTGTCACCAGCACACCTCCACCTGGGTCCCGCCGCCTGCCCGCGCTCCGATCTCGAGCACGCCTCCCGACGCTTCGACGCGTTCCCGCGCGCCGCGCAGCGCAGTTCCGGCGACGCCGTCCACTCCGCGCCCGTCATCGGCGACGACGAGCCGATCGGCCGTGATTTCGACCCAACACATCTGTGCCCCGGAGTGACGTATGACGTTCGTGATGGCTTCCCGCAGTACCCACGCCGCGACCATCCGGTAGCGAGGGTCGATGATCGCGGAATCGTCGGGAAGGTCACTTGCGATCCCGGCGCTGGTGAGCGCGGTGCGCGCGTGCTCGAGCTCCTCGGCGAGCCGCACGACCCGCAGCCCCGCAACAGTCGCACGGATCTCGCCCAGCGCCTCCCTGGAGAGCGACTCGATCTCGCCGATCTCTGCCGCCGCTTGTGCCGGATCGACGTCGATGAGCCGCCGCGCGAGTTCAGATTTCACCGTGATCACGGTCAGCGAATGGCCGAGCACGTCGTGGACGTCGCGGGCCACTCTTTCTCGCTCCGCCACGAGCCGATACTGGTTCTCCACCTGGCTGTAGCGGGCCTGGCGGATCTCGATCCACCGCGTCATTCCGGTTGCGACCGCGACGAGGATGACGATCGCGCAGAGGAACCACAAGTACCGCCACGCCCCGGCTACCGTCAGTGCGATCGCCATGACGACCAGGCACGCGATCGTGATCCCCACCGCCCTTGGAAACGGCTGGTTGAAGATCGCGAAGGCGACGATGAACGGCACCAGCCCAAGTGCTTCGACCCCGATCGACGTCGCTAGAACACCACCGATCGCCGCGAGCACCACCAACGTGAGCGTTCGTACGCGCATCTTGGTCCCCCGGCGCGGAAACTGAACGAACCCGTAGACGTAGATGACGGCGAAAACGAGCGTTGCCGCGAGCCCGACGGCGCGGGGCACGGGGGGCTCGGCGAGGGCACTGCTGATCGGGAATGCGAGGAAAACGAGCCAGATGACGCTCATCATCCACCCGAACCGCTCCCATGGGTCGCTGGCAGCACCGGGCGCGGCAGTGTTCTCCCCGCCGGGCGAGCTCGGGCTGTCGGCGCGGGCCTGCTCGGCGAGGGACTGCTGTTCGCTGGCGGTTTCGTCGTCGATCATTATGCGGATCGTACTATTGCCTGGACCGACCCCGCCGGACCAGCAGCAGCGCCGCGAGTGCGAAGATGACCGCCCAGACCACGAGATTGAGGATCGGGATCCACAACGGTTCCGGACCGATCGGGGGGCCCTCGGTGGATACGAGGTAGCCGTCGGTTACGGGATAGCGCGCGAGGGCGACGTACCCGTAGAGCGGGGTGAACTTCGCGAAGGTGAGCATTCCGCCCGACAGCGGGAAGAACACGTTGCCGAGGAACGCGAGGATCACCAGCGCCCCGCTCGCCGCACCGACGGCTGCTTCGGTGGGGAAGAGTAGCCCGGCCATGAGGCCGTACAGCGAGAACACGACGGCCCCGATAAGCACCACGAGGGCGGAGATGAGCCAGGCTCTACCGGTCCCTTCCGCGCCGGTGAACGTTCCCAGCAGGTAGATGAGGCTGATCGGGATGATCGAAACGAAGAACGCCACCGCGGCTTTGACCGCGACGTAGCCCGCGTCGGGCAGCGGCGTGAGCCCGAGTTGGCGCCCCCACCCTTGCATGCGCTCCACGGCGGCGATCCCGCCAACCCCGGTGGTTGCGGTTACGGCTCCGTAGGCGGCCATCGACGTCATGATGTACATCGTCACGTTCCCGCCGACGATCATCTGCCCACCGAACGCCTGGGAGGCGCCGAAGATGATGTACATGAACGCGGGCAGGAGCGCCACGAAGAACATCGTCGTGACATCGCGGACCACCCGGCGAAGCTCGATTCCTAGATAGGTGAGATTCATTTCCTGGCCCCTTCCTCTCGCGCCGCCACTTCGCTGCCGTGCCGCAATTCCGTGTCGTGCCGAGTGAGTGCGGTGAACGCTTCGTCGAGCGAACCCGACGTGACTTCCAGGTCCTCACCGCCGTATTGGGTGAGCAACGCGAGCGCGACGGCGTCGGAGTCGCCCGCGTGGACGACGAGCCGGTCGCCTTCGGTATGGACGGTGTGGACGTCGTTGCGCGCCTCAAGCGCGGCAGCCGCCTGGGCCAGCGGGGGCACCTGGGAGGTGCCGCCGTCCCCAGGAATGCGGGCGGAGACGATTCGGCCAGCGACGTGGGAGCGGATCTCCCGAGTGGTGCCATCAGCGACGATCTTTCCGCCCGAGATCATGACGATCCGTTCAGCGAAGGAGTCGGCCTCTTCCAGATAGTGCGTGGCGAAGATGATCGTGCGGCCCCGCCGGGCCTCGGCATGCATCGTGTCCCAAAACTCGTGCCGCGCCGTGACGTCCATCCCCGTCGTGGGTTCGTCCAGGATGAGCAGGTCCGGATCCGGTAGGAGCGCGAGGGCGAAACGGAGCCGCTGCTGTTCGCCACCGGAGCATTTCGACACCCGGCGCTTCGCGAGCCCGGATATCCCCGCCCGCGTGAGCGCCTCCTCCGTGGAGATGGCGTCATCGAAGGTGGAAGCGATGAGCTCGACGGTTTCCCCCACGGTGAGATCCCGCAGCAGGCCGCCGCTTTGCAACACCGCCGAGATCTTTCCGCTGCGTACCGCGTCCCGAGCGTTTTGGCCGAGTACTTCGATGCGGCCCTGGGTCGGCGCCGTCAGGCCGAGGACCATATCGAGTGTCGTCGTTTTTCCCGCCCCATTCGGTCCGAGGAACGCGACGACGGTTCCCCTTGGGATCTCAAGGGATACGTCATCGACCGCTGCGAGGGGGCGGCCTTGACTTCGGAACACCTTCGTCACGTTCTCGAGGAGAATTGCCGGCGGGGAGGTCGAGTTTTCAACGGGAGTCATATTCCAACAATGTCGGAATGCCGGCCCGCCCGCGAGAGGGATCAATCATGAAAGTGAAATGACAGTTGTCATAACGTCGTCGCGCTGCGCCGGGAACCGTCGAGGTTCCCTCTTCTCCTGGGCAGCGTTGTGGGACGTGTTGATGTCCTCGCGCGCGGCAGGCACGTGGGATGGGAAGGTACGGGCGGCGATGATCAGCGGTTCAATCGGCCCAACAGATGCGCCGGGAGTATCACCGAAAAGGGGGACGAATGAACGACGACTTGAAGATCCCACGGGGGCGTGAATCAGACTGAAAAATCGGAGACTGGGCCGCGGTACGTCCTGACTTGCACAGGTTTAG